>OGXA01001715.1_pt1 | contig 17434 bp, 11 predicted proteins | sample 1576171 | NCBI WGS metagenome assembly OGXA01 (sample SAMEA3541587, study PRJEB24748) | human gut metagenome | biome: human gut; feature: human-associated habitat; material: faeces | place: China | collected 2012 | reverse complement strand
ATGGCGGCAGCGACCTGCGCGGTGTGCGCGCCGCCGCCGAAAAGCGCGGCGGAACGATGACGCTGCACTGGGAAAACGAGTGGTTTACGCTGCGGGTGCTGCTGCCGCAGAAAAGCTGAATGGATGGCTGGGGGTCTAGGATAAGGCACCCGGCCATTTTTGGTGTTTGGGCGGGGTGCACAAAACAGGGTCGAGATGCTTTGTGAGAGATGCACAACAAAAAATGAAATGTTTTTGAAACTTTTGCAAAACATGCAACGGAAACAACAGTTTGTGCAAAAAATGAGCCGAAAGAAAATTGTTTTGGTACAATATCATCAATGAAAGCGGAAATCCCGTCAGCTGCCATCCGGAGGGCGGCACAATAAAAGGAGGAAAACAATGAACACCCTGCTTCTTACCCTGGCAAATATGGGCGTCAACCTGGACGACGTTGCCGATGTGGTCAATAACTGCATCCCGCAGCTCATCTTCTTTGGCGTTGTGGTTGCCGCCGCCATTATCGTACTGATCGCTATGGCGGTCAACAAGAAACTGGCCAAGCCCACCAAATTCATGGTGCGCGCCCAGTCCGGCCTGGCCGTGCTGCTGGCTTTCGGCATCATGCTCAACCTGGTTGCCTTTGGCCCTATGAGCACCATGCTCGACCTGGTCACCGGCAACGGCACTATCACCGAAGAATCTGGTGCAGAGGCCAACGCCCTGTGCACCGAGATTGCCGAGGAAGGCATCGTCCTGCTGCAGAACGATGACAACGAACTGCCCCTCGCGTCCGGCAGCAACCTGAACGTCTTTGGCTGGGCTTCTGTCGGCCCTGTCTACGGCGGCACCGGCGCCGGCGCGATCTCTGCCGACCGTCCCACCGTCAGCCTGCTGGATGGCCTGCACAACGCGGGCATCAACACCAACACCGAGCTGAGCGATTTCTACACCGCTTACTGCGCCGAGCGCCCGGCGCTGGGTTACAGCAACCATAACTGGACCCTGCCCGAGCCCACCGCCGCCAGCTACACCCAGGAGCTGATCGACAACGCCAAGTCTTTCTCTGACACTGCGATGGTCGTCATCAGCCGCGTTGGTGGCGAAATGGCTGACCTGCCCACTAACATGGATGGACTCAACTACACTGAAAACTCTACCGAGTATAATGATTTCGAACCCGGCCAGCATTATCTTTCTCTGACCAAAACAGAAAAGAACATGATTGATATGGTCACCAAAAACTTTGCTAATGTTGTGCTGGTTTACAATGGTGCCAATACTTTGGAAATGGGCTTCGTGAATGATTACCCCCAGATCAAGAGCGTCATTTGGTGCCCCGGCACCGGTCAGACTGGCTTCAACGCTCTGGGCGAGATTGTTGCCGGTGAGGTCAACCCCTCCGGCCACTCTGCTGACACCTTTGTCTATGACCTGACCGCAGCTCCTTACTTCAACAACATCGGCGACTTTGCTTACACCAATGCGGATTCCGTTGGTTACACCGTTGCCAGCCAGGCTGGCGGTGATGCAAAGCTGGTTCCCCCGCACTTCGTCAACTATGTTGAGGGCATCTACGTCGGCTACAAGTTCTACGAGACTGCAGCTGCCGAGGGCCTGATCGACTATGACAAAACCGTTCAGTACCCCTTCGGCCACGGCCTGTCCTACACCACCTTTACCCAGAAAATCGACTCCATGACCGAGGCTGACGGCACCATCACTCTGGATGTCACCGTCACCAACACCGGCAGTGTGGCCGGTAAGGACGCCGTGCAGGTCTACTTCAACCCGCCGTACACCGATGGCGGCATTGAGAAGGCTTCCGCCAACCTCGTCACCTTCGGCAAGACCGACTCCATTGAGCCGGGCGCTTCCCAGACCTTGACCCTGACCTTCAACACCGAGGACATGGCCAGCTTTGACAGCAAGGACAAGGGCTGCTACGTGCTGGAAGAGGGCGACTATATCATCAGCATCAACGAGGATTCCCACACGGTGCTGGATTCCAAGACCTACAATGTCGCTTCCACCATCGTCTATGACGAGTCCAACCCCCGCAGCACCGATGCCGAGGCTGCTACCACCAAGTTCGACTTCGCTGACGACAAGCTCGTCACCCTGTCCCGTGCTGATCACTTCGCCAACTATGCCGAAGCTGTTGCTGCTCCCTCTGACTATACCATGTCTGAGGAAAGCATGAGCACCCTGTACAACGACCACAACTGGACCCCTGAGGACTTCAACGACCCCAACGATGAGATGCCCGTTACCGGTGCCAACAACGGCCTGAAGCTGGCTGACCTGCGCGGTGCTGACTACGACGACGAGCGTTGGGATACCCTGCTCGACCAGATGACCGTCACCGAGATGGACGACCTGATCGCACTGGGCGGCTACCAGACCAAGGCCGAGGCCAGCGTTGACAAGTACGCGACCATCGACTGCGACGGCCCCGCTGCCATCAACAACAACTTTACCGGCGTTTCTTCCATTGGCTTCCCGTCCGAGATCATCATCGCTTCCACCTTCAACACCGACCTGGCCCGCCGCTACGGCGAGAGCATCGGCCGCATGGCCAGCGAGATGAACGTCACCGGCTGGTACGCCCCCGCCATGAACGGCCACCGTTCCGCCTTTGACGGCCGTAACTTCGAATATTACTCTGAGGACAGCGTCCTCGCCGGTTACATCGGTGCCAGCTCCATTGCCGGTGCCCAGAGCTACGGCGTCTACGCTTACATGAAGCACTTTGCCCTGAACGACCAGCAGATCAACCAGAGCAAGCTGCTCTGCACCTGGGCTGACGAGCAGGCTATCCGCGAGATCTACCTGCGTCCCTTCGAGATCAGCGCCAAGGTGGGCGGCTGCAAGGCCGTCATGTCCAGCTGGAACTATATTGGCAACCAGTGGGCCGGTGCCTGCAATGCACTGCTGAACGGCGTGCTGCGCGGCGAGTGGGGCTTCCGCGGTATGGTCATCACCGACGGCTTCCACTTCACTGACTACATGGATTCAGATATTGCCATCCGCAACGGCTGCGACCTGATGCTGAAGAACTACGACGTTGCCACCAACCACCTGACCGATACCACCAGTGCTACCAGTGTTAAGGCTATGCGTCAGGCTTGCAAGAACATCATGTACACCGTGGTCAACTCCCGCGTTTACGACCCCGCCAACACTGTTTCCACCCCCATCTGGCGTACCGCTATGATCGTGGTCAACGTGCTGCTGGCTGTACTACTGGTCGTGCTGGAAGTTCTCACCTTCAAAAGCTACAAGAAGAAAAAGGCACAGTAAAGTGTAATTTGTAAGCTGTGCAGCTGCCCTGCGGTCCATCGCCGCCGACTTTGCGCGGTTGTGCGGTGGGCCGCAAGGCTGTTTTTAAGAAAAGGAACCACCTTATGCAAAAGAAACAACTGCAAGCTTTGACGCTTGAACAAAAATGTGCGCTGCTTTCGGGCGCTACTACCTTTGGGACCCGTGCACTGCCGAAAAATAATATCCCGTCCATCACCCTATCCGATGGCCCCAACGGCGTGCGCAAGCAGGCGGGCGCGGCGGACCACCTGGGGCTGAACCCCAGCGTTCCGGCCACCTGCTTCCCCACGGCAGCCACTGTGGCGTGCAGCTGGGACCCTGCCCTGGGCGAGCAGATCGGCCAGGCCATGGGCGAAGAAGCCGCCGCGCAGGAAGTTGCCGTGCTGCTGGGGCCGGGTCTGAACACCAAGCGCAGCCCCCTCTGCGGCCGCAACTTTGAGTATTTCTCCGAGGATCCGTATCTTTCCGGCAAAATGGCCGCGAGCTATGTGCGGGGCATCCAGTCCAACGGTATTTCGGCCTGCCCCAAGCACTTTGCCGTCAACAGCCAGGAACTGCGCCGCATGGCGTCGGACTCTGTGGTGGATGAACGCACTTTGCGGGAACTGTACCTGACCGGGTTTGAGATCGTGGTCAAGGAAGCAAAGCCCAAGACCATCATGAGCAGCTATAACCTCATCAACGGAACTTACGCCAACGAGAACCGCCACCTGTTAATAGACATCCTGCGCGGGGAGTGGGGCTTTGACGGCGCTGTGGTAACGGACTGGGGCGGCAGCAATGACCATGCCCTGGGCGTGCAGAACGGCTCCACGCTGGAAATGCCCGCCCCCGGCGGGGACGCGGTGCGCGAGCTGATGCAGGCTGTGCAGAGCGGCAAAATTACCGAAGCGGATGTGGACGCCCGGCTGGACGAGCTGCTGACGCTGGTGTTTGATACCCATGCCGCCGTGCAGTCCCACAGCCGCACCTTTGATGCGGACGCTCACCACGCCCTGGCCCGCCGCGCCGCAGCCGAAAGCATTGTGCTGCTGAAAAACGAGAACGACCTGCTGCCGCTGGCCGAGGGCGCAAAAGTTGCCGTGATCGGCGACTTTGCCCAGACACCGCGGTACCAGGGCGCTGGCTCCAGCGCGGTCAACTCCATCAAGGTGGATACCTTTTTGGACTGCCTGAAAGAGAGCGGCCTGGCCAGCGTGGGCTTTGCCTCCGGCTTTGACCGCCAGGGCAAACCGGATGCCGCCAAACAGGCCGAGGCTGTAGCTCTGGCCCAAAAGGCCGAAGTGGTGCTGCTCTGCCTGGGGCTGGATGAAATCAAGGAAAGTGAGGGTCTGGACCGCGGCGATATGCGCCTTGCGGACAACCAGATCGAACTGTTAAAGGCCGTGCAGCAGGCCAACCCCAACACCATTGTGGTGCTCAGCGCAGGGGCTTCGCTGGAAACCCCGTGGCTCAAACACTGCCGTACCCTGGTGTATGGTGCGCTGGGCGGCCAGGCGGGGGCGGGCGCCATGCTGGATGTGCTGACCGGCAAAGTGAACCCCAGCGGCAAGCTAGCCGAAACCTGGGTCAACGCCTATGCGGATACCCCCGCCAAGGATAACTTTGCCGGGCCGGGCCGCATGGTGCAGTACCGCGAGGGGCTGTATGTCGGCTACCGCTATTACCAGACCGCCGGTGTGCCGGTGGTATTCCCCTTTGGCTATGGGTTAAGCTACACCAGCTTTGCCTACAGCAATTTGCAGGCCGCGTCCAATGGCGTGACCCTGACCGTAACCAACACCGGCAAGCGCGCCGGAGCAGAGATCGTGCAGCTGTATGTGGCAAAACCCGGGGCAGAAGTGTTCCGCCCCGCACAGGAGCTGAAAGGCTTTGCCAAGGTGCAGCTGCAGCCCGGCGAAAGCAAGACCGTGACCATCCCGCTGGACGACAAGGCATTCCGCTACTGGAACACCAAGACCGACAGCTGGGAAGTGGAAGGCGGCAGCTATGAGCTGCGGGTCGGCGCGTCCAGTACGGACATCCGCCTGACCGCCGTGGTGGAAGTGGCCGGTACCGGCGCACCCAACCCCTATGCGGGCAAGCATCTGCCGCACTATACCAGCGGCAAGGTGCAGAGCGTGCCGGATGACGAATGGGCCACCCTGCTGGGCCGCCCGGTGCAGCAGGGAAAAGTTAAAATTGACCGCAACATGACCCTGGGCGAGCTGAACCACAGCCGCAGCCCGCTGGGCTGGCTGATCTGGCTGGTGCTTACCGCACTGCTGAACGCCAGCTACAAGCGCGGCAAGCCGGACCTGAATGTGCTGTTCCAGTACAACATGCCGCTGCGTGCCCTGGCCAAAATGACCAGCGGTGCCATCAGCATGGGCATGGTGGATGGCATTGTGATGGAATTACAGGGATTCTGGATCATCGGCCTTGTGCGGGTGATCGTAGAAGCCGTGAAAAACCTGGTACTGAACGCACAGCTGGAACAGCGCCTGCGCAACAGCTGAGGAAAGAGAGGGGCTATTTATGCAGCTATGGAATAATTTTGCGGCAAAACACCCCGCCGCAGCCAAGTGGGTGCGCGAAGGCGGACTGTTTGTGATCGTATCCAACCTGGTTACGGTGTTCAAATACCTGCTGCTGCAATTTTTGCCGGCGGCGTTCAGCAGCCTGCCGGTGGTGGATTTTGGCTGGCCGGGCATCCCGGTCACGCTGTTTGGCGAAACCTTCCAGTGGAACATCCTGGGGTATGATTCCGCCCATGGCGGTCTGCCGTACTTTTGCGCCTACATGGTTGCCATGGTGGTGGGAGAATGCATAAACTTTCCCATCCAGCGCAACTTTGTGTTCCGCAGCAAGGGCGACCTGGCCAAGCAGATCGCCTGGTATGTGGTGGCGTTCTGCTTGATCACCTGCATCGTCAACTCCATCAACTGCGTGTGGGTGGCGGTTGCGGGCCTGCTGGTGCCGGATTTCATCTACAACATTGGCACCACCGTGCTCAATGGCGGCATTTCCATGGTGATCTTCTTCTTTGTGAACAAGATCATCTTCCCAGAGGGCGCACAGGCAAAATAAAGCCCGGCAGGATCACTGGTGCTTTTCCCGGTACTCGAACAGGGCGGCGGCACGGTACAGGAAAAAGTCCTTTGGATGGTATAAAAATGTGATTGCCAGCAACGGCGAAGATCTGAACGGATAAAGAAGAATGCTGCCTTTCCCTGATGTGGAGAAAGACAGCATTTTTATTGCGTTTTTCGGAAAGAGGTGAGCAGCGGCCCCTACAAATGGGTAACGGCTGGTCATAAAATGGCGCTATTACATGGTGTGCTTTGTGAGAAAGCGCTGTAGTGTGATGATATAAAACGGATGGGTGCATGGTGTGCGCCCCTACGGAATGACAACAAAACGCCCCCGCCCGTGCGGTAAATGAACTGCATAGGGCGGGGGCACCGTTATTTTACAAAGAAAACGCGCAGAGCGGAGATTTTAGGCAATACCGCACAATTCTAAGTGCCGCAGCCGCCGGAGCGGTGCTTAAGCCGTCAGGCGGGAATTGTGCGGTGTTGCCTTTACTGTTCCACGGCACCGGTGGGCAGCTGGGGAACAGCGGTCAGGATGCGCATGAACTCTTCGCCGGTGATGGTTTCTTTCTCGTACAGGTACTTGGCGATCTCGTCCAGCTTGCTGCGGTTTTCAATCAGCATCTGTTTGGCTTTTTCATGCTGCTGCTTGACGACTTCCACGACCTTATCGTCCACTGTGGCGGCTGTGCGCTCACTGCAGGCCAGGCTGGCATCGCCGCCCAGGTAGGCGTTGTTCACGGTTTCCAGGGCAACCATGTCAAAGTCGTCGGTCATGCCGTAGCGGGTAATCATGGCGCGGGCCATCTTGGTGGCCTGCTCGATATCGTTGGATGCGCCGGTGGTGATGGAGTTGAACACCACTTCTTCGGCGGCACGGCCACCGGTCATGGTGGCAATTTTGGCCAGGATCTCTTCCTTGGTCATCAGGGTGTGGTCGCCGTCCTCTACCTGCATGGTGAAACCCAGCGCGCCGGAAGTACGCGGCACAATGGTGATTTTCTGCACGGGGGCGGAATGGCTCTGCAGGGCGGCAACCATGGCATGGCCGACTTCGTGGTAGGCCACGATGCACTTTTCTTTGTCGCTCAGGATCTTATTCTTTTTCTGGGCACCGGCCAGGATGGTATCCACGGCTTCCTGCAGGTCGTACTGGGTAACGGCCATGCGGTGGTGGCGCACAGCGCCCAGGGCGGCTTCGTTGATGATATTGGCCAGCTCGGCACCGGAAGCACCGGGAGTCATGCGGGCAACCACGGCAAAGTCACAGTCGGGGCCGATTTTGACCTTTTGAGCGTGCAGGCGCAGGATGCTTTCGCGGCCTTTCAGGTCGGGCAGCTCCACGGGCACACGACGGTCAAAACGGCCGGGGCGGGTCAAAGCGGGGTCAAGGGATTCAGGACGGTTGGTGGCGGCCAGAATGATAACACCCTTGGCGGCGTCAAACCCGTCCATTTCGGTCAGCAGCTGGTTCAGAGTCTGCTCGCGTTCATCGTTGCCGCCCATACCGGAAGCACCGTCACGCTTTTTGCCGATGGTATCGATCTCATCAATAAAGACAATGCAGGGGGCTTTTTCGTTGGCCTGTTTGAAGAGGTCACGCACCTTGGAAGCGCCCATGCCGACGAACATCTCGACAAATTCAGAACCCGCAATGGAGAAGAAGGGAACACCGGCTTCGCCGGCAACAGCGCGGGCCAGCAGGGTTTTACCGGTGCCCGGGGGGCCGACAAGCAGAACGCCCTTGGGCATTTTGGCACCGATATCCTCGTAACGCTTGGGGTTATGCAGGAAGTCAACGATTTCCTGCAGGCTCTCTTTGGCTTCGTCCTCACCGGCAACATCGGCAAATTTGATGGACTTGCCATCCTCAACGACATACTGTTTGGCACCGGATTTGCCGCCGCCAAAAATCATGCTGTTGGCGCCGCCGGTCATTTCACCGACCCGCTTGCGCATCATGCGGTTGAACCAGACGATCAGGATGATCATGGGCAGCAGCGAGATGACCCAGCCCAGCAGGGTATCCACCCAGGTGGTCTGGTTGTACACCTTGCCAAAGGAAACGCCGGCGCTTTCCAACCGGTTGACCAGCTGCAGGTCCTGCGCAATGGAGTTGGTGCAGTAGGTGGTATCGTTTTTGTCCACAAAATAGATCTGCTGATCCTGAATTTCAACGGTGCTCAGTTCGCCGCCTTCGAGCATGTTCAGGAAGGTGCCGTAATCGACCTGTTTGACCTGGCCTTTCATCATGGCGGGGAAGGCCCAGAAATTGAGCAGCAGCAACACCACAAGGATCACGGCATATACAATGCCGGTCGTCTTTTTGGGGTCGCGCGGCTGTTGGGTTTCGTGCATAACAATTCCTCCAGTTGGGGGCGGTAATAGGGGCCCCCGATAGATTCTATCATGAAGAATAAAAATGAACTGCGGATGAACAAGGCATGAAATAGCTGGAAATTCCGGTAAACTTTGCGTGAACAAGGGCAGTTTGTGGGCAAAAACAGGAATGCAGACCGCGTAACGACAGGAAAAAGTGAAAAGAATCTGAACGGTTTTCCACAAACAGAGGGGCTTCTTGTGGAAAACAAAAACGCGCGGCGGGGAGATAGGATGTTGATGACAGTATACCATGGTTGCAGCTCAGTATGCGGGACGATGCAGGCATCGTCCTCTACAGATCGTTTACAGGTTTGCGGTGGATGGATTTACGTTTCTCCGCGGCGCGATGAGGGCATCGCGCCCTACAAATCTTTATAACAAAAGCGGGGCGCTGCCAATCAGCAGTGCCCCGCTTAATTTTGTGTTATGCAGTTTTATCGCCCCAGGCGCACCGGCTCCGGAGGCTCCTGGCCGGGGCGCAGGTCCATCCACCAATAGGCAAGGTCCAGCCATTGGCCGAACTTGTACCCAGTGCGGGGTTCCACGCCGATTTTTTTGAAGCCGAGCGCTTTATGGAACGCGCAGCTCTCTTTGTTCTGGCCGGTCACAAGGGCAACGGCGTTGCAGTAGCCGCGCTGGCGCACGCCGTCCAGCAGGGCTTTGTACAGCCGCCCGCCAACCCCCTGGCCCACACAGTCGTGGGCGCAGTAAACGGTTAGCTCCACATCCCACGCATAAGCTGTGCGGCTGTGCCAGGGATGGGCGCAGGCAAAGCCGCACAGCTTGCCCGCTGCATTGACGGCAACCAGGAACGGCGCGCGCTGCTGCACATAGGCGATATTTTCGCGCTGGAATTCCTCGGTACACAGGTCATACTGGAAAGTGGCCGTGGAGTGGGTGACATACCAGTTGTACAGCTCCGCCACGGCAGCGGCGTCCTCCGGCGCGGCATCCCGCAGGGTGATGGTGTTTTCAGCGGTCCACTGGGCGGCAAGGATTTCCTTTTCGGGTTTTGGCAGCTTTTTCAGGGCGGCTTCCCGCTTCAGGGCGGCACTTTTATCGGTGCAGCGCTCGGCATAGGTCAGCTTAACGGCACCTTTGGCGTGGGTATACTTGGCACCGGCCTTGCCGCCCTTGTGGGCGCGCAGACGGCGGGCAAGGTCATTGGTCCAGCCGGAATACAGGCTGCCATCCGCGCAGCGCACCATGTAGACCCAGGCGGAAGCCGGGTCTGGCTGGCAGTCCGCCGCGGTGCTGGGGCGGGGACCAAACTGCTCTAGAGTTTCGGCGCTCACTGTGCGCTCACCGGCCTTCCGGCGGCGCGCAGGGCACGGCGGCATGCCTCAATGGCATCCTCTTTGGTTTCCGCGGTGACAAGGAAACGGCTGGGGTGGCAGAACTTGAGAGCCAGGCCGCTCTTTTCGCGCAGGATCTCCTCCGGCTGGCCGCCCCATGCGGGCGGGAACGGCACCTTGCTGCGGCGGGTCTTGTAATCAGTCACGCACTGGGCGCTGTAGCCGCCGCGCTGGCTGGGGTAGACAACAAACAGGGCATCGGTTTTGTACAGGCCGTTTTTCCAGGGCATGTAGTCCGGCAGGACCACAATGCCGTCCTTGGAGTTCTTGTAGGCGTTCTGGACGGTCTCGTCCGCGCGGTTCACGGCGTTGGCTGCGGCAATCTCGTTTTCCAGCACCTGCTTGGCAAAGGGCACGGCGCGCCAGAAGCAGGCATCGGAATCTTCGCCGGAATCCCACACGGGGTTAAAGCTGCCGATGGCATCGGCCAGGGAGTTCTGTTCGCCGGTGTTATCGTTCAAGTCCAGGGGCTGAACAAAATTTTCATCCAGCAGGCGGGCCTGGTGGGCACCCACCAGCTGGGCACCCAACACGCGCCACAGCAGGCCAAAGGCCGCATAGGGCACGCCGTTGGGGCGGCTTTCGCGCGGTTCCTGGTGGTGGTCAAACATACCGCAGCCCACATCGTACACAATGCCGTCAAAACCATCCGGCACAACAAAACCACGGGTTACTTTGATATCCGGCCGCACAATCATCAGCAGCGCTGTGGCAAACACATCGTCTGCATGGAACTTGCCGCCGTGAGTAAAACCTTTTGCAGGAATTTTCATAGAATAGCCTCCGTCTATGGGGTAAAATGATGATTAACTAATATTATAACATGAAAGCGTAGGTTGGTAAATGCAAAATCTGCGCGGACGGGCCGGATTTGGAACAAGTGGCAGCATTTGGCCGAAAAACGGTGATTCACAATCGGCATAAAATATGATATACTAACCTAATATGCCCTTTTGCGGGCGTACCGGACATTCGGTGTGTTGACGCGGAATGTTGACCGCAACTTAATGAACAAACAAAGCGAAGGAACTGGATACCCATGCAAAACATCAAAAAAACATTAAAAAGCAAGCGCTTCTGGCTTGGCACGGTGCTGCCATTTGTGCTGGCTGTGGCAGCGGCCTTTGTGGCGCGCTACCAGTTAGAAATTTCTGACGGCGCAACTGCCAACTACATGGCAGGGCAGTGGCCGGTATACGCACCGCTCAATGCGCTGACGGCGTTCTGCCTGACGCTGGTGGTGTTTGCCCTGTGCGGCAGCTGGGGCATTGCAACCGGCGTTTCCGGCCTGATTTTTACCGTGCTGGCGCTGGTCAACTATTACACGCGGGACCTGCATGGTTCCGCCCTGATGCCGCAGGACATCCTGAACCTGGGCACCGCGGCAGAGGTGATGGGCAGTTATACCCTGCACATTACCCAGACAGTTATTACCATTGCGCTGCTGTACATCCCGGTGCTGGTGACTGCCGTTGTGCAGGTCAAACTGGCCGGCAAGCATAAGCGCAGCTGGAAACAGCGCGGCGCCCATGCGCTGGCCTGCGCCTGCGGCATTTTTGCGGTGCTGTATCTGGGGTATTTCAGCCCCAACCCCATCAAGCCCGCCGCCACTTACGGCTGGGCCTGGCAGGAAACCTATTATAAGTACGGCTACCTGGCGGGTAGCATTGAAGCCGCCAGCCTGATGGTGGACCCCATCCTGCAGCCGGACGGCTACAGCGAGGACGCCGCCACCGAGGCCGCTGCAATGGCGCAGGACTATCAGGCCAGCCCCGAAACGGCAAACGAGCAGGACTACCCCGATGTGTTCCTGATCCTGTCCGAAAGCTTTTATGACTTTGACCTGGTAACGGACCTGCAGGCCGACCAGGAGATCATGCAGGTGACCAAAAACCTGCCCAACTCCATTTATGGCCACACCATCAGCCCGCATGTGGGCGGCGGCACCAACTCCAGCGAGTACGAGATGCTTTCCTCCAACTCGCTGATGCTGATGCCCTCCATCACACCGTTCAACTGGTTGAACCTGCACAAGGCAAACAGCCTGGTCAGCAACCTGAAAGATCTGGGGTATGCCACGCTGGCAGCCCACCCCTATACCAACTCCAACTACCGCCGCGATTCTGCCTGGCTGACGCTGGGCTTTGACGAGACCCACTTCCAGGATGATTTTCCGACCAAGGAAACCTATGGCAACCGCCCCTACCAGACCGACAGCGCCACCTACCGCGACCTGGAAGGTTTGTATGAAGCAATGCCGGAGGACCAGCCGCGGTTTGTGTTCCTGGTTTCCATCCAGAGCCACGGCGATTACGATATGAACCCCCCGGAGGAGGATATCGTGCATGCCGCAACCGATTACGGCGAGTATGATTCCATCATGGATGAATACCTGAGCAACATCTATATGACCGACCGTGCCTTTGGCGAACTGACCGAATACCTGACCGAGCAGTACGAAAAGACCGGCCGCAAGGTGATTGTTGCCATGGCAGGCGACCACGCCCCCAGCTTTGTGGATCATGTGGCCGACCATACCTTTACCGATGAGAACAATTTGCAGATTTTGGAGCGCAGCACGCCCTACCTGATCTGGGCAAACTACCCGCTGGAAAACGCAGGCCAGACCAGCGCCACCGACGAGTACAACCGCATGGATATGTGCATGCTGGCACCCACCCTGGTGGAAAATGCCGGGCTGCCGCTGACCCCGTATTACCAGTACCTGCTGGCACTCAAGCAGGTGGCCCCGGTGGTGACAGCCGCCAATGACTATATGGACGCGGACGGCGTGACCCACACCTACGGCGAGAATGCAGAGCTGGATGCCTGGGTGCATGGGTACTTCTATTTGGAGTATAACAACATCGGTGCCAAAGCAACCAGTCAGCAGAATTTGTTCCAGGTGGAAAAGTAAGAAGCTGATAAGCAGACGTCAGCCAGGATTCCTCTGATTTAAAAACAAAAATGGCAAGAAAAAATCTCCCCGCTGCAATGTGCTGATGCACAAAATGCAGCGGGGAGATTTTCGATTTCAGATATACTCCGGGCCGTTACACGGCGGCGGGCGCTTTCAGCACAAAGGTCTGTACGCCCCAGATCACCAGAACAACAATGCCGAGCGCGATGCGGTAAACGCCGAACGCGGTGAAGGTGTGGCGCTTGACGTAATCCATCAGGAAGCGGATGGCGATGGTGGAAACGATAAAGGCAACCGCACAGCCAACGATCAGCACAACGGTCTGATCCAGCGTGAAGCTGTTGCCCTTGCCAAAGAACTTGACCAGCTTGAGCAAACTGGCACCGGCCATGACCGGGATGGCAAGGAAGAAGGTGAACTGGCTGGCAGCCGGGCGGGACATGCCGCACAGCATGCCGCCCAGGATGGTGGAGCCGCTGCGGGAGGTGCCGGGAATCAGGGAGAGCACCTGCCAGCAGCCAACCTTGAACGCCTGCGGGTAAGTAATGCGGGAAAGCTTGGTGGTGGTGGGCACCCGCGGGCGGCGCTCGATCAGGATAAAGGCAACGCCGTACACAATCAGCATCAGGGCAACCACCACGCTGTTATACAGGTGGGCGTCCATCCAGTCGTCCAGCAGAATGCCCAGCACGGCGGCGGGCACGCAGGCTGCAATAATTTTGAACCACAGCCGGACCACGGGCCAGCGCAGGTGGGCGGCAAAGCCGGTATCGCGGCCATTATCCTTGCAGAACGGCCACAGCTTGTGGAAATACAGCACCACAACAGCCAGGATAGCACCCAGCTGGATGACAACGCGGAACATTTCCATAAAATCTTCCGTATAGCCAAACTTCAGCACCTGCTCGGCAAGGATCATATGCCCGGTGCTGGAAATCGGCAGCCATTCGGTGATGCCTTCAATCACACCGTAAATGACGGATTTCAGAATTGAAAGAAACAGGTCCATCTTTTTTCCTCCCCTTGGCTGGATCACTCCCGGCCAGCAATACAAATATATAGTAGCACACTTTACGTGATATTGCACCCTGCCGCTGTATAATTTACACTTTTGCTCCAAAACAACAGGCAAAAGCGGTTGCTGTTTTGGCAAAATGCTCCTATAATAGAAGTGTGGCTTTTGCCGTATCAGTGGGAAAAGTTGGAATATGTATAGAAAATAGAGGATATTACAAAATGTATAAAACTGTAGTGTTTGACCTGGATGGTACGCTGCTGAACACCCTGACTGACCTGGCGGATGCCGGCAACCGGCTGTGCCGGAAATATGGCTGGCCCACCCATGAGCGCCAGGCGTACCGCTATTTTGTGGGCAACGGTATCCCGAAACTGGTGGAGCGCCTGGCCCCGGCAGACCAGCGCACCCCGGCGGTGCTGGAAGCGGCCCTGGTGGATTTTAAGCGGAATTATGGCCAGCACCTGCGGGACACCACCGCACCGTACCCCGGCATCCCCGAAATGCTGGCAAAGCTGAAAGCGAACGGCGTGCAGCTGGCGGTGTTTTCCAACAAGGCGGATGCGCTGGCAAAAGAGGTCGTCAAGGATTATTTCGGCACGCAGTATTTTACGATCGTGCGCGGCCAGATGACCGGCGTGGCCCCCAAGCCCGCCGCCGAGGGCACGAACGCCCTGCTGCAGGCCCTGCATGCCGACCCGGCCAGCACCCTGTATGTGGGGGACAGCAACGTGGATGTGGAAACCGCCCACAATGCGAACCTGCCCTGCTGCGGGGCGGTGTGGGGATTCCGCACGCGGGAGGAACTGAATGCGGCCGGGGCGGAATACCTGGCAGAAAACAGCGATGAACTGTATGACGTTATCATGAAATAACTGCAAAATTGCGGCGGGAGGAACTGTAAAATGATTGCGCAGCGCTATAAAGATATGCTTAGCGGCAAGTCCGTTATTCGCCAAATCTCCGAGTGGAGCACGGCTCGCGGGACTGAGATCGGCTATGAAAATGTGTTTGATTATTCGCTGGGCAACCCTTCGGTGCCCTGCCCGGAGCACTTTACCAAAACCTGCATCGATCTGCTGCAGACCAAGGAGCCGGTGACGCTGCATGGCTACAGCCCCACGCTGACCATCCCCGCCGTGCGCAAGGCGGTGGCCGAAAGCCTGAACCGCCGCTTTGGCATGGACTACGGTATGGAGCATATCTTTATGGCAACGGGTGCTGCCGGTGCGCTGGCCCATGCCATGCGCTGCGTGGCGGTGCCGGGGCAGGATATTATCACCTTTGCGCCGTTCTTCCCGGAATACAAGCCGTATGTGGAGGGCGCGGGCCTGAATCTGAAGGTCGTTCCGCCCCGCACGAAGGATTTCCAGATTGACTTTGACGCATTTGACGCGATGCTGGATGAGAACACCGCCGCCGTGCTGATCAACACCCCCAACAATCCCTCCGGCGCAGCCTACAGCGCCGAAACGCTGACCGGCCTGGCCGACCGCCTGCGCGCCGCCAGCGCCAAGTATGGGCATCGAATCTTTTTGATCTCGGATGAGCCGTACCGCGAAATCATGTTCGGCGGGCAGCCCATCCAGTACGCCGCCAAGTTCTATGACGATACGTTGACCTGCTATTCGTTCAGCAAGAGCCTGAGCCTGCCTGGCGAGCGCATCGGCTATGTGGCTGCGAACCCGCGCTGCGAGGACGCCGAGTATATTGTGCCCATGTGCGGCCAGATCAGCCGCGGAACCGGCCACAACTGCCCGGCATCACTGATCCAGCTGGCCGTGGCCGAATGCCTGGACGAAACCAGCGACTTGGGCGTGTACGAAACCAACATGGAGCTGATTTACGCCGAGCTGAAAAAGCTGGGCTTTACCGTGGTCAAACCCTCCGGCACCTTCTATATCTTCCCCAAAGCGCTGGAGGAGGACGCCAATGCGTTCTGCAAAAAGGCCATGAAGTATGACCTGGCGTTGGTTCCCGGCGACAGCTTTGGCTGCCCCGGCTACTTCCGCATGGCGTACTGCATTGATACCGAGAAGGTCCGCCGCAGCTTTGCCGCACTGGAAAAATTTGTGGCGGAAGAATACGGGAAATGAATTCCGTTCGGGCCGCGCCCGCCCGCAGTGGGAAGCAAAGCCCGAAACATACGATTTTGACACCATAAACGGGAGGTCTGCACAATGCCGCAACAAAAACGTCCGGCGCAGGGACCCAAGCGCCGCCCTGCACCCGCTGCCAGGAGCAGCAATATGCAGCGCCGCCGCGCTGTTTCACGCAAACAGAACCGCCGCGTGCATGCCCTGATCACCTTGATTTTCTGCATTGCCGTGTTTATTTTGGTGTGCGCAGGCTGCTTTTTGCTGGTAAAAACCGATGGCACCATTACCAACAAGCCCAACCAGAGCCAGGGGGATTCCAGCTCCGCCGCGCCCGACGGTGCAGACAGCACCACGGATGGCGACAGCCAGCAGGAACAGCCCACCATGACCGAGGAAGAACAGCGCATTGCTGATGCCACCTCAACGGCGTCCGCAAACTGCACCAAGGATGCCCCGCAGGTGGTGGACCCAGCGCTTTGGGATGAGCGCGGCAAAGCCTTGATGGAACAGCTGGCTGCCGATGAATTTTACCAGAGCGAGGGGCTGAAATACAGTGCCAAAGATGGCTGCCCCTATATGATCGCGGTCAACCGCGCGGCTTCTACCGTGACGGTACTGGCGCTGGACGATGAGGGTAACTACACCAAGCCGTATATGGCCATGGTGTGCTCCGGCGGCGCGGATACCCCGCTGGGATTCTTTGCAACGCCGGTCAATTATGACTGGCGGCTGCTGGCCGGGCCGAGCTATGGCCAGTACGCTACCCGCATCTGGGATTCCTATCTGTTCCACACTGTGCCGTATTACAGCCAGCACAAGGACGATATCGAGTACGACCAGTTCAACCAGCTGGGCACCCAGGCCAGCCTGGGCTGTATCCGGCTGCTGGTCTGTGATGTAAAGTGGATCTATGATAACTGCCCCATCGGCACCCGCGTGGTGATCTATGATAACGCCGATGACCCGGGCCCCATGGGAAAGCCCGGCACCATTTACACCGACCCGGCGGACGAGAGCAAGCGCGGCTGGGACCCCACCGACCCGGATTCCGCCAACCCGTGGGATGCAGCATTCCGCAGCGGTACAGCTATCCGCAGCGAGGCAGCCTGGAACGAATGGAACGACGCCCAGAACGATGGCCGCTGGAACGGCTCCATCAACCCCACTGACCTGCAGGGCTGGAGCACCGATTCCAGCGTTGAGGGCACCCGCGGATAACACACCATAGGGGTTAGGGCAATACCGCATAATTCTAAGTGCCGATACGGCGAGCGAGGTGCGGCAGA
>OGXA01001712.1_pt1 | contig 17444 bp, 16 predicted proteins | sample 1576171 | NCBI WGS metagenome assembly OGXA01 (sample SAMEA3541587, study PRJEB24748) | human gut metagenome | biome: human gut; feature: human-associated habitat; material: faeces | place: China | collected 2012 | reverse complement strand
TGAGCCTTGCTTACCAGGTATATAGTCAGGTTGCCAGTCAGCTTCAGGTTGCCAGAGCTAAAGTTCAGGAAGAAAAACCTGTGTTTGCTGTTGTAGAACCTGCTGTTGTCCCCTTGGAACCTTCGGGAACCAGTAGAAAGGTATATGTTTTAGCTTTTATTTTCCTATCAGTTTGTATTGTAATCTCTTGGAATTTGTTCGGGAAAGATCTCTTGAATAAGTTCAAAGAAGTATGTGCCTAAAATCAATTTTTAATGTGATATGGTATCAACCACCAGTCAAATCAATAAATTTATAGAATTTGTAGCAGTTCTGGGAGACCTGATCATTCTGAATCTGGTTTTGTTCTTTCTCCTTTTCTTTTGGGAGGAAGCTTTTGTTTCTTTACCTTTCTCTTGTAGAGTTTCATGGATGATGACTTCGTTAAGTCTCTGTTATCTGGCCTGTTCGGGCTCTCGTGGGAGGGTTTGGGATAGTCGGGGCATTCGTCCTGACCAACTGGTATTGCGTGTGTTGAAGAATATTATAGCGTTTTTCATCTTTTGGGCATGTATCATGACTTTTAGTGGAATCTCTATCTATTCTCCGTTATTCTTTGTCGCTTATTTTGCCTTCCTCTTTGTCATCTTAAGTATTTATCGCATCATCATCCGTGAGTTGCTGATAGCTTATTGTGCTAAGGGCAAGCATAGACGTTATGCCGTCTTAATAGGAGGGGGTAATAACATGCAGGTGTTGTATGAGGAGATGGAGAATTCTCTGGCGTCTTCGCTGTATGAGGTCGTAGGCTATTTTGATATAAAACCGAATGATGCTCTTTCTTCTCAATGTTCTTATTTGGGTAATCCTGACGGTTTTTCAGATTTTATGTCTGCACACCCGGGAATCAAGCATGTTTTTTGTTCTCTGTCGATGGAGGAGGGGCGTTATAATTTCTCTATCATGAATTATTGTGAAAACCACTTGCTTTATTTTCATGGTGTTCCTAATGTTTGCAAAGGTTTTCCCCGTCGTATCTGGCACAGTATGGTTGGCAATATGCCTATTTTGAATCTGCGTTATGAGCCTTTGGGTAAAATGGAAAATCGGATATTGAAGCGTATATTTGATGTTGTTTTTTCCGGTCTTTTTCTGGTTACAGTTTTTCCTTTTGTTTATCTCATCGTGGGAAGTATCATAAAGTTGACTTCTCCCGGTCCTGTATTTTTTAAGCAAATGCGTACAGGTTTGAATGGTGTGGATTTTGTGTGTTACAAGTTTCGTTCTATGAAAGTGAATGATGAAGCTGACAGCAAACAGGCTACGGTTGATGATCCCCGAAAAACTTGTTTTGGGAACTTCCTACGTCGTTCTAATATAGACGAACTTCCCCAGTTTATCAATGTCTTTAAGGGTGATATGTCGATAGTAGGTCCCCGTCCTCATATGTTAGCCCATACGGAGACTTATGCTCGTTTGATTGATAAATATATGGTACGGCACTTTATAAAACCAGGGGTAACCGGTTGGGCTCAAACACATGGTTTCCGTGGTGAAACGAGGGAACTTTCGCAGATGGAGGAACGTGTTAAGGCTGATATCTGGTATATGGAACATTGGACAATGCTGCTTGATATATATATCATTTATAAGACTGTGGCGAATGTGATTGTGGGGGAGAAGAATGCGTATTAAGATGGAAAATCATAACAGTAAACGGTTAGTTAAAAATACGTTATTATTATATGTGCGCACAATTATAGTTATGTGTGTCGGTTTATATACATCAAGAGTAATTTTAGATGTATTAGGAATAGAAGATTATGGTATTTATAATGTGGTTGGAGGATTTGTTGTGATGTTTTCTGTTTTTTCCGCATCATTATCAAATTCCATTACACGTTATATCACATTTGAATTAGGATGCCATAATATGGAAAGGTTACGTACAGTCTTTTCTATGAGCCTTAATATACAAATAATAATTTCTCTTATAATAGTTCTGTTGGTAGAATTAGTAGGTGTATGGTTTCTAAATTATCGATTGAATATTCCATCGGATAGATTGTATGCTGCAAATTGGGTTATGCAGTTTTCGTTATTTACATTTGTTGTCAATCTCATTAGTTTACCATATAATGCTTTAATTGTAGCCTATGAAAAGATGGATGTGTTTGCATATATATCTTTATTAGAAGCATCATTGAAATTAGGTGTTGTTTATTTATTGTTTATATCACCTATTGATAAATTGATTTTTTATGCATTTCTTCTTGCCTTGGTTTCATTATTGATACGTCTGATCTATGGTTGGTATTGCACACATAAATTTGCAGAGTGTAGATATGTATTTGTGTTGAACAAATCATTGTTGAAGAATATGTTAGGTTTTGCGGGGTGGAATTTCTTAGGGACTGGAGCTTATTTAACAGGTACAAATGGAGTGGATATATTGTCTAATATGTTTTTTGGCGTTACGGTAAATGCTGCTCGTGGAATCGCTAATCAGGCAGGTAATGTAGTTCGGCAATTTGTTAATAATTTTACTGCTGCACTTAATCCCCAAATTATTAAAACTTATGCAGAAAATAATCTTGATATTTGTTTTTCTACGGTACGTCAAGGAGCTAAGTACTCATATTGTTTAATGCTTTTTTTTTTCATACCATTTGTATTAGAGGCAAATTATATACTTCATTTGTGGTTGAAAGAATTTCCGGATCAAACAGTTGTGTTTTGGCAGCTAACGATGTTGGGAATATTAGTGGATCTTCCGGGGGCTCCTTTAACAATTCTTGCCCAAGCCATAGGTCATATTCGGAGATACTATATATATATGAGTTTAATAGGAGCGCTTGTATTTCCAATTTCATACTTTTTATTTTATTTGGGATGGCCTGCATATTCGGCTTATGTAACATATATCGTAATTTACACTTGTCTTGTTTATGTACGTCTTATTCTTATGAATAAACAAATCGGTTTTCCTATTAATATTTTCTTGAAGCAGGTGATAGGGCGCATCGTTTTCGTTACAGTATTGTCGTTTATATTGCCGATAATACTAATTAATATTATGGATGAAGGATTTTTACGTTTGATATCAGTGGGATTTGTGAGTACTTTATCACTAGTAGTATCTATGTTTTATATAGGTATGCAGAAGTCTGAACGTGTAGAGGTGATAGGCTTTATAAGGAATAAGTTATATCATATTTATAGCAAGGAATAATAGATGAAAGTTTGTATCGTGACTTGGCTTGGTACTGGCAATTTTGGTACAAGTTTACAGTCTTATGCATTACATATGAAGCTTCGTGAAATGGGGTATGACGTATCAATACTTCATTGCTTTACCCCTGATGATTTTACTTTTCGAAGGAGGATCTATAAATGGTTGATGTTGGGTCGGACTTTATTATCACAGATGCTCAAAGGGGAGTATTTCTCAAAAAAACAGAAAAAAATACGCAAGTTTAATAAACAGAATTATTGTCATCAGATAATTAAGACTAATGGACAGTATAAAGGTTTGCTTCAAGAAACGCAGATATTTATTACTGGCAGTGATCAGATTTGGAATTGTTACAATGGTTTTGCTCCTTTCTATTTTTTAGATTTTGCGGGAGATGTCAAAAGGATTGCTTATGCTTCAAGTATGGGTACGAGTGATATCCCTCCAGCGTATAAGTCAGTTGTAAAGGAATTGCTTACAAAATTCAGCCATATTGGTGTGCGTGAAAAGACTGCTGTTCCCATTATTAGTGAATTGCTGGAAAGAACTGATATTGTTCAAGTGTCTGACCCGACTTTTTTGCTTTCATCTACTCAATGGTTGGATTTTGCAATGACGGCTGATATTGAGATTGAAATACCGTCTCGTTTTATTCTGTGCTATTTGGTGGGGAATAATCCTTCGTATCAGCAGCAAGTGGAGGATATAAAACAGCACTTAGGTATAGAAAAAGTGATTCTTATTCCGTCTTTGGAAAATAAACATATGCAATTACCTTATGCACAAATATACAAAGCTGCCGGACCTAAGGAATTTGTTCGTTTACTGTCTTGTGCTTCTTTCATTTGTACAGATTCTTTTCATGCGATAGCACTTTCTATCAATTTGCAGAAAGATTTTATCGCTTTGAAACGTTTTCAAGATACAGACGAGAAATCTCAAAATTCGCGTATTTATGATGTTCTTGAGCATTATGGATTGGATCATCACATATATGAGAATAAAGATTTGAAACTTTATCAACCTATTTCTTATGAGTTGATAAACTTAAAAGTGATTCATGACCGAGAAGAATGTATTGATTATCTAAGGAATGCTATTGAAGAATAATTAACCAATGCTTTTTTATGAATAATAAGGAGAAAATACTTAAACACAATAATTTAAGAAAATCGAATTTTGAATTATTGAGGCTGGTAGCTATGTTTTTGATTATCTGCCACCATTTAGTTATTAGAAGTGCACAAACTTGTGGCTATACTCATCCTTTTAATATAAATGAAGACGTTTTAGGGGGGGGGTATTGGGTTGATAATCAATAGTTTATCAATTTGTGGTGTGAATCTGTTTTTGTTGATCAGTGGTTGGTTTGGTGTAAAAAGAATATGGTCACAAATAGTTCGACTTATTGTTGATTGTGTGATATATTGTTTGATAGCAAATTTGTTGTGCATTTTTGTGTTTGGATATCCGTTCAGTTGGCATGAATTATTTTTTAGCTGCAATTTTCTTAATAATTGGTTTGTCACGGCTTTTATTATGTTTTTGCTTATGATTCCATTAGTAGAACGGGCACTTGAAAATATAGATATAAAGACATTGGGCAAATTCATTATTTTATTGACGGTTTTTAATGTTTTGTTTGGATATTGTGTGGGGGTATTAAATACTAATGGGTATAATGCTATAAATTTTGTTTATTTATATGTAATGGGGCGTTATTTGAGATATTGCAGCTCGTATCCTTTTTACAAAAAATGGGCATCACATGGCTATATATTGTGGCTGTTGTGTGTGGTTCCTTTAGTTATAGGCTTTTTATTATTGACTCATTTTGTTCCTTGGCGAGAAAGTTTGTCTCAGAAGTATTTTGGTTATAATAATCCATTTGTACTCTTATCTGCTGTAGGATTATTTCTTTCTTTTTCTGTTATACAGGTGAATAATTTATTGATTAATAAATTGGCTAAAGGGGTATTTGGTGTATTTCTTTTGCATACGACATCTATTTTTATCTATTATAGGGTTACTTATATTAGGACTTTATATGAAGAACATGGCTATGTTGCTTTGTTTGTTGTAGCATTATTGATATTTGTTATAGGTTCTTTTATAGCTTTGTTTGTAGAAAATTTTAAATCACTATTTGTAGAAAAGATAGGAAAATTGAAGAAAGGAAGAAGAGTTAACTCTCCACTCGAATGATATTTTTGAAAGTTTTATAAATAACATAAAGTATAAAGATGAATACTCATTATTCAAGTGAAAAAGGGATACAGATTCTTGTTAAGCTACTTAAAGAACATCATATAAAACGGGTTATTACTTCACCAGGTACTACAAATATGATGTTGAATGCTTCATTAATGTATGATGGAAGTTTTGAAATGTATTCATCGGTAGATGAACGTTCTGCGGCCTATATGGCTTGCGGTATGGCAGAAGAATCGGGTGAACCCGTTATGATTACTTGTACAGGAGCAACAGCAGCTCGTAATTATATGCCTGGATTAACAGAAGCATACTATCGTAAATTGCCTATTCTGGTAGTAACAGGAACTCAGGATTTACGTCGTTTGGGCAATCTATATGATCAAGTAACCGATCGTAGTGTACATCCGAATGATATTTTAACGTTTAGTACTTATATACCTACAGTTCGTGATGATAAAGATGCTGATAGTGCTGCTCTGAAAATCAATCAAGCGATTTCGGCTTTGACACTTCACGGTGGAGGGCCTGCGCATATAAATTTGGAAACGGTGTATAGTCGTGATCTTTCAGTGACTTGTTTACCTCCTGTTAAGGTGGTAAAACGTATTTCATATGATGATGAATTACCTACATTACCGCAGGGGCGGATAGCTATATTTATAGGTTCTCATCGAGCGTTTACTGAAGATGTAACAATGAGCATTGATCGTTTCTGTGAAAACCACAATGCAGTCGTTTTTTGTGATCATACAAGTGGTTATAAAGGGCGTTTTCGACAGTTGGATGCATTGCTTTCCTTGAAAGGAGCTAAATGTTTGGATAATGTTCGTTTACTGATCCATTTGGGTGAAATTTCAGGTGATCATTTCAATATGGGAACTTGTGCTAAAGAAGTTTGGCGTGTAAATGAGGATGGACAATTGCGTGACCGTTATGGTAAGCTTACTTATCTTTTTGAAATGAGTGATCAGCATTTTTTTGAATCCTACACAAATAAAGATTGTTGTCCGGGTATTTCTTTTATACAAGAATGTCGGGCGGATTATAACAAAATATATGATGAATTACCTGAACTTCCTTTTTCCAATGTGTGGATGGCAAAAGCTTTGGCATCTAAACTACCGGAATCTTCAATTATTCATTTCGGTATTCTGACTTCGCTTCGTTCATGGAATTTCTTTGAGGTATCAAACTCTATTCAGTCGGCAAGTAATGTTGGGGGATTTGGTATAGATGGCACATTATCTTCTTTATTAGGAGCATCCTTGGTTAATCCGAACAAGCTTCATTTTTGTGTTATAGGTGATTTGGCTTTCTTTTATGATATGAATGCGCTGGGAAATAGACATTTGGGAAATAATTTACGTATTCTTTTAGTGAATAACGGTAAGGGATGTGAGTTTACCCATCATATGAATCCTGGTCATATATTCGAAGAAGCTGTAAATCTGTATATTGCAGCAGCTGGACATTATGGAAATCAGTCATCAACACTTGTTCGTGATTATGCGCGTAATTTAGGCATGGATTATATTACAGCAAATAATAAGGAGACTTTTTTAGCAAATATGGAAGCTTTTGTCAATCCAGTTATTAATAAATCCTGTGTTTTTGAGGTTTTTACTCGGGATATTGATGAGAATGAAGCTTTGAAGATAATGGCGAATGTAGCTTCTATGAAACATCAAATTAAAGAGGGGATAAAAAGTGTAGTTGGTGAAAAAGGGGGTAAGTTTATTAGAGACTTGATAAAGAAATGAAAAGTTGTATTGTTGTTATTCCTATATATAAAGCTGATCCGAAAGGAACAGAGGTGGCGTCTTTTAGACAATGTATTAAAGTTCTTAAGAGTTTTGATTTATGTCTAGTAACTTATGAGGAATTGGACTTAACTGTCTATAAGGGAATAGCAAAAGAATATTCTAAAGAAATTAAGATTAAGTGTTTTGAACGTCACTTTTTTGCTTCTGTAGCAGGTTACAATAAACTGTGCTATAATATTGATTTTTATTCGGCATTTTGTAATTATGATTACATGCTAATATATCAGTTAGACGCGTGGGTATTCCGTGATGAATTGCAAATGTGGTGTGAGAAAGGATACGATTATATAGGCAGTCCCTTTTTTAAAGAAGTGTCTTCTAAAGGAATCAATCCTTTGTATAGTAAGGAGATGTTGGACGTTGGTAATGGTGGTTTTTCCTTACGTAGGATCCAGTATTGCATAAAATTACTTGAAAGATGGAAATGGTTTCCTTATTTAACTCCGAGATATTTATGGAAAATGTATTTGGCAGAAAATACATGTGCTAATGGGGGCAAAATCTATCAGTTGTTTCTTTCTTTTTGTAAAACTATTTTTAGGGCATTTGGGGGTAGGAATACTTTGAACTATTTTATAAGATCGGGTATGTTGAATGAGGACTTCTATTTTAGTAAATGGGCAATACATGCATGGAGGATGAAAGCAAATTTACCATCATGTGAAGAGGCTTCCTATTTTTCATTTGAAGTGAACCCTTCTTATTTGTATGATTTAAATGGAAAGTTGCCATTCGGTTGTCATGCTTTTGAAAAATGGGAATTTGATACTTTCTGGAGTAAATACATACAAGTTAGTACCTAGTAATTGGTGGATGTTGAAAGAAAGTGTAAAATAGAGTTTTTAAAATAAATTCCTAAATATATTGGCTAATGGATATTAGTTGAAAAAAAATGAGGTTATGGATACACCAATTATTTCAGTGATTACTGTGTGTTACAATGTCGCTTCGACTATTGAAAAAACAATGTTGTCTGTTTTAAACCAGACATATGAGAATGTAGAATATATAATTATAGACGGGAATAGTACAGATGGTACAGTAGATATTATTAAGAAGTATGCTGATAGGCTAGCATATTGGGTGAGTGAGTCTGATAGTGGGATATATGATGCAATGAATAAAGGCATACTAAGAGCAACCGGTAAGTTTTTAATCTTTATGAATGCTGGAGATCAGTTTTTCAACGAGAAGGTGCTTGATAAGTGTCTTCCGTATTTCTTGCAAGAGATAGATATTATTTCCGGAATAGGATATTTGTCTGGTCAAAAGTGGATTCCTGCCAAAGTAACAGATTTGTCTGTGGCATTTTTTCTGAAAAAGAGTTTGAATCATCAGGCAACTTTCATTAACCGGAAATTATTTCAGAAAAATTTGTATAGAACAAATTTAAAGATTGCAGGAGATTCAATATTTTTCTTTCAGGCATTAATTATGGATAATGCTAGTTATGTTGATATACCTGTAAAAATAGCTCTATGTGAAAAACCCGGACTTAGTGGCCAAGAGAAAGAATCATTTGCAGAGTTACAGATATCAATTAAAGAAATACTTCCTAATAGGATGGTGTCTGATGTTGACTTTCTTATTAAGTATTATAATCCGGCAGTACGAATGATTGGTGGGTGGTTGTATAAAATGCATTTTTTGAAGAGAATTCTTAGATTTATAAGAACTAATCGTAGAACGAGATGAATATATTAGTTGATGGATCTGATTTTATAAAGAAATCAGCAGAGATATTTACTTTCTTGGACTGCTGTTTATGAGTGGGCAATTATAGCATAACATGAATATTCTATTTATAAATACTTTATATAGTCCTCATATAGGTGGAGGAGCTGAAATTATATGTCAAGAGCAGGTGGAAGGACTTAAACGTAGAGGCTATGCTGTTTCTGTCTTAACAACTAGCTCTAATTGGGGGTTATGTAAGGAAGATGTGAATGGCATTACAGTTTATAGAGCTGGAATTAAAAACTTTTATTGGCATTTTAGTAATTCGAAACCGAATAAATATGTTAGAATGCTTTGGCATATCAGAGATATTTATAATGTTGGGATGAGACAATATGTGAAAGAAGTTATGCAAAAAGAGAAACCAGATGTTGTAATATGTCACAATTTAGCAGGTTTTTCAATTTCAGTATGGGATGAAATAAAATTAAGAAAGACTCCAATTATTCAGGTTCTGCATGATTTATATTTGCTTTGTCCAGGTAGTAACATGTTTAAATATGGAAGAGCGTGTGAAAAACAATGTAGAATTTGTAGTTTGATGCGTTTTTGTCATAGGAAAAAATCTAAGGATATAAATGCAGTGGTAGGTGTAAGTAGTTATATATTGGAACGTATAAAGAAAAGTGGATATTTTAGTAATGCAAAAGCGCGTGTAATTTACAACGCACGTAATATACCGGAGTCTAGTGAATATAGGGGGAGGGATTCTGAATTCTCTTTTCGAATAGGATATATTGGAACTATATCGAAAGTTAAAGGAGTGGAATGGCTAATTCGAACATTTATGCGATTGGATATTAATGCAACTTTATTGATTGCTGGGCGTGGAGAGTCAATAGAGTATGAAGAATATTTAAAGAAGCTTGCTTCTACTGATAAAAGAATATCCTTTTTAGGTTATATGAAGCCAGCTACTTTTTTCTCACAAATACACTTATCTATTGTACCATCTATATGGCCTGATACATTTCCAACTGTTGCTATCGAATCATGTGCGTATAACGTTCCTGTGATTGCGACAAAAGTGGGTGGATTGCCTGAAATAATACATGATGGGATAAATGGGCTTTTAATTAAGCCTTTGGATGATATTAATTTGTCTAATGCTATTATGAACCTTTATAAAAATAAGACTTTGTTACGTTCCTTATCAGAGAATTCAAGGAACATAATTACTCCTTTGTTAGATTTGGATAGAATGATTGATGAGCTTATAGAAGTTATAAATGAAGTGTCTTCTTCTGAAAAATGTTTAGATAATTGATGTGTTTGATGATTATGTGTGATGTGATTTTTGATTATTGTAATAAATTTCCATAGCGTGAAGGGTAAATCATTTTACTATTTAACTTCTGCTTTGATAATACTAGCTATTCAATTTACTGATTTGAAAATTGGGCCTGTGAAATTATCAGAGATTGTATTCTTGTTATATGCTCTTTTATGCTTAAAAAAAATACATAAAGTAACTTATCTTTATTTTCTTTTCTTTACATTCTTTTTGTTCGTTACTTTTATTAAGAATCCATTTATGAGTTTTGACAACAGTGTTGCTCCTTCTTTTTTGAAAACATCGTATTGGATATCTATTAGTCGTTATTTTGAATTAATAGCTTGCTTAGGATTTACAGAATATATATGTAATATATCAAAGAAAATAGGTTCAGAAGGATTGATGCGACTGGTTTTAAAATCAAGTTATTATTTTTCTTATTTACTTATATTCTTATATCTATTAAATTATTTGGGTATTGATTGGATCTCTGTTTCACATGAAGGAGCCTTTTTCCTTAGACTTAAAGGATTCTATGTAGAAGGAGGACCATTAGGATTAATGTATTCTATGTTGATTGTTTTTAATATCATATTCATAGGTAAGAAAAAATATGCATTAATCTTTTTAGTCATTTTAATCTTATCTCAATCAAAAGCTGGTGCATGTTGTTTGTGTGCTTATCTTGCAATTCATTGGATTTCTTCATTTCGTAAAAGTCGATATTTTTTACGATTTAAATATATTCTAATTCCTATTTCAGTAGTATTTTTCTTGATTGTTTTTGTGTTTATCTCAAAAATGTATGCTCAAAGAATTGTAAATACACAAGTGTTACAAGCATATGTGAATAATAATCCGGAAGATTATTCTGTTACAGCTGGGCGTGTATCAGCTACATTCGTATTATATGAAATGTTTATTAAGAATCCGATAATAGGTATTGGTATGGGTAATTATCCTCTTCTTCGAAATCTGGATGAATACAGATCTTTTTTTCCTGTTATATCTATTTTTGATGCTTCTGGTTATGGTGGGATAATAGATGTAATAAATCAATTTGGTTTATTAGGATTGATCTTGTGGGGATTGATTCTGAAAAAAATCTACTATTTGACGTCCAATTGGAAGATAGTATTTTTATCTCAACTCCCTTTCTTTTTTGGTGTACAAATCACATTTTTTTATCCTTGGTTGCTGATAGGTATCATATTGAATGGTTTTCAAATACAGAATGAGAAATGTGATAGATCGATTACGTATGGACTAAAGGATATAGAATAGAGAATATAATTATGAAAATCGCAATAGATGCTCGACTTATAGGTAATAGTGGTATTGGTACGCATATTGAGAATATTGTATCTATATTAGTATATAAGTATACGAGACATCATTATCTTTTGATTGGCAGCGAAAAGCAAATAGGTCTATATCGGGGTATACCCAATGTCGATTTATTGATTACAAATATTCCTCAGTTTTCTTTGAAAGAGCTGTGGGCATTTCCTGTGAAAGAAATAAATAGATGTGACATTTTTTATTGTCCATATATAAATATACCAGGCAGAATTAAGGTCCCTGTTTATTCTACAATTCATGATGTTTTATTTTTTGATGTTAAAGGGCTTTCTTCTCGTTGGGGAACATTATTAAGATGGGCATTTTATAAACGTGCGGTTTGTCTGTCTAAGGCTTTATTTACAGTTTCTGAATTTTCGGCTACTAGAATAAAAAAACATTTCCATACAAATAAAGATATTCATGTCATTCTGAATGGTATTTCTGAGCAAATTAAGGAATATAATCCCATAAAAGAACGCGTATATGATTTTCCATATTATGTATATGTGGGAAATATAAAAAAACATAAAGGTATTGATGTATTAATTAAAGCCATTAATGAAGTTAACAAGCGTGGATTTGATATAAAGTTGGTATTGATCGGTGACTATGAGAGAATTAAAACTAAAGATAGACATGTAATGGATTTGCTGAAAAGTGCTGGTGATAAGATACTATTTACGGGATTTCTCTCCAATGATAAATTATATGATATTGTATCTCAGGCATTAGCTTTAGTCTTACCAACTCATTATGAGGGATTTGGTATACCACCATTGGAATCTTTGTATCTTGGGGGAAATGCTATTATTACAGATTTACCAGTATTACGGGAGGTGTATTCGGAACTTCCAGTAGTTTTCTTTAAGGATGGTGATATAAAAGCATTGGCAGATTGGCTTGTGTTAAGCCCCCAGCTTAATACAGATATTATGCAAACACGACAATATATTGAGTCTCATTATAGTTTTGATATAGTTGTGGAAAAAATTATCCGAGTTATTGAGAATAGGTATTAGAAAAGATATTCTACCCTGATTTTGAATTAATGAATTCTCTTTAAATGAAGAATAAGATGAAGATTGCTATTATTCAAGAATGGTTAGTAACCGTTGGCGGTTCAGATAAAGTAGTCAAAGCTATTGCGGATGTATTTCCAGACGCAGATATTTACACCTTAGTTGCTAAAAAACAAGTTTGTGACGAATTAGGGATTGACTGGAATAAAGTCCATACATCATTCATTCAGAAGTTGCCTTTAGGGGTAAAGAAGCATAGGATGTATTTGCCTATATTTCCGTTTGCAATAGAACAGTTTGATTTACGGGGATATGATGTGATTATATCATCTTCTCATGCTGTAGCCAAAGGAGTTCTAACCAAAGCGGATCAATTGCATATTTGTTATTGTCATTCTCCTATTCGTTATGTATGGGATATGTATCATGAATACTTGGAAGAATCGGGGTTGACAAAAGGCTTGAAAGGATATCTAGCTAAATATATGCTTCACCGTATTCGTAAATGGGATTTGATATCCAGCTTCCGGGTTGACTATTTTATAAGTAATTCCGATTATGTGGGACGTCGAATTCAGGAGACTTATAGGCGGGATGCTGTAACAATTCACCCTAATATTGATATTTCTAACTTTGATTTGTGCGTAGAGAAAGAAAATTTCTATTTAACTAGTAGTCGTTTGGTGGGATATAAGAAAATAGATCTTATTGTCGAAGCTTTCAGTCGTATGCCTAATAAAAAGCTGGTTGTGATTGGTGGAGGTCCTAATTTGGAAAAGATACGCAAGATTGCCGGGCATAATGTAACTGTCATGGGATATCAGTCATTTGCGGTACTAAAAGAAAAGATGCAGAAAGCTAAAGCCTTTGTTTTTGCAGCAGATGAGGATTTTGGTATGATTCCGATCGAAGCGCAATCATGTGGGACTCCTGTTATTGCTTATGGCAGGGGAGGTTCTTTGGAAACAGTAAAAGAAGGAGTAACAGGTCTTTTCTTTTATGAACAAACTGTAGAATCGATTATTGATGCAGTAGAAAGATTTGAAAAACTAGAAACATCGTTTGATCCTAAAATAATACGTAACCATGCGGAGACTTTTTCGGAAGAACGTTTTAAGAAGGAAATAAAGGAGTTTGTAGAGTTAAAATATAATGAATTTAATCATCTAGTGAAATGAGTTATTTTATATTTGGCGGTTCCGGTTTTATCGGTACGCATCTTATTGCTCTAATTGATAATTTATATCCGGGTACAAAAATATACAATCTGGATATTGTGGAGAATAACCATGAAGGTAAATCTACATATATCAATTGTGATGTTCGTTCTGAAATAAACATTGATATTTCCGTTACTTCCGAAGACGTCATTTTTAACTTTGCAGCCGTTCATCGTACCCCGGGACATCCGGACCAGGCTTATTTTGAGACGAATATTCGTGGTGCAGAGAATGTATGCGCTTTTGCCGAGAAGTTCGGGATAAAGAAAATCGTTTTTACCAGTTCCATAGCTCCTTATGGTGCAGCTGAAGATTTGAAAACAGAAGAGACGCTTCCCACACCGAACACGCCTTATGGAATTTCTAAGTTAGTGGCTGAAAAAATACATACGATTTGGCAGGCAAAAAAGTCGAACGAACGACAACTTACTATTGTTCGTCCGGGTGTGGTATTCGGTAAAGGGGAAAATGGTAACTTTACTCGTTTGTATTGGGGTATCCGTGGCGGTAAGTTCTTCTATCCGGGCCGTAAAGATACGATTAAAGCTTGCATTTATGTGAAAGAATTGGTTCGCTTTATGCTTTATCGTTTAGAGAATCATAATGAAGGAGTAGAGTTATATAACTGTACATTTGAACCGGCTTTTACTATCGAGCAAATAGTAGAAACGATGAAAAAGGCTACGGGACTACAACGTACCATTGTCAAGGTGCCGGGAAGTCTTCTAATGACAGTTGCAAGTATTGTCGGTCCATTAGGGGGAAAGGCCCTAGGTATTTGTCCTGCTCGTGTGAAGAAGTTAATGATCTCTACTAATATATGCGGAAAGAAATTGGCAGATTCGGGGTATAAGTTTCATTATACATTTGAAGAAGCCATTAAGGATTGGTATAGAGATAATGATAATCAGTATTTGAGATGATTTTTTTGAAACAAATTGGGTATATATAATAAATGTTGAAAATGTTGAGATGTAATAAACACGTGAGTGTTTCGTATGTTGAGATGAAGAAAAATGTAGGTCCCTAGTTTCATGCTGTAAAAGCATGATTCCCTACATTGTGGATCAGAAATAGCACGACGGTGCCTTTCTGATCTACGCCCTGACATCGGAGGTTAAAGCCGATGTGAATTTCCCACTATATCAACGGTCTGTGAAGATCGTTGATATTTTTTTTAGTAAGCATCCGATAAAGGTAAGCATCCGATAAAGTACCCGTTTTCTTTGTTATATTTTCATTGCACCTTTGCCTTTGCAATATTGCATGAACTTCTAACATATTTTCATTATGACACAAGAACAATTTAGCTCTTTACAGGAACTGCATCGTTTAAGCGGTCTGAGTCTTGTGAAATTTCTGCAACGTGAACATGTCAGTTACTCCACGTACAATTATTGGAAACGTAAATCTTCCAGTGTTCCCGATCACGAAACATCTGCTCCCCAATCAGTCTTAGCTCCCATCAGCCTCAAGTCCCCCTGTATTGCTTCCTCCTCTTCCGTTTCCGGAATGACCCTGTTGTTTCCTAATGGCGTCCGTGCCCATTTGGGTGCCGATATGGAAGAGACCGCTTCCCGTTTGATTAACCAATACGCCTGTTGCCATGTTCTGCCTGAATGATACGATGCGGTATTTTCTCTACCCCGGTAGGACTGATATGCGCAAGGGTATCAGTTCTCTCTGCGGTGTGGTACATGAGCGTATGGGATGCAGTGTCAGGCATGGAGAAACTTCATCAACTTACGGCTGCTGCCAATGAAGATGAAAATAACCTCTTATACCACAAAAGGCAATTTTCGTCTAGCTTGCTCATAAGTCATCACAATGACATGGGCATTATCCCAAACTTTAGTATATCCTCTTAGAGCTTCCAGACAATTATCTTTGAATGCGCCTATATATCCTTTCGAGCTATCCTTCTTGGTTATATTCCATTTACGGTCTGCTGTATTTGCCGGTTCCAAACTCCCCGTTGCTGTATAGTCTTTTAACTCTATAGCATAGAATTTCCCATCTGCATATCTATCCAACAAGCGTCCATCTCTTTGAAATTGAAACAGCTTATGCTTTTATGAGGCTCTGTCTTTTCAAAACGAAACCAATTGTCTGTTGGAAAATCAAGCGTAATCCCACTTTCTGTAAAACCTGCCATAATTACATCTTCATATCAAGGTCAATGTCTTCATCATACATGGCCATACTTTCATTAATAATGGAATTGTCCGGCAAACTCTTTTTCAAATTTCCAAAAAAAGTGTCGATAGTCCCTCTGTCGTTTCTGTTTAATGAACAGCACATAATGTCCATCTCATTGGAGCGTGCTTCTATATGTAGTTGCTTTAGTACAAAATAACTGTGAGTTGTGATAAATATCTGTACACCTTTCTTCGCGAGCTCTGAAATGATCTTCATCAATGAGCGGATAGCTCCCGGATGCAGATTATCTTCAGGCTCATCGAGAATAAGTACGGAGTTTTTATTCAATTGTCCGTTTTGAATTAGTGTGGACAATATACCTATATGTTTCACTCCTTCTGCTGTTAAAGGGAGGGCAAATTCGGTATTGCCTTTCTTGAAGACAAATCGTTCCGTATTTTCCACTTGTTTCAACTCGCCGGAAAACATTTCGGACATTTTGTTTAATATATCTTGAAACTCTGCATTGGCTTCTCCTTGTACCACAGGTATGTCCAACAAATCAATAAGATCCAATGTTGTATCATCATAACCGGGAAAGAAGTACTGACGGGCAATCGCTTTTATCGTATTAAAAGCGGTGATGACTTCCTTTGCGGGAATAAATATGTAATTGGTAATCTCACTGCTATTTCCGTTTGCAATAGTAACATCTGTAATAGTAGTACGGGTATCTACTCCAAAAGAGAAGTTGACTTTCGAATCTTCTTCTTTAAAGTTTAATTCTACAGATAGTTTTTTGGGAGTGCCGTTCTTGCGCACAATATCACTCAAACCTGCCCTTTTAGGGGTGTATACGTCGAAAAGCTTCTTGGATATGATATTCTTGAATGAAATATCCGGATGGTGCACGGTTTGCTTGATATATAATTCCTTGGCTTTGCCAACGGAATAAATCATCTTCAAGAGTGCAGTTTTACAGGTGTCATTCTTTCCAAGAATAACAGTCACTTGTGGAAATGGAAACGGATTTTCAAAAGTCTCGAATCCCATTACATTGGACATCTTAAGCTTACTTATCATAATTTCTTCATTATAAGTATGACAAAGATACAGTTTATATCTCAAAAACAAGTAGTCCTCATAAAAGTTTTTTTGATGGCGCCAAAGGAGAAATACCCGTATTAGCTTATACTTGTCTATATTCTTTCACCGCATCGAAGCACGGACATCCTTTCATCGGATTCAAGTCCCGGTGTCCCACAATCAGTGCTTTCGGAAACTGTCTTTTCAACTCTCTCAATAAAGCGAACAGCGCTCCCCGTTGTTCCATTGTGCGAGTATCCTTGGTTTTGCCATCCGCATCCAAGCCACCTTCATAACAGACACCTATTGAATGGCTATTATGATTACGGCAGTGTGCCCCGACCTTTTCTAACGCACGTCCCCGGTGGATCT
>OGXA01001705.1_pt1 | contig 17511 bp, 18 predicted proteins | sample 1576171 | NCBI WGS metagenome assembly OGXA01 (sample SAMEA3541587, study PRJEB24748) | human gut metagenome | biome: human gut; feature: human-associated habitat; material: faeces | place: China | collected 2012 | reverse complement strand
AGTTTCCTTTCCCCTTTCTAACTTCTGTACTTCTGCTGCCTTTACTTTTACTGAAAAACCATTTTTAATATCTTCTGTTTTTCCCGTTGCAGAATTATCAGACCCCGATGATAACATATGCGTGCCTATAATTTTTTCTGTGACATTTCCATATGAAATCCCAATGACCAATGCGGCACAAGCTGCCAATGCAACTACAGGTTTTAAAATTTTTTTCTGTTTCCTCATAACACAATCCTCCATTTCAAATCTAATCTTCGTTTCATTGTCTTTAATATTTGGAATAAGGGCTTTTTTTAACATTTGATCCAGTTCTTTATCCTCCATATCGAATAACCTCCAAATCTTTTTTCAGCATACTTTTTGCCTTACGCAGCCGGCTCTTTACAGCACTCTCAGTAATGTGCAGACATTTTGCAATCTCTTTAATCTTAAGATCCGCAGAATAATACAGATAAACAACCATTCGGTATTTCTCCGGTAATTCCTGTACTTTCTGCCTTACAAATTCATCCTCTTCTTTTTTAAGCAACTGTGACACACCTTCTTTTGTTTATTTCGGTAAAAAGTATTATCTTACTGTTAGTTTATTTTTCTTTCGTTGAAAGCAAGAAAAGTCCTATTGTTTCATTTCTTTTCGCCTATTGGCATTTAATAATACCAATGGTTGGAATTCCGAGTACCAATCATTGGTATTGGAAGTACCAACGGTTGGTACTAAGAGTTTCAACGGTTGGTATTAAGAGTACCAACTATTGGTACTTTAAATACCGACATAGGAAACTGACTTTTCTTAATTTAACCAGACGTTTTTTCCCCTTTATAAACTACCTCAGTAGACGGTTTCATTATCAGTTCCTGTCTGGGTAGACAGTTTGACAAATGGCATTCTGCTTCAGTAGTCAGTTTGTTACACCGGCAACACGAGACTCCGTTGGCAATCGTCTCACTTTCATGAAGTATATTCCCTCTTGTGCATTTTGATTAGGAAATTATGAATTAAGTAGCTTTTACTCCCTGAAATGAGTAAAATTCAGCAAAAATATGAAAAACGAGTAATCATTGATTAAACATCATATTATGAGGAAATTAATTGGGAATAAAGGCTGAAAATACGAAAAAAACAGTGACGACCAACAACTTCTCGTCACTTCTTCTCACCCTTATCATCACTCCTGCATCGCCTTTGTACAAAGGGATAGCGATGAAAAGTGACGAGTGACGACCAACTTTCTGTTTATTTCTGCCGTCATGTTGGCGGTGTATTCAGGAAAAAGAATACGGACATGCCGATGAGTATCATTCCTAATATGCCATAAAACCAGCGTGCCTGTCTGCGTCCTACATTTCGCACGACAAACTGTGTGTTTTGGGCTGTGAAGAACCAGTCCCAGTCCAGAATGGCTGCCAGCAAGGCGATGATTCCTGCTACGACGAAGATGCCTTGAATGATATATTGGCTCATATATGAGTTGGTTGGTGAATGATGATCCGTATTTTGTATTAATCCAACTGCTCTAATGTCACTTTCCGTTCACCGTTTTCTATTTCCTCAATGGTAACCTTTACGGTATTTCCCGGCAGAAGCTCCTCTATCAGTTCCGGCCATTCGATAAAGCAGAGTGCGCCGCTGTACAGATAGTCTTCATATCCCATATCGTACACTTCTTCCAGCTTTTTAATGCGGTAGAAGTCGAAGTGGTAAATCAGTTCTCCGGCAATGTCGGAACGATATTCGTTTACAATAGCGAAGGTGGGGGAGGTGATGACATCGGATACGCCAAGTTCCTCGCAAACGGCTTTGATAAAGGTTGTCTTGCCTGCTCCCATTTTGCCGTAAAGAGCAAATACGGTATTGTCGCCCATTGCTTCGATGAACCGGCGGGCGGCTTCGTGAATCTGGTCTAATGACTGAATCTTGATTTCCATTATCTTGTATTTGTGTACAAAGATAGGAATTATCTCTGGAAAATCTATCAGAAATCAAAGATAACCATTGAGAATCCTGTTCGGAACATATCTTATCTTAATAAAATCAATAAATCAGAGAAGTAAATAACAGATAACTGTCTTGGTGAAGAACTTCGCATTGACACCGCATTTTATAGAGAATGTAGACTTAATTTTACCTGATAATATGATAGAAGCGGGAGAATAATCACTAATTTTACAGCAGATATATTAAGATATTAATATGAACAATATAGAAAATATCAAAACATTACTTTCCAAAATCAACTCTATATATGCTAAGGTGAAGCAGGTAGATGAAGAGAAGCGAAAACGTGGTGAATACTTCAATGTATTCAACATTCTTGGGCTATGGTCTGAAGAAGTACGCTTACATTCTTCTTTTCTGGCAGAATTACTTAATCCGAATGGAAATCATGGCATGGGAGATGCTTTCCTTGGTCAGTTTCTACAATTGGTTATAGAGGAACGGTCGAATTATATTCAATCAAACAAGGTTAGTCCGGAAATTGTAGAGCGTTATATTGGTCCGAATACAGAAGATGAGGGAGGAAGGTTAGACATCATTATTGAAGACGGAAACCATGCGATCATTATAGAAAACAAGATTTACGCAGTTGATCAAAAGCGTCAGCTTTTGAGATATGACAATTATGGTAAAAAACATTTTCGATATTCGGATAATTACTATTTGGTGTATTTGACTTTGGATGGTCATGAGGCAAGTGAAATTTCTACGGGCAATCAACCTTTAAAATATGTTCGTGTGTCGTATAATCAGGATATACGGAATTGGCTGTATAAATGTGCCCAATTGGCTTACGACAAACCACTTGTGCGTGAAACTATCAAACAATATATTTATCTTATCAAACAATTGACAAATCAAGATATGGAAACAGAAGACAAGAAGGACATTGCAAAATTGGCGGTAGATTACTTGGAAGCTACTTCTGCATTAATGGAAGCTGGCGCGGAAATCAGTACTCTTTTACGTGAGCAATATATTATCCGTCCACTAAAGCTGTTTGCTGAGGAGAACAATTATAATTTTGATACAGAACATGATGGATGTATTCGATTTAAACCGTCGTCATGGAAACGACATAGGATTTCAGTGACATCCGACAGAACTAATTGGCAAAATTTGTATATAGGCATTGATTCCGGGGAAGAGGAACCTTTACAAAAGAAATTGGACTGTCTAAATTTAAACTCCAATGCCTATTGGGCATTTGGTTCTGAATGGCTCCCGACTGGTTATGACAATTGGAACTTACCATCCAACTATTTACGTATTAAAAATGAAGAAATAGCCAATTGGATAAAGAAGAAAGTACAAACCATTCTGGCAGAGGTAGAAGAAAAGCACATTTCAATGTAAAAAGAAAGTCCTATGACTGCGTTAGAAAAATATATTTGGGAGCGTTTATATAATCCGGATTTTAATTATGGCGAATTCGCCACAATTAGAAACCAGGCAGGATTGAACAGTTTCAAAATCAGCGTGAAAGAATATGAAGTCACCCTGCAGCACGAACGCCTCGTGCGGCTCAACCGGATAGCCATCGGGCAGATGCAAGTGCTGGAAGATGTAAACCGGAAGTACCTCAGATAAATCCTCCTTCATCCCCCCCCTTTTTTCCCGTCCCGGCGGATGTGTCATCCGCCGCTTTCGAGTATAAGGATTGCAAATCCGATTGAAAATAAATAAAAACGTTCTTTGACGTACTGGAAAATAATACGGGAATAAGTAACTCTATTTCTTGACTTTCCGGTTCTTTTGCTTAACTTTGTTCGCAAATAAAAAAGCAAAGAATATGAAACGTCCGCAAATTGTAGAACAGATACGCAAGGCTTTGGCTCAGGTAGTTCCGGACGCACAAGCCATTCTGTATGGAAGTGAAGCACGTGGGGAAGCCCGTCCCGACAGCGATATTGATTTGTTGATATTGGTTGATGGAAATGAATTGACCGTTAAGGAAGAGGATCGCATTATTGCTCCGCTTTACGACATCGAAATAGAAACCGGCGTGCAGATAAACGCACGTGTCCTACTGAAGAAGATTTGGGAGAACCGTCCTTTCCAGACCCCTTTTATTTTCAATGTAATGAAGGAAGGGATTGTGCTATGAAAGAGCGGTTGGATCGTGAAAATATTGAGGCATTGGCTGCTTACCGTTTTCAGCGTGCAGAAGAAACACTGAAAGAAATACCTTATCTGAAGCAACAGGGATATTATAATACGGCGGTCAACCGTCTTTATTATGCCTGCTATTATGCCGCAGTCGCTCTGCTCATCAAGCATGAGTTAAATCCGGGCACCCATGCAGGTGTCAAGCAGATGTTAGGATTGCATTTTGTAGCTACCGGTCGTTTGTCGCGCGAGTTAGGACGATGTTTCTCTCTCCTTTTCGAACGTCGGCATAGCAGCGATTATGATGATTTCGCTTATTCAAGTGAAGAAGAAATAGATGAATTGCTGCCTAAAGCGACGGATTTTATTGAGGCGGTCGGAGTTTTGCTGAAAGAGTAAGGACAGTACATTGATGATAGTTATTCCCGTCCCGGCAGATTTGTCATCCGCCGCTCCCCGAGTATCTTTTCCAAAAGAATGATATTGGGGCAATCTTACAGGAAAGGCAAAGTTATCAGACACAAATCAAAAGAAGGGCAGCATCTTTATTTTGCTGCTCCAAACACTTTTTCCTCCTTTGCAGATTGCATAAATGATAATGGAGAAGAAGATTATAGCTGCTCCCGAAGGGACATTGAGATAATAGGAAATGAGCAACCCGCCCAGACAGCTAAGGTAGCCTATGCCAATGGACAGCCAAATGATGCGGTGGAACCTGTGTGAGAAGAGATTGGCGGTCATTTGCGGAATCGTCAGTAATGAGATTACCAGCACGATGCCCACCATTCGTAAGCAGGCTACAATCGTCAGTGCGATGAACATCATCAGTATGTACTCAAAAGCCTGTGTCGGAATTCCTTGCGAACGGGCAAACTCGCGGTCGAACGCTACGTATATTATCGGGTGCAAAAAAAGCGAGAAAAATAAGATAAGCAGTATTGCCAGTCCGCCCAGCAAGGCGATGTCGCTCAATGTAATAGTCAGGATGTTTCCAAACAGATAAGCGGAAAGGTCGGGAGCGAATCCTGGAGATAAGAAAGTGAAAATGATGCCCAATGCCATGCCCAACGTCCAGAAGACTGCAATGGCAGAGTCCTCGCGCATGTCCTTCCGCCTGCTGAGCCACTCTACGCCGAAGGCCGACAATACCGAAAAGACAGCGGCTGAAAGAATCGGTGAGATTCCCATATACAATCCCATTCCTATGCCGCCAAAAGAAGCATGTGTCAGCCCGCCGCTGATAAATACCAAACGCCGGGTAACGATGTATGTACCGATAATTCCACAGACAATGCTTGCCAGCAGGCTGCCGATCAGGGCATGTTGAAAGAAAGTATATTGTAAAAGTTCCATGTGTTTAGTGATTTTCCCGTCTTTCTCCTACTATCAGGAATACTTCATCCTTTATGTTGTCCGGCAGTGCGATGCCGCGCAATTGCAGGCTGCGTACCCAGCCCGCTACATCTTCGGACTGCATGGTGTAGAAGACATCGCGGAATTCTTCTTCTTGTTCGGGAGTGTACCGGTCGGCAGCGGTTCCGATGTACTTGTCAAGTTCCTCGTCGTCATAATATTCTATTTTCTTGCTGACAGCGGCGAGCAGGCTTTCTTTCTCGCATACTTCGTGCTGGCCGCAACATTCAATGTCTACTTCCTGCACTTCGGGCATGGCGTCCAGTTCGCCATTATCAATCTTCTTTTGAAGTTTGCGGTTGCGTACTATTCCCGCTATGGCGGCTACGACGGCAAGGGCAATCAGGCTAATAATCAGTATCCACATATGTTCTCTTTCCTTGAAAAAAGTGTCCTTATAAAATAGAACGGACAAAGATACATATTGTTTTCGTATCTGCCGTCATGCAGAAAGGAGATTCTTCGGCGCGGTGTCCTTTGGCCATGTCTTAATGAGAGAAATAAAGAGGCGTTTTGGACGATACTAATGACAGACAGTAAAGCCCGCTTTCTTTAAATCTTCCCAATAGCCCGGATAGGATTTGGATACCACCTGAGGTTCATCAATCATTAGCTGCGGCAATGTGATGCAGGCAGGAGCAAACGCCATTGCCATGCGGTGGTCTTCGTAGGTAGCGATAAGGGGAGTGCTCTCTGCCGGACAGCGTTCTCCATTCCATAGCAGGATGCTGTCCTGTTCGGAACGCACCGCATAGCCTAATTTGTGCAGTTCGGTGATGAGGGCGGTGATACGGTCGGTCTCCTTTATTTTGAGACTTTGCAAACCGGTGAAACGGAAAGGGATATTCATCAGGCAGCAGGTCACGACAAAGGTTTGTGCAAGGTCGGGAATGTCTACCATATCTTCTTCGAGACGGGTAACGGGGGTGCCTGTGAGAGTCAGCCGTACGCCTCTCTCCGTATATTCGGTATGCACACCGAGCCGGGAGAAAATCTCCGCACCGCGGCTGTCACCCTGATAACTGTGTGGGAACAGCCCGGACAGCTCTATCGTTTCCTCTTTATAACTCTTCAGAGATTCTTCATTCTTCATTCTTCGTTTTTCATTTCCCCTCAGCGCCAGTATCTGGTACCAGTAAGATGCGGCGCTCCAATCACTCTCTACGGTAAAAGGAACATCTTGGTAGCCGCTCGGATGGACAGTAATGGTGTTTTCGGAGCTCCATTGGGCATCTCCTCCAAAGTCGTGTATCAGTTGGAGGGTGAGGTTGATATAGGGGCGTGAAATGATGTTGCCTGTAAGATGCAGGTGCAGGCCTTTGGGAAGGACTGCACCTATCATCAGCAGGGCGGAGATATATTGTGAACTGACGTTTCCGGCGAGGGATATTTCATTGCCTTGCAATTCCGAGCCTGTGATGTGCAGAGGCGGGAAACCTTCATTGGCTGTGTATTTGATGTCTGCGCCGAGTTGGCGCAGGGCATCTACCAAAATGCGGATGGGGCGTTGCTGCATACGTTGCGTGCCGGTGATGACACGAGCGCCGGGGGTTACACTAAGATAGGCGGTGAGGAAGCGCATGGCTGTCCCGGCTGCCATAATGTCTATATGCTCCGGATTGCCTTGCAGTGCACGTACCATGACGCGGGTGTCGTCACAATCGCTCAGGTTGTGGAGCGTTTGTTTGCCATGGGCAAGAGCGTGCAGGATAAGTGCGCGGTTACTGATACTTTTGGATGCCGGGAGTTGGATACCGGCATGCAGCGGGGCATCGGGAGCGGAAACGGTGTAACGCATAGTTGTATTCGTTAAATTATGGTGGTAAGGAATTTCATATTCCGGTGCAAAAGTAAAACAAATCTTTGGGAAATGGAAGTTGTTCGTCCTACATTTCCCTCCGGCAACCTATTTCAGCAACGGGGAATGGGGTGTCCGGAATGTTGAATGAAGGCAAACGGCAGGAAGCTCCAGCTCACCCCAATCTATCATCGCATTGAAGAGACGGACGGTGGAGTAGGACGGGATGTCTTCTATGTGTATTTTCCTTTCAGAGAGGATTCCTTTGTCTAACAGTTCTGCACGTTTAGTCCCTTTCAGCAGGGGAGATTGGGGAGTGTGCCAGTGTTTGCCGTCAAAAAGGGCGATGTTGGCAATGCTGGTGTCGGTGAGCAGATGCCGGCGGACAATCAGTATGTCGTCGCAAGAGCCGCGCTGTGCAAACAATCGGTCGAGGACTTGGCGGTCGGTGCTTTTGTAGGTGTAGCCGATGTCGTCTGCCTGTATCAATGCCAGTGAACGGACGGGGCGGAGGAGATAGGGCGTGCAGGTCACATCTTCGATGCCGTCTTGACCGTAGACGATACGTAACTTGTGTATGCCGCTTTCGGGAACGGGGGGCAGGAAGTCCGCCAGTTGCAGCGCATGGCTGCCGGGCCAGAAGTGGTTGCGGGTGTCATTCAGCCTTTGTTCGTGGTAGGTCAGATTACGGGCTTCACCGCTGTCTATGCGTATTGTTTCAATAAATTGGCACATATATTTTCTGTTTTACTTCATTGTATTCGCTTTCCCAACGGCTTTGGGCGGTGATACCGCCGCCGGCTTTGAAATAGAGTTGACCGTTCTCCTGTTCGATGAAGCGTATCATAACGGCGCTGTCCAGCCGTCCGCCGGCATAGCAGCCCATGACCCCGGTGTAGAAACCTCGTTCGTAGCCTTCCGCTTCGGCAATGATTTGCATGGTGCGCGGTTTGGGAGCGCCGGTTATGGAGCCGGCCGGCAATAGCTTGAAAAGGATGTCGCCGAGCCGCTTTGTATAATCATGGGGAAGGTTACCGCAGATTTCGGAACTTGTTTGCAGAATAGGCCCCTTGTTGGTTTGCAGACGGTCTATGTAGCGATAGGACGTAACGGTGACATGTTCGGAAACCATGCTGAGGTCGTTGCGTATCAGGTCGACGATCGTAGCGTGTTCGGCGGCTTCTTTGGCATCGTCCAGCAGTATTGCTTCGGCATGCGGCAGTGTGGCGTCAATTGTCCCTTTCATGGGGAAGGACTTGATTTTCCCTTCTTCCATGCGGACGAATATTTCGGGTGAGAAGCAGACGAAGCTGTCTTTCAGCCATAGTTTGTACAGGGCATGGGAATATAGGAAAATGTCCTTTAGCGCAAGGTTGGTACGGAGAGGCACTTTGCATGTCAGATTGGTCAGGTAGCTGTTGCCGGCCAGCAAGTTCTGCTTTACGATGTCGAAAGAATGGCGGTAAGCGGCAGGTGACGGGGGAGTGAATTCCCAGTTCGTCGGCCCGGCATATCGGGTGTCTGCAATGGGGGCATTGCCCGTTCCTCTGAATTGGTAAAGGCAGGCGGAGGCGTCTATCTTGTCAAGAGCTTCAACGTAGGAACATTCTTGCGTATAGTCAATGATAAACAAAAAAGGAATGTCTTTACGCCCGAATGTGTTCATCCGGGCGATGGCTGTTTCTTTGTCCAACGCTTTCATCGCCCTAAATCACCGTTGCAATAATTTGAATGGACAGTATGAGGAAGACCATTGCAATGGGGTAGACCGTTGCATAGGCCACGCTTGGAATATTGCTGTCTGTCATGGAGTCTGCGGCTGCCAAGCCGGGAGTACTCGTCATGCCACCGGTAATGGTTCCCAGCAAGTCGAGAATACTGATTTTGAAGACCAACCTGCCCACGACCACTGCTATCAACATGGGGAGCAATGTAATGGCTGCGCCTACTCCAAACAAGAGCCAACCGCTCTCCTGAAAAGTGGCTACCAGATTCTTTCCGGCGGATGTACCCACTTCGGCAAGGAAAAGCAGGAGTCCCAGTTGCCGCAGCAGTTGGTTGGCGGGCCCTGACATAGACCAGATGACAGGCCCTGTTTTGCCAACGGCGCTGAGAAACAAGGCGACTATCAGTATGCCGCCCGTTAGGCCCGGCGAGAACGACAAACCGCCGGGGAAAGATATATTCAGTTTGCCGAACAATACCCCAAGCACAATGCCCATTGCAATTGGGAAGAAATCTGTATCGGATAGCTTCTTGGCATTGTTGCCCAACAGGCGTGCAAGGCCTTTCAGGCCTTCTTTCTCACCGACCACCATTAACTTGTCTCCGAATTTCAGTGCGAGGTCGGGTGAGGGCGAAAGGTCGATGCCGCTTCGGCGGATGCGGGTTACGGTACAGCCGAAGTTCTTCATCAGATTCAGATCGCCCAACTGCTTGTTTATCATATCTTTCTTGGTTAGGAGCAAAGATTCTATCTCTTGAGTATGGCTCAGTGGAAGTTCGCCTTCTTCGCGTTCGCCAACCAGAGTGGCAAGCTGGGTCAGGGCTTCGTCACTGCCGACAGCCTGTATATAGTCGTTTTCGTGGAGTACGGTATGTGCAGTTGGGATGGAGATTTGCCCTTCGTGTTTGTGGCGGGAGATTACTGCACCGGTCATGGCCCGGGCATTGATTTGCATTAAAGTGCGGCCGAAGACGACGGGGTTGGTGACACGATAGATACAGGTGGTCAGTTCGGGGTACTGCCCGCGGCGTTCTTTTTCCAGACGGCGGGCTTCCTGTTCAAGGTCGATGTGCATGATGCGGGGCAACAGCTTTACAAACAAGATGACGCCGATCACTCCGAATGGGTAAGCGATGCCGTAGGCTATGGATGCCAGCGGTGAATGGGTGCTGTCGATGGCAACAGCGAGTCCCGGCGTACTGGTGAGAGCGCCGGCTATCAGCCCTACCACGCTCGGCGTATCAATGTCGAAAGCATATTTCAGCCCTATTGCCGTCAAAGAGGCGGAACAGATTATCAGCAGGGTAATGATTATGAGTGTTTTCCCTTTGCTCCGGAAAGAGTCGAAGAAACCGGGACCTGCTTGTATGCCGATGGTGAATATGAATAATACGAGTCCGAAGTTGCCCAGCTCCTTAGGGATGATTACACCGAAATGCCCGAAAAGCAGGGCGATGAAGATTACTGCGGAAACATCGAGGGATAGTCCTTTGATTTTGATTCTTCCCAGCATGAAGCCCAATGCTACGATAAGGAAAAGGGCGAAATAGGAGGAATTAAGAAGGTCAGTAAACATAAGCTTGATGAATTAGTCTTTTTGAGGGAACAAAGGTAATGGAAAAAAGTTAGATAGAGAAAGTATTATTTATCTTTGCAGTTACTAAAGATTTAAAGGAATTAGCCTTATGGAAATAGATTTGACTACCCCCGCTTTGCTGTTTTCGGCAATATCTTTGATTATGTTGGCGTATACCAATCGCTTCCTGTCGTATGCAGGCCTTGTGCGTGCTTTGAAGGAACAGCACCAGAAAAGCCATTCGTCTGTGACCGCCGCACAGATCGCCAACTTGCGTAAACGGCTGTATTTGACGCGTGCCATGCAGGTGACGGGCATAGCAAGCTTGTTGCTGTGTGTAGTCAGCATGTTCTTCATCTATATTCAGCTTTATCTTGCATCGGTCTATATTTTCGGCTTTGCACTGATATTGCTGATCATTTCGCTTGCTATTTCGGTGTATGAGATTTATATCTCGGTGAAAGCGTTAGAGATACATCTGAATGATATGGATGATTAACAGGAATACTTTTCTCCTTTTTACGGAATGAATTTACGGAATGAATTTATGGAATGAATTTGCGGAACGAATTATTTCATCTCACGAGATTCTTTATTTCCTCTCGTGGGATGATTTTTTGTTCTGCGTAGGGGGAAGGCTTTGCTCTCACAAAACAGATTCCAGCTCTTTCAGCAGTTCCTCCACAGCAACCTTTAGTTGGGTGTCTTCACCTTTTACAATCGTTTCGGGTGAATTGGCAACTTTGATGTCTGGCTCTAACTGGCTGTTTTCCAAATAGCTGTTGTCTGGCAAACGGTAGCCTACAACAGGGATACCGAAAACGAGGGAGGGATCTTGCAGACGTTCCCATGATACGCTGGTCATCGTGCCCGGAACCGGCATGCCTACCAGTTTGCCGATATTCCGGTGGCGATATACCCATGGTGTGCCATGTGCATTGGAATAGTTGGCTTCGCATGTCAGCATGATAGATGGCTTGTTCCAGCGGCGGCTGGGCATATCGCAAGCCTCGCGACCGCGGATTACTTGTGTAAAGTATTTCTTGCCGCTGAATAAAATCTCAATATCTTCGTGCAGGCGGCCACCTCCGTTGAAGCGGGTGTCGATGATAATTCCCTCGCGATTGTTGTATTTGCCCAATATGTCCGAATAGACGGAACGGAAACTATCGTCGCCCATCGACTCTATGTGGACATATCCGAGACGGCCGTTGGACCATTTATCTACATCGGCCGCACGCTGTTTCACCCAGCGGGTATAGAGCAGGGTGCTGAGCATGCTGTTGCTTATCGGGATTACAACTTCTTCCCAGCGTTCTTTGGTCTGCGGATTGTACAGTGAAACGAGGGTTTTCTTCTTGGCCTTGTCGTTCAACAATGTGTAGTAATCCATTTCTGGAGTAATTTCCGTACCGTCAATCTTTTCGATGACAATGCCTGTTGCCGCTTTCGTATTGGCATTATCGAACGGGCCTTTTTCGAGAACCTCGGCGATGCGCATGCCTTTGCCCCGGTAGTTCCAGTCAAAAAGCAGTCCTAGACTGGCTGTCGGTTCGCTTTGTCCCGTCGGGTAGTAGCGGCCGCCGGTATGTGATACGTTCAATTCGCCCAGCCACTCGCTCAGTAATTCGGCAAAATCGTAATTGTTGTTGATGTGAGGCAGGAATTTACGGTAAGCGGCACTCATGGAGTCCCAATCCACGTTGTGCATATTGGTGTTGTAGAAACGTTTTTGTTGCTGTTTATATACATGGTCGAACATATATTCACGTTCTGCTGCCAGATCCATTTTTACTTGTGCCTGATAGTTGACCGGCTTTAATTCATTGGACGCCACATCCATTTTCTGCATGGCTTTGCCGCCTAACAGGAAGAGATTCTTGCCGCTTTTGTCCATTTCCATAGAAGCCCAACCGGCATCCATTTTGTGGAGCAACCGGGTTTCTTTCTTGCGAAGGTCCATTTTCCAAAGGTCGTATCCGTCTTCAAAGGCGGCAAGGTAATAGAGGGTTTCACCATCTTTGGAGATAATGACGCTTCCCATATCCGAAGAGTTAGGGGTGAGGCGTACGATGCGGTCTTCAAGGTTTTTCAGTTCCACAATGATATCTTTCACTTGAGGAGAATCATCATCGGCTTTATCTTTTCCTGTATCTTTCTGACTCTTTTTCTTGTCTTTTCCGGTATCCTTACCTTGTGCTTCTTTCTGTTCGGCTTCCAATTCCTTGCGTAGCTCATAGTCTTCTTTACTCAAGCAATATTTGTCGTAAGCATCTTGATTGAGGAAAATAAGCATAGCATCGTCTTGTGATCCCCATGAGGCATGGGCACGCATACCGTAACGCTCTGTTTTGAACAGGATTGCATTGCCGTCAAGCGCAAAGCGAGGCGAACCACTCATGTATCCGCTGTTGGTCAGGTTAATGATGGGACTGTTGCCTTGTGCGCTGACAAGTCCTATGTCGGAGTAAGGGTCATGTTTGTTGCCGATAAATTCGAGGGTGAACCATTTGCTGTCCGGCGACCACGCATAGCTGAACTCGCCATTTGTGCTGTACCAGGTGGAGCCGTCGGTTATTTGGCGTACTTTCTTCGTTTCGAGATTGAGTACCATCAGCCGGATGCGGTCTTCGATGAAGGCAAGTTCCTTGCCGTCCGGTGAGAACTGGGGGCAGGCGCGCTCAACGGTGGTAGAAGGCAGCAGCACCTCTTCTTTAATGATAGTGGCGTTGGGAAAATTGGGATCTTCCTTGCGGGCTATTTTGGCAAGGTACAATTGCCAGTTACCGTTACGCTCGCTGGCATAAGCCAAAGTGCGGTTGTCCGGAGCAAAAGACAAGCCGCTTTCGTTGGCGGGGGTACGGGTGATTTGCTTGGTAGTGGCATAGTCTGCAGAGGTAACGAATACCTCGCCACGTATGATGAATCCTATCTGTTTGCCATCCGGTGAAACGGTGGCTGAGGTTGCTCCGTTGGTATAATTCAGATATTCCACTTGCGACGGATCATCACGAGTGATTTCAATTTGAACTTTTTGTGGAGCCGAACCACCTTGCTGCGTATATATTTCGCCGTCATAGCCATAACATAAGGTTCCGTTATTGCTCATGGAGAGGAAACGGACGGGGTGGGTTTTGAAATCCGTTACTGCCTTTACGGATTCCGGTTGGGCAAGCGGAAAGGCATATACATTGAATGAACCGCCATTACGTTCGCTCAGAAAGTACAACGTTTGTCCGTCCGGCGCAAGAATGGGGTTGCGGTCTTCACCGGCGTGCCGGGTGAGATTACTGTGTTTGCCTGTACGGGTGTCATACGTCCATATGTCGCGGGTTATGGATGATGTGTGGTGTTTCCTCCATTGGTCTTCAAATCCTTTTTGGTCTTGGTAGAAGAAAAGGTTACCCGATTTGTCAAAACAGATTGCTTCGGCGGGTGTACCCAAGACTTGTTCGGTGCGGCCGCCGGTTACAGGAACTTTGTAGAGTTCGGTCATGGCAGAACGAGGAAATAAAGCGCTTTCAACAGGATCTTGAATGGCTGCCGAGAAAAGGATATATTTACCGTCCGGTGTAAATGCGGACGGGGTTTCTCCTGTGGAGTTGGTAGTCAGACGCTGGGCGGCTCCACCGTTAGCGGGCATTACGAATACGTCGAAATTGCCATATCGGTCGCTGGCAAATGCTATCTGTCTGCCGTCGGGTGACCAGATGGGGTTGGACTCATAGGAATCCTGTGTCGTGAGCTGCGTGGCGGCACCGCCTTTTGCCGGAACTTTGTAGATATCTCCTTTGTAACAGAAAGCTATTTCTGTACCGTCAGGGGAGATTTGTATGTCGCGCATCCAAAGAGGAGTTGCCGAGCTGGTAAGGGTGGTGAAACCCAATGTGAGGTAGACGAATATCTTCTTCATAAAGGTGTGGTTCTATTGAGCTTTGGGTTTATAATTAGGATATTGTTTGGAAGAGTTTTTATGATAATTATTTCATTCCTCTTGCTTTATAGATAATTTCTTTGGCATTGTTGATGCTTTGTAATTTCTCTTCGGCAGCACGCTTGATGTCTTCTCCCAATGTGGCTACCCGGTCGGGATGGTGCTTCAATACTAATTTGCGATATGTGGCACGCACTTCTTCATCAGTGGCAGTGGGGTCTATTTCCAGTACTTTGTAGGCTGCGTCTAATGAGTTGCCACCTAAGTTGAGCATCGATTCCACTTCTTTTTCGGACAATCCCATATAGGCTGCCACTTCTTTCAGCGCTTCAATTTCTTCGCGGCAGACATTGTTGTCGCTCCGGGCTATGTTGGCAAGAAATCCCAGTAGTTGCAAACGTTCCTCGTATGTCAGATTAGCTGCAATCTGCATGCCGCAATCGCGGATTGTATTCTTGAATGTAAGAGGGTTCTGCATGTCCATGCGTTTACGCTGCTCAAAGAGGTTGAGCAGTATCCGTTCGCCCTCACCGACTGCCGCAACGCCGAAGTTTGTCCGTAAGAAATTGCGGACGTACTCCATTTCACTATGCATAATGCGTCCGTCCGCCCGTATGATATACGACGCCATTACCAACATTGAGAAAAGAAAACTATTCCGCTGGCCGGCAAACACATCTTCTTTTGTATGTTCGTTGCCGTAGGCTGTCGTATCGTTTGCAGGGTTACTGCCGAAGTCTATCAGCGAACCCAATGCATATCCGGCTAATGCGCCGAGTGGTCCACCTGCCATAAAACCGATGATACCACCAATCCACTTTCCTGCTCCCATAATTTAGTTTTTTACTTTGCAAAAGTAACTATTCTTACCTAAATAAGATACTGATATATGGATTTATGTTTGATAAACGGTTTGTATTTCTCATTTTCGCTTCCCATTGTTTATTGGCAAGGGTATGGGAATAAGAGCTAAAAGTGTGATAGAAAAGTAATCGCCATAAATGAAAAGGAGTTAAGCCAATGACTTAACTCCTTGATATTCATCAGTCGGGGTGACTGGATTCGAACCAGCGACCACACGCCCCCCAGACGCGTACTCTAACCGGGCTGAGCTACACCCCGAATTGCGGATGCAAAAGTAGTGCTTTATTTTTAAATAGCAAATATTTCTGTGGTTTTTTGTTTCTTTATTTTGCAACTTCTTTATACTCTTTACACTAATCAAGGTACTTATATACCCATACATTCCCGATAAAAGTCTAATACTTCAAAAATAGTTTCCTTATCTGCTGTTTGGTTCAGACATATATCGCCTACTTCTTTGAGCAGAGTAAAGTTGATGATGCCGGCAGTATTTTTCTTGTCGTGCAGCATTAGTTCGTAGAGACGGTCGTATTGTTTACAGTTGAAGGCAAAGGCTCCGTAATTCTCTTTGATAAATTGAATGGTCTGGCGCATTTTCTCTTTTGGAAAGCCTGTTTTTATGTGTGAGAGGTAAAGCTCACATACAATTCCCCAGGCTACGGCATAGCCATGTAGCACCGGACGATTCTCTGCTAAAGCAAGGCTCTCAAAAGCATGTCCTATGGTATGACCGAGGTTAAGTGCCTTGCGTATGCCATGTTCTTTGGGGTCTTGTTCTACAATATTTTCTTTCACTTGAACAGAACGGCCGACCATTGCTTTGAGGGCGGCATAATCTATTTGTTCCGTATCGAAAGATAATAATTCTGCGAAGTGTTCGGGAGTACTGATGAGGCCATGCTTCAGCATTTCTGCATAGCCGGAGAAGAAATTATGAGCATCGAGGCTGCGTAGAAACTCTGTTTCCAACAGCACACTGGAGGCAGGAGCAAAGACGCCGATCTCATTTTTCAGTCCATTGAAGTTTATGCCTGTTTTTCCGCCTACTGAGGCGTCTACCATGGAAAGTAGGGTAGTGGGGATATTGATATACGCTATTCCACGCTTGAAGGTGGCGGCGGCAAAACCGCCGAGGTCGGTCACCATGCCTCCACCCAAATTTATTAACAGTGAATGGCGGGTGGCTCCCTGTTCGCTTAGGGCTTGCCATACGGAAGCCAGAGTTTCCAGATTTTTGTGTACATCTTCTGCACCGATAATGATTTCAGTTGCATCCTGTATTGCAGGAATATTTTGCAGCTGTGGCAAGCAAAGACGGTGGGTATGTTCGTCGGTAAGGATAAAAAGCCTGTCATGAGGACACTTTTCGATGGCTTCTGCCAGGCTGTTTTCCAGACTCTCACAAAGAATTACTTCTAGTTTACTCATTTGGTCAATTACAAATTATAAGTTACAAATTACTAAAGGGAATCACGCGCCCATCTAACATCATTCTCTCCTCGATCTGGAAAGTATCATTTAACAATCCGTCCAATCCGTCATAAAGTTTAGATAACTCAATCTCTGTTAAGAATCCTAAGGTACCGAGATTTACTCCAACCATCGGAATATCATGATCTACGATCAATCTTGCCGCATGAAGCATCGTCCCATCTCCACCTAAAACGATCACACACTCTGTGTCTTTTGTGATGCAGTTCATATCTTTTTGAACATGTCTTGTAAAATCACACATTCTCTGGCTGATTCCACCTTGTTTTTCAATATAATCCTGGATCTTTTTGGAAATACGCAGTCCTGGATCTTTTTTCTCGTTCGTTAAAATCAAAAAATTCTTCATGTTATTCCTTATTCTTTGCCAGATCCGCATGTGATGCATCCACCACTTCCTTGATCTGATCTGTCATTGTATGTCCATTCTCCATTGTCTCTGTTTTTCTCATATGTAATAAATACTCGATATTTCCCTCTGGACCTTTGATCGGAGAATAATCAAGGTGTAATAATTCAAACCCGTTCGTAGATGCGAAATCACAGATCTTCTCAATGACTTCTTCATGAACTTTTGGATCTCGTACAACACCTTTCTTTC
>OGXA01001681.1_pt1 | contig 17666 bp, 11 predicted proteins | sample 1576171 | NCBI WGS metagenome assembly OGXA01 (sample SAMEA3541587, study PRJEB24748) | human gut metagenome | biome: human gut; feature: human-associated habitat; material: faeces | place: China | collected 2012 | reverse complement strand
CTCGGAAAAGGTGCCGTTTATCGCCGCCTCAAGCATATCGGAAAGTCCATTCATCACCTGTTTCTGCCGGTGTCTGAAGAAAAGTGCTGCTGCAAGCACACTCCCTGCCGCAAGCAATATAATTACAAAATATCCGATCATACTTCCCATACATATCCGATCCCATACACGGTCCGGATCTGCTCCTTTGCCTGTAATTTATCCCGCAGCCGCTTGATGGCAACCGAAAGCGCGTTTTCATCCACGTACACCGCGCCATCGGTCCAGATACGATCCATCAAAGTTTCCCGCGGCACGGTCATCCCCGCATGCTGCACAAGAAGTGCCAGAAGTTTCTGCTCGGTTTTACTTAACTCCACTTCCTGTCTGCTTACGGTAAAACGCATATTTGTAAAATCAAACTTCCAGATACTGCCCTCCCAGATCTGTGTGTTTTGTGTGCTTTCTTTCTGCATCTGCACCGTCCGGTTCCGAAGCTGGGTGTTTACCCGCGCCCGGAGTACCGCCAGACTGAACGGCTTTGTGATGTAATCATTTGCTCCCTGCTCCAGTCCGCTTACAATATCCATTTCCAGATCGTTTGCCGTAAGTAAGATCACCGGAAGATCCGAGGTTCTGCGGATCTCCTGCAGCAGATCAAAACCGCTCCCGTCCGGCAGATTCACATCGAGAATCAGCAGATCTGTCTGGTTCTGGTGCAGATGCTGTCTGGTCTCCTGTATGTTTTTACAGCATAGCACCTGCCGGTTTTTCTCCTGTAATGCGCGCTGCAGTCCCTGTGCGAGTGCCATATCGTCTTCCGTGATCAGAAGATGCATGATTTTTTCTTCCATTGATTTCTTCCTGTTCTGTTCATGTTGCGATTTTTGTTCTTTCAACAGTATATAACAGAGCACACGGGCTGTCAGCCTTTTTCTTAATACTATTACTATTTACCCCCCACTTGAAAATCTGTGAAAAAAGGACTATAATCGCAGCCGTGTGCAATGCACACAAAATCTATGGGAAAAGAGTATATTTCATTATGGAACAAAAGAAAAAAAAGACGAAGCTTAACGCTTATTGCTTTTTATCATTTTCAATCACACAGGAATGTTCTTTCGTCTTCTTATCATAATTGATTCCTACGAGCAGAATATTTCCTGTATACTGCTCTAACGATTGCGGATACTTTCTTTCTTTTATCTGTTGTAAGGCGGTATCCGCAGCTTTATTCCATTTCAGTTCCACAACCAGTGCCGGATAATCAGCTTTATATTCCGGTTTTGGAATATAAACAAAATCCGCAAAACCACGGCCGGTCGGCAATTCCCGGACGGGTTTAAAATAATACTGCATGGAACTTAAGTATGCGATCGTAAGTACACTGCTGAGCGAATTTTCATCATGGTACATAATCGTTGAAGAATACCCAGTATGAATTTTCTCAATCCCCTTTGCAACCTCCATTCCATCTTTTTCCAGCGTTGCATCTAATAACGCTAACGATTCTTTTTGAAATGTCATCATCTCATTCCAACTGGTACGTTTCACTGCATGATTTAACTCGTGCCGGATTTCTTCATTCGGAATAAAAACATGCCGGCTGTCCTGATCATAAGCCAGATATCCCAAATGAATCAGGTACGTAAGCACATCATCCCGATTTGCAAAACTTACCGTGTCATTCTGAAAGGATGTCACATCCACTTCTACGGATGCGCCCGACAACATCTCGATAATTGCAGATTTCAAGCCATCAAAATCCATGTTGATCAGTGGCACAATTGCCTCATAGCTTCCGGTATTTGACCAATAACTTTTATACTTTCCATTTAACATGACACTGACAACGGCCTTCGGATTATATACCTGATAATCCTCTAACAAATAGCCATCATACCAGGATTTCACCTGTTCATAACTGCATCCGTATTGTTCACACAGTCCGTGGACTTCTTCTTCTGTAAACCCGACGTAAGGGGCCATCCGTCCTGCATCGAGCATGGTAAACTCTTCAAAATTATTAAGTGCTGACTGCGTTTTTAATTTCTTAATCGGTAAAATTCCCGTCAAATATGCTAACGCAATGTATCTGGAAGGTTCTGTGCCTTTAAACATTCCTCTGAGAAAATCAATATATGCCTCCTGCAATGTATGATTCTGTGCCTCATCTCGAATCAAAACATCCCACTCATCAATGATGACAACAAATTTATTGCCCGTAGCCGCTTTGATATAGGACATTGCCCCATAAGCAGTCCTGACCGCATCCGGAATGATCTGTCCGTATGCTTCCCTCAGTTCCTGTAAAATTCCCTCGTTGATATAATCTACAACATGATCTGTATCTTCGGCATCCATCATGCACCACTGTACATCAAAATGGATCACATCATACTTATTAAGATTCTTTTCATATGATGAAACTGTACTTATCTCATAATTTTTAAAGAGCTCTTTGGAATCACAGCCCCTGCTGTAATAAGCGGAAAGCATGTCTGCAGTCATGGACTTTCCAAAACGTCTCGGACGGCTGTTACAAATAAATTTTGATGTGGTATTTATCACCCGGTTGGTGTATTCCATCAAACGGGTTTTATCAATATAAATTTCTGAATTGACTGCCTCTGAAAAAGCCCCGTTATCTGGATTCAAAAATCTTCCCATAAGTACCTCCAAAGAATAATCCGCTATACTATGCATCTAGTATAACGGATTACGCTTAAAAAAACAATTATATTGCCGAGTCCCGATCCCCCATACCGTTTTACTCACACGCAATATAGATGTCCACGCTTTCCCCATTCGTCTCATAGCATGGAATCACTCCACTTTCGATGTGAACCAGCCCATTCACTCTCATAAAAGAATCAAGTGTCTGGTATGCAGACGGTATCGTAACAAACGGATTCTCAAACCTTCCGGTTGTATTCCCACCGGAAGAACCCAGACAGCCGTGCTCTTTTGCCACAAGCTGCATATTATAAATCAGGATTGAAATAAACTTTTGAGGCAATGACAACTATTACCGGTAATCCCCGGACACATCCAGATAGCTCCGCTTCCCCATGCCTCCACAAGTCCCATTTGACTGAATATGTTGGCAATACCTTTATTCCGGATAAATTTACAGATAGGTATCTTCAAACTGACCTACCGGAATCGGCTTTGAAAAATAATACCCCTGATAAATTCCGCATCCCATCTGGGTAAGCTTATCAATTTGTTCCTTTGTTTCAACGCCCTCCGTGATAACGGAAAGACCAAGTGTTTTGGTGAGTGAAATGATCGTATTTATAATGGACATACTTCTTTCTATGCGTTCCGGCCGGGTTGTCCTTAAAAAGCCCATATCTATTTTCAGCACATCCACGTCCATATCCTTTAGCGTATTAAACGAAGAATAGCCGCTTCCGAAATCATCTATTTCCACCTGAAAGCCGGATTTCCTGAACCGTTCAATCATTTCAAGTTCTCCTGCGGTTCCGGTCATAATTGCAGTTTCCGTAATTTCCAGTTTCAGTGTAGAAGGAATGATTTTATAGGTTTCAACAAGACTGGTAATTGTTTCATATACATCCATATAGTAAAAATCCTTGGTCGAAATATTTACGGATATATACAGATCGTCCCGCCCGGCTTTCTGCCATTGTGCAAGTTTTTGTACGGCAAGTTCCCACACAAACCGGTCAAGCCGGTAAATCAGTCCAGTTTTTTCAAAAACTTCTATAAAATCCCCCGGAAAAATCAGACCACGTTTCGGATGCTGCCATCGTACAAGAGCCTCTGCCCCCAGTAATTTTCCTTCCGATGTCACCTGTGGCTGTAAATACATGCAGAACTGTTTTTCGGCAAGTGCTTTATCAAAATCACCCACCAGCTGCTTTTCGGCAACAGTATCATGAAATATCGTGTCGCTATAGTATGCAATTGATTTATCATAGTTTTCCCCCAGTGTCTTTATTGCAAGATTGGCTTTATCACACATAATGGATACTTCTTCATTCTGGTCTGTGATTTCATAAACACCGACATAAATATGAAGATGATACAGGTCATTGTTAAATGCATGCCCCATGGTCTGTATCGCATCCATAAAATCCTGCTCTTTAAATTCTTCTTTTGGGATGCATATTGCAAATTTGTCACCACCGGTGCGTCCATAGACACTCCCTTCCCCACATTGTGCTTTAAGAAGATCTGCCTCCATTTTAAGGACTTCGTTTCCTTTTTCAAGACCAAAGAGATCATTGACCAGTTTAAAATCCTTGATATTGGAACAGATCAGCAGCCACTCTTTATCCGGATTCTCATTTAAAATTTCCGATGTTTTTTTGGCAAAATAATTCTTATTATACAATCCGGTAAGCGTATCATGTGTTGCAAGGTATTTTTCTTTCTCAAACGCAATATGTTTCTCCGTATTATCAATCAGATTCAGGAAAAAACCTATATATTCATTCTTTTTATCAAACAGTTTTCTGTATTCGATATCGAAATAATACGTTTTGTTGTCAATAATGGTTTGACCACTCCATTCAAGGGAGGCCGAATTGTTGGTGTCATGTTCTTTTATCCAGCCCTGTACATCCTCCGAGATCCCGGAAAGGGAATCCAGTGAACTGTTAAATATTTTCAATGCACGCTCATTAGCATACACACATTCGTTATTTATATCAAAACATATCACAGCGTTATTCATTTCATTTACAACGATGGACAGTGTTTTATCTACAAGTTCACGCGAAGAACGGTACAGCGTCAGGTAACAGATCAGTATTGCTGCGCATACAAAAAAAGGAAGCGACACATCAATCGGAAATTCTGAAATTCCACATATAAATTTTGATACCGTGATCACACATATTAACACAAGTATCGGCAAATATTTCTTACGGTAAAAATCCGGTATCTGTATAATTTTGATTATAAACGATGCAATAATACAAACTACCAGACCATATGCAAACACATAGTGAAAGTAAAAAATAATGGATTTGTCGGCTACATGATACATATCAAAATTCGGGAATCGCACGGTTTCTATCGTAAATACGTTATGAAAAATTATATTTAAAAACAGTAAAATTCCATCCAGATATGCAATTATGAAACACCCCTTTTTAAACGGTGAAACCTCGTGAAAAACACGTGTATACTGCTGGGAATACTGCAATACATATATCAGCATCAGATCAAAGGAAAACCGATAAAGTGCTTCCATTATATAAGAAAATGTTTCATTTCCTGAAAAAGCAGACAAACCATTGCTAAGGATCGTAACAATTGCAAAAATGAGGCATTTCACAATGGAAGATGCCACATCACTTTTTATTTTTCTGGAATATTTGATACAAATAAGAATTGGTACTATCATCAGGCATAATAAGATCATATAAAGTTTATCCATGAAGACGTTAAACCTCCATTTAATAATAATTTTTATAACACTCCTGTTTTAGGGTAACTCCCTTATTATTTATAATAACCTAATTTCACCAGATTGTCTAATATAATTCCATTTTCCCTATCCTGAAATATGGTAAAAAAGGACGATATGATTTCTCATATCGTCCCTTATCGCCCTCTGTATGGTTTTAGAAATCTGTTAACCAAGCGCCACCCTTTCTGCATCTATGCCGCTTACAATGATCTGCTCTGCTGTCTTACCATTTTTAAAACGGTTTACTACAGATCAGCTAGTCTTCGTCAACTACCAGATCCGGCGAAATATCTGCGATTACCAGAGCGTCTTCCTTTGAAAAACCTCTCTTCCGAAGATTACGGTATACCGCCAGTCCTTTTTCGTTCTGACCTTCCGCACGACCTTCTGCACGACCCTCTGCACGACCCTCCGCACGTATCCCGTCAACAAACGATTTTTCATTATACTCAGTGATACACACGTCTTTCACCTCCGCTCTGTGTTTAAGCAAAAATGTCTTTAAAACATCATGCTCAATACAATAAGTTACCGCTTCATCGACAGCACTCTCAAACTCCATGGTTTTACAATTTTTACGGATTTCATTGATCAGCGTCATATAATCCTTTAACGGCCGACAGTTGTTAAGTAAGTCGTCATTTCGCAAATAACAGGGGCTCCATAAGTAAGAGTCCCTGTTAAGCAATTATATATATAACTGGTTAATGTGTACCGTAAGACCGGTAATCCTTTTTGGCTGATCCATCAAGCGAATACATCAGTACATCTCCATACCGGAAAGCATACTGTGCCTTATGCCAGTCTCTCCTCCGCAACTGCTGGTCTTCCATCTTATACATGCTGCAGTAGCCATAATCAACATTCTGCCGGTTTGTATAGGTAAGATGCGGGGTTGGCGTTTCGCTTTCCTTGTCAAAGATTTCTGCTCCCTCCATCCAGCCCATGCCGGTATCTCCATCACCCTGGATATTTTCAAATCCGGCTTCAAAGGTTACGATCTCGAAATTGACTACAATGTATCCATCTTTTTTCCAGAAGCCTTCTTTATAGTCAATCCCTCCGTTCTCATGCGCGTATTTCGTTACGTCAAATCCTTTTTTGACCGCATGCACATCAGATGGCAGTGAGTATTCGAAGTACCATTTCTGTTTTGATTTTGTGACCCTGTCAGGATCAACCCCATCTGGAATTACCCCGTCCGGTGCACAGTCCATTCCGATATATGTGGACATACGGGATGGAATGGTAATCTCCCCATACGTGTAGACATCATAAGTTGTGGACCGGATATCTTTTGGTTTGAGTCCTGCAATTTTTGCCTTCTGGTTGAATTCTTCATCTGTTACCCCTGTATATGGGTTTCCAAGCATCATCTTTTTCACATTCTGTTTATCCAGATCACTGCCGACTTTTACAACATTGCGGTATTTGCCATTGATCGTGCCATTGTAGTAAAGGTCAACCTCTTCCAACTTTGTAATATCAGATCCATTCACATTTCCCTTTTTTGAAACATAATAAAATGTCGGGTAAATCTTGATATAATCCGTGCCGTGGTAGATATTTCCGATGGTTATGAGGCTCATCCGGGATGTATAGCCCGGTTTTAGCACACCGAGATTTCGCATATAAGGGTGGCTTCCATCCACGGTCGGCAGGGTAAATGCACTTCTTACTTTTTCCCCATTCTGGTTGTTGAATCCCACATGGTATGCAAACCTTTTAAGTTCCAGTGATTTCGGTTTCCGGAAAACGTCAAGCCAGAACGGGTAATCCGAATAGTCGTACATATTCAGATTGTATAAACGTCCGGATACTTCGGCATTTTTGGTATCAACCGCAACATAGTTGGAATTGTCTGCATTAGCACACACTTCTTCCATTTCCAGTCCATCGTTGGCGTCACAGTTAATTGCACGTGCCCGGAAATCAATACCAACGGCAGCAGTTTCATTGACCCAGATAGGGAGATAGAACTTTGTGGAATCCTCGTGCAGCGTGATCCACGTATCCGCATCATAATAGGTGTAATCATCCCCATCGCACATGTATACCTCAAACGGGAATTTGACTTCCCGCGATTTGATGTATTTTGCGTAGTCACGTTCCCCGTATCCCTTCAGCGAACTGTGGTAACCGCTGGTAGGCAGGTTGACGGTAAAATACCGGTCCAGTACCAGATGGTAACAGTTACCCGGTGACACCAGCTGGGTATATTCCTTCGCATCCGTAATCGTCGGATAACATACGGTAGGGGTATGGATCACAACGTCGTTGACCGGGTTTATTTCAATGTCGACATCCGGAATATTCGTATTATAAACAAACGATGGATAAAACTGTACATCACCACTCGAATTGAAGGTACCATTTGATTTTTCCGGCTCAATCAGCAGGTCTGGCTGATAAAGTATATCCCTGTCAATCTGCGTAGATTCCGGGATTCTGCCCGGAGTCGGGGTTTTCTTTTCCACTGGATCGGCATTCATGATGATCTTCCCATCAAATTCAAGGTAATCATTCATGACCATATACTGCCCGACCGTCCATCCGTCTGACGGGGATATACCTATCCTTCCACATGCCATAAATGATACATTTCCGACATTATAGGATGCATCCGGTTTTATGGTGACGTGTTCATCCGGGAGCGAATAATTCATTACCGTAGCAGAATATATTTGGTACACCACCAGGTAGTCCACCTTCCAATAGGAATATTCGCGCCATACCAGCTCTGTGTCATGATCGTGTAATTTTTTCCCATGTTTATCGGTGTGGCTGCAGCTGATATAATGATTAAACTGCTTTTTCCCGTACTTCCGGACAAAACGGTATTTATACAGGTAGGAATCCGTAAACACGTTGACATACTGCGTCTCGGATGTCGGAATCCCCTGCGTACTGTCAAACTGTTCATTGTCTCGTTTGTCTGACTGGATTACAGCACTTGTGCTGGCTGGTGTGAGCTTCTCTGCCGAGATTACATCCTCATCCTCATGAGAGTCTGGTTTCGGTTTCAGGCTGTTTTTCTTATAAAGCACGTTAATAACAGTACCGCCATTGTAGACTTCAAAAGTCTGACGTGCTGTTTTAAGCCACTTGGTATAGCTGCCAGTCAGGTTTCCATCCTTATCCGCGAAATTGCAGCTTTTAAAGATCGGGGCACTGGTTTTTGCAACTTTGTTCCGGATGGCTCCATTTTTTTGCTTTTCTGCTTCGACACAGATGTCTTATACAGATAATAATTTGATGTTTTTCCTTCTCCTGCGCCGACACCTGAAAGACGTGTCGGAAGGCTCTTTGAGGATGTTTTTATCTCCGAAAGGCTGATGTAGTATTTCTTTTCCAGTCCAAGTCCACGATCACCACTGGCGATAGAGCCGGAACCACTGGTGCTGCTCCACTGGTAACCGGTATTCGCTTTATTCAGGTTTCTTGTGGCAGGATTCTTTTCAATTTTTCCATCATCTGAGTTTGTGACAGATAAAACCAGTTTCCATTTGCCCTCATAACTTTGGTAATAATTGATGGTAACCGGTGCTTCGACCTTCTTGTACTCAACCGCAATATCATACCGTGCCCGCCAGCCTTCGTTACAGCTGGCCGGCCAGCCGATGCCATACCATGTAGATCCGTTTACCCGTCTCGTGTTACGTGTGTTCGACATCTGCTTATAGGTATAGCAGCGTTCGGTAACGTTGCGCTTTGATCCGCCTTTGCCGATCCTGTATCCCTGCAGCACGCCCTGGATATATACCTTGCCACCATTCTTCTGCAATGTTTTCAGATTTACACCGGCTTTGTCACACATGCGGTTAAAGACGTCTTTGGAAATATTGAAAGTAGTAATAACTGTATTTCCAATTGTTCTATCTGATTTAGAACACCCCTTTGGAAGTTTGTCAAAAAACACACAATCTTTAGCTGTTGTACCTTCTTTTCCATTTCTTCCAGTCGGATTACTTGTGACATACAATCCTACTGTTTTCCATCGAGTTCCAGATGATGCACCTACGGCTTTCACGGAAAATTTTAAATTTCCATTATTATCAACGATTGCAACCCTATCACTATCGCTTGTAATACTTCTGTTAATGCCTGCATATGCTTTAACTATACCAAATGGTTCAAATAATGAAATTAAAATATAACATAGCAATAACGAAATAAACACAAGATTTTTTGTTCTTTTGTTCTTTTTTATCATGTTTTACCTCCACTTTATAGAATGGATCATTCTAGGCATAAAGGGTATTAAAAAGTCAATCCAAAAAAGAAAAAAGGATCTAGAGATTAAAATTTCTCTAGATCCCCATTGTACTATTTACTCATAAGACCAAATACATTTGCAATATTGTCAGAATCCCATGCAACTCCATAAGAAGTTATTTTGTCTCCGGTATAAGAAAGAGCACAACCAATTTCATCAGCAAAAGTTACTGTTTTTTTAGACGATAGATTTTTAATAGCTGTATAACTTCCATATATGACTTCATTTTGACATAAAGTTTTTGGAGAAGGGACATTTCCGTGTTTTACCCGAAATTTTACATACACACGGGCATAACAAATTCCATTATCGCAAATCCATAACGAAGAAGGATCAACAATGACTTCACCGCTGCTAATCACGACTTTTCTTGCCTTTGCCGCCTTTATATATGCATTTACCGACTTCTGTTTATTCGTGTCAATGTAAGTGTTCATCAGATCACTTTTCCATTTGGATGTGAATGTTTTTCTATAATCCACGTTAAGTCGCAACTCTACGTTCTTTTTGATCTTTGCACAGATCATATCTTTATCTTCATCACTTAAAATCTTTGCTGTCTGTGCCGGGGTTTTATCATTTTTTGTCCGCTGCTTTGTATACCACATTTTCTTCTCATAATAAGAATTTGGAAAACTTGCAAGGATATATGGGTAATCCTTATAGTTCTTTGGCAGGTTAATGATTCTTAACACCTGTCCGTCGTAGGAAAGTTTGAATCTCTTTCCTTTGTTTTTCAGGCGATTTATCATCTTCTTTGCTTCGTCCTTTGTGATCTTTGTCTTTGGCAGGAATTTCCGGGTGCTGGAATATGTTCCGTTACTCTTTCCTACCATAATGCCCTTAGTGAAGCATTTGTACAGGGATTCCTTATATTTGTCATCAGCCTTCTTGATATCACTGATACGGTTAAAGTATTTCACATAGCCATACAGATCATAGTTATAGGAGTTTTCCCCTCCATTAACCGCGGAATCAGCTTCATTCAGGAGATATGCCGCTATCTCGTTTGTAGTAACGGCAGCGGTATTTTTAATGCCGGCATTCTTTAATACGTCTTTCCCTGTTACTTTCTGCACCTGGCTGGCAAAATCCTTGATGCTGATCTGGTTCTTCCCGATAGTAGTTGTTTCTGTAGTCTGATTTGCTGTATCTGTCGTTGCTACCACACCGGTATCTGCAGTCTGTGTATCAACGGCCGCCTTTACGCTCTGGGTATGTCCTGCAGCTGCTACGGAAATTCCCATTACAAGGGCAAGTGCAATTCCGGATGCCTGACGCATGGAATATCTCAGGTGCTGTCTGTTGCTGTTTTTTAACCATTTGTTTTTCATATACATTTCCTCCACTTTATACTCTGGTTTCCTTTTGGAAACACCTGTTTTCTTTGTTCTGATACCACTATAACTTCTTTTTTTACGAATGGCAATAAAAATAGGAGAAAAGAAATACCAGAATTTTCAAAAAAAGTATAGGAACAATCAAATGGTATTTGTCAAGCAGAAAAAGAAAACCATGCGGTATAAAAATTTTTAGTGATAATTTCATAAAATTTACCATATGAGCTGTTTGTCGAAATCCGCGCAGATATCAGGATCGATAAAAGAGCCATCCAGATGGATGACTCTTTTATCTAGTGCTTATTTAATTGATCGTGCAAGCGCTACCGTTTCAGCATCTATGCTTCCCACGGAACTGGTGTCAGGCACCTCGTTCCCTTTTATAAATGACCGGCACATCATATCCGAAAGTTTTCTTTCCATTCACTTCCATACTTTCTGACACCTCCAGACATGTCTCCGAGAATCTCTCCCATAACCGGAATGTCATCACAGGGGTAAACTGACTCACACTTCCCCCTTCCCAGACGCCATCCTTTTCCTGATACAATGCCGGGGTAAACTTCTCAGATCTTTTCAGGTCACTATATTCTACGTTCTTCATGGAAGCATAAGAAAACGTATTTTTGTCTTCTCCTGCCGGAATTTCGTAGGAAGAAAGCATAATTCCACCGTCACAATCCGTAACAAGAAATAAATGCGGTGATGCATGGCATTTTCCATCCGTCTCATAATAACTTTCTTCTACAATAAATATTCCGGTAAAATTTTCCGGAATATTATTTATCTTATCATTACAGACTGTATTCACATGTCTGGCATACGGAAATAATTTTCCTGCAGATTTCATTTCTGTAAATTGTTCTCTGTTATCAAAATGTCCCGTCATAAGCTTTACAAATTTTTCCATTTTCATTATAATGCCCTGCCTCTATAATATTTTTGTTTTTAAAATAACAGTTGTAGTCCCATTGCAATCATCCACATATATGCACAGGTTTTTGGAATCATTAATAATCCCACCTTTGGTTTCGTTTTACTGAATAAAGTAACCGGCAGATAACAGCCAAAAGAAATTCTCTTTTCCCCCCCTACAATCGTTCTTTTTAGAACGATTGTAGGGGAATATTTCCGGTATGTCAAATGTTTTTTGCTAATATGTCTTCGCCTTTAATGTTCCAATATATTCCCCATTATTATAAACAAACGGTCCGGCTTCTCCCTCTTCTCCGAAATATTCCGGTCTCAATGACAGGATATTGAGCAATTCATCCACCGTCTTCACCTTTGTTGCCTGATATGGTTGTTCAAATGCAATCTTTTCTACAAATAAGTAATCGTCCCTGTCCTTTATCAGGATACCTGTATGACCCACGAAAGTAACATCCGAATACGGGTCATATATCACGATACTAAGGAGCGATATCCTGTCACTGTCTATTTGAAATCCATAATGTTCCCAACTATCCGAAAATGCTGTTTCCGGATGTTTTTTATCCGCAACACTCTTTTCTCCATAGAGTGTGGTAAACATATCCCGGTTCTCTTTTATGGTTTCATACCTTTCCACATTATCTATTGCTTCTGTATCAAACATTAGATAAGTACCTTCATAATTGTCTTCCGTTGATTCTGCGTGAAGCAGGCCATCCAGTAAGAGAAAGGCTGTCATTCTGCAGTCCGTGTCGGAGTAATCATGATTCTGTTCCCAGCCATCCATACATTTGCCGATATCTGCTTTCATGTTTTCCGGATCAGACCAGACATCCTCAAGCTTTGCATTCTTCCCGGCCGAATCTGCAAAATCAGTTACCCATTCCCGGAATGTATCTACATGGGAAGCTCCCGCGGTATCCAGTTCTTTGCAAATTTCTGTAATGGTATGGTTTCCTCCCATATAAGTTGCAGCCGGTATCTTCTGTTTCTGTGCACATGCCCCCAGCATCAGGCACAGGAGCATAACAACAGCTGATAATTTCATTGCCGTTTTGGTTTTATTCTGTCTGTTCCATAGATTAAACGCTCCGCCACAAAACATCCTGCCAATTATAACTGTGATCCGTTTCTTCCTCATCCATAAACCTCTTTCTTATGATCCGCATATTTTACATATTTTTTAAGATTACCTTACGGCTTCATTTATGTAAATAGTATGGTTTCAAAATTAAAGAAATATTTATTTTTATTGCTCTGTTTGTGGAACATTCAGCAACGCTTTCGGCAGATATCACATCTGTCCTGAAAAGCAAAGTAACCGAATGAATTGCTTCTTATGCCACATGGATTCAGGCTTTATTCGGAAATGTTTTGTTATTCTTTTTTACTCCGTCTCCCTCAGCCGCTCCACAATCGTCTGCTTTCCAACCACACAATAGACCACAAGCGGAACCCCCGCGCCGATCACGGTAAAGATCAGTGCCGCAAGCACGACCGGACCGATGGTATACTGAAACCGGAAAAACCAGAACATTTTTTCAATCATCTTTCCCATAAACGGCTCAGATGCCACAACAAGAATAAGCGAAATGACAATCGCCGCAAACGTATACAACAGTCCCTCATACACGAGCATCCGCTTCAACTGGCGTCTGGTCATGCCAACCGACTGCAGCACAGCAAACTCCCTGCGTCTTGCAATCATCCCCGTGAGGATGGCATTCAGGAAATTTAATGTTCCGACCACGGCGATCACACCGGAGAGAACACCTCCAAGCAGCAGAAACATCCCACGGAACGAATCAAACTCTTTTTCGTAGGAAAATTTCGATTCATAGCTGTACAGCGGCTCGACCTGTTCCGTATAATTTTTCAAAAAACTTTCCATTGCTCTTGCACTCTGATTGTTTTTCATATCAAACATCATATGCATGACATCTTTTGTCCCGGTATCTTTGATAAACGTATCGCTTCCAAGCACAAACTGCGGTGATCCATAATACCGGCAGCTCATCGCGGAAGGCACCAGAATCTCCGCCACCACCGTATAGGTTTTTTGTGTATAATCATCTGCTTCCACGTCACATGCACCTTCGTAGCTGTCAATCTCTTCCTCCGGGATCTCTTTTCCAGTCTCTGCATTAAAATATTTCCAACTGTTTACATACCTGAGTGTCACCTGATCGCCCACCCCGGCCCAGTTACTGTGATCAACTTTTTTGTCATAATCATCCTGCATATAGACTGCCGCAATGGCATTCTCCTGATCCAGTGACGCGACATCGCCTTTGAGCACCTTTACTTTCTGAAGCGGGAATGCATCCATTCCATACAACTGAATATCGTCATAATAACTGCCATCATCTGCCTGTTCCTTCCAATTGAAATAACCCTTTTCCTGCTCTTTTGTCATGGTATGTCCCATGGATGTAAAATACGCCAGCATATCTTTTTTCTTTATTTTTTCCAAAACCCAGGTTGTCTGCCCGTAGACACACCCACTCTCTTTGATGCCATTTTGCGCGAGCACGGTCTGCATTGCAGAATCTTCCACCGCTTCATCGGAAGAATGAAATCGTTTCTGCACGTTAAAATAATCCGCATTGGCAAACATAAAATCGCTCACACAGAAGTGTTTCAAATACAGATCCATATCAAATCCATTTGCAAACATAACGGTCAGATTTAAAAGAACAACCGCAAGGGAGAGGGAAATGACAACAAGAACCGTTTTCTTCCGGTTTCGTCCCACATTTGCCCATGCCATACGCCCCAAAGACGCCGGCTTTTTTTCCGCTTTTGCTTTTTTTCGGCCACAGTCTGCCTCCGTATAGCGCACCGCTTCGACCGGGGATACCTTTGCAGCGATCTGCCCCGGCTTATTGCAGGATAAAAATACGGTGACCAGTGAAAAAAGTGCTGCTCCCACAAATACCCACGCATGCAATTTTATAACCGCTGTCGTGTAACTCGTCTGTGCCATGACAGCCGGTGCCAGTCCCACGCCGATTCCAAATCCCAGAAGAAGTCCCGCCGGGATTCCAATGCCTGATAAAAGGACTGCCTGCAGCCGGATGATCCGCTTGAGCTGCCGCCCGGTCATGCCGATCGTTTTTAACAGTCCGTAGAAACGGATATCGTTGGTGACAGAAATCTGAAACACATTGTAAATGACCAGATAGCCGGTAAATACAATAAGCACAAGCAATGCCACAATGGCTGCAATGCTTTCCGGATTCAGATTGCTGCTCGACTGCGCACCGGTATAGCCCCAGTTTACACCAAATGCAATATAGCCCGGTTTTGAAGCATCTTCTGACTGAAATCCACAGTCTCTGATCACCTGCCGCATATCTTTTTCGATATGAAGTGCATTCCCAAACATAACGTCAAGTGACCATTTTCCACTCTCTTCATCCTCCCCGATATCCACATGCTGCAATGTCTTTTTCACATAACTTTCCGGCACGATCACATTGCTTGCCTGGGAAACTCCGTTGTAATCCCACCAGCCGGAGAGAACAAACTCCTGCGTCACCGTTTTCGGTTCTGACTGACCTCCTCCGATCTGATACGTCACGGTAAATTTGGTGCCGATTTTTGGCTGTACTCCTAACAGTTTTAACACCCGGGTATCTGTCATCGCCTCATTGCTTCCCTCTTTTGGACGATGTCCGTGCGTTGGTGTGCAAAAATAATGTTTTACTTCATGCGCATCCATATAGCTGACTTCCACCTGTGTCTTGCGAAATGCATCCCCGGTTCCCATTCCTAAAAACAACCGCGCACCTGTCTCCCGAATGAGCGGATCTTTTTTTAAGGTTTCCATCTGTTCTTCCGTCAGTTTCTTAAAAGACCCGTGCGCATCGCCTCCGGCCATAAGAAAGTTGGACTGCTGGAACGAATCATTGATGGAAATTGCAATCGTAAACAGCGCGGTAAACAGCATCGTGGTCAGCATAATTGCAATCACAGCGATCCGGTTTCTCATTCTCGAAGCCCGCAGACTGCGCACGGCAACGGTACGCACACAGGCACGGTTTTTTACCTGCATCATAATGCCTCACCTGCTTTCCCTGTCACAATCCGTCCATCCTCGATACGAATGATCCGGTCTGCGAGCTGTGCGATCTCCTCGTTGTGTGTGATCATCACAATGGTCTGCGCAAATTTGGTGCTGGTTGTTTTGAGCAGCCCCATCACATCCTGTGAGGTACGGCTGTCGAGATTTCCGGTCGGTTCATCTGCTAATAAAATCGCCGGTTTGGCTGCGAGTGCCCGCGCGATCGCCACGCGCTGCTGCTGTCCTCCCGAAAGCTGGTTTGGCAGCACGTTTAATTTTTCTTTCAGTCCGAGTGCCTCTGCAATCTCCACGATAAATGCATTGTCCACGGTTTTTCCGTCAAGCTGCAATGGCAGCACAATGTTTTCATAGACAGACAGCACCGGAACTAAATTAAAGGACTGAAAGACAAATCCGATTTTTCTTCTGCGGAAAATCGTCAGTTCTTCATCCTTTAATGCAAAGATGTCCTTGCCGTCCACATAGACTTTGCCGGATGTTGCCCGGTCGAGTCCGCCAAGCATATGTAAAAGCGTCGATTTTCCCGATCCGGAGGTTCCTACCACCGCGACAAATTCTCCGTTTTCCACCGACAGGTTTACCCCCGCCAGCGCGTGCACGGCGGTCTCCCCCGTGCCATACTGTTTTTTCAAATCTCTGGTTTCCAAAATGACCATCCTGTAATCTCCTTTTGCTCCTGATTTGGCATTTCCTGCCTTCTTTTAAGATTGTCGCACAGAATTCTTTCGAGAATCTGTCCCGGAGACAAAAGATTCTTACAGTTTTGACACAATTGCCGTTGGAAAATACAGCCCAAACGTTGAGCCTGCCCCAGGCACGGACGAAAGCCGGATATATCCGCCCTGCTGTTGCATGATAGATCGTGCCAGATACAGTCCGATCCCCACACCGCTCTTTTCGGCAACCGCGTTTCCCCTGTAAAAACGCCCAAATACCGCCGCATGCTCCTCCTCACCGATGCCGATTCCTGTATCCGTCACTTCCACGCAGGCAAACAGTTCATAGGAACAGAGTTTTATGGTAATCCCTCCTGTGTTCGTATATTTGATCGCATTATCGAGAATATTTCCCAGTGCTTCCATGGACCATTTCTTATCAAAGTACGCATAAACCGGTGCGTCTTCCTCTGCTTTTTTCGTCCCGGAAAACGCAATCGCAAGTCCTTTGGCGGCTGCTTTTTCCCGGTAACTTTCCATACCGTCTACGACCAGTTCTGTCAGCGGCTGCCGGATTGGATGCAACACAAAAACGCCTGTCTCAAGCCTTGAAAGTTTGACAAGCGCATCCATTAAAAACTGTAATTTTTCACTCTGCTGCCGCAGCTTTTTTACGGAATCCTGTGCTGCTTCCCCCAGCGGTTCTTCCTCCAGCAGTTCCGTATACAATAAAATATTTGAAAGCGGCGTCCGCGTCTGATGGGAAATATCTGCGATCAGTTCTTTGATTTTTTCCCGCTCCGCATCTATGCTTCGCACCGAAAGTTCCGATGCCGCCAGATACTGCGCCAGACGGTTTTCCAGCGACGACTGCCGCGACTCATCAAATGTGGTCTCGGAAAAGGTGCCGTTTATCGCCGCCTCAAGCATATCGGAAAGTCCATTCATC
>OGXA01001679.1_pt1 | contig 17693 bp, 15 predicted proteins | sample 1576171 | NCBI WGS metagenome assembly OGXA01 (sample SAMEA3541587, study PRJEB24748) | human gut metagenome | biome: human gut; feature: human-associated habitat; material: faeces | place: China | collected 2012 | reverse complement strand
TTGGAACATTAAAAGGAAGAGTAATGGATATTCTCTATAAGGAACCAATAAGTATAGCAGATCAATCCGAACATATTTTATATGCTTATATGAATGAATTAGACAAGGATAAAGAAAATTGGCTGGAAACGGTGGCGCACTATAAGGAAAACAAACTAAACAGACTGAAATTGGCTTGTTCACATAGAACAAAATATATTAATAAAAATATGTCATTGAAATTAAGACTTTCAATCCTGCTTGGAAATAGATGAAAATGATATTTATAAGCGTTTAGTACAATTACTATCTAGTAGTAGAATAAAATTTATTGGTATTGAATGTGATAGACGTAAGCAACACAGACGGGGGAGATAAACTATGAAAGACTATAAAATTGCTGTGGCCGGAACCGGCTATGTGGGCCTCTCTTTGGGAGTACTATTTGCACAGCACCATCAAGTAATGGCAGTTGATATTGTGCAGGCTAAAGTTGATATGATTAATAACAGAAAATCTCCAATTCAGGATGATTATATTGAAAAATACCTAGCTGAAAAGAACCTGAATCTGGTGGCAACCTTGGATGCAAAGGCTGCATATTCGGATGCGGATTTTGTTGTAATCGCGGCACCAACTAACTATGACAGCCACACGCAGCACTTCGATACATCTGCTGTCGAAGCTGTAATCAAGCTGGTCATGGAATATAACCCGAATGCCATTATGGTCATCAAGTCCACAATACCTGTAGGCTATACGACAAGCGTGAGAGAAAAATTCAACAGCAAAAATATCATTTTTAGCCCGGAATTCCTGCGTGAATCCAAAGCTCTGTATGATAACCTGTATCCTTCCCGTATCATCGTTGGGACTGACCTGAACGATGAGCGTCTGGTAGAGGCCGCACATGAGTTTGCCGGACTGCTGCAGGAAGGCGCTATTAAAGAGAACATTGACACACTGTTTATGGGTTTCACTGAGGCCGAAGCGGTTAAGCTGTTCGCCAATACTTATCTGGCTCTGCGCGTTGCTTACTTCAATGAGTTGGATACCTATGCAGAAAGTAAGGGTCTGAATACCCAGCAGATTATTGACGGCGTTTGTCTTGATCCTCGTATCGGCAGCCATTACAACAACCCGTCTTTCGGATACGGCGGATACTGCTTGCCGAAAGATACTAAGCAGCTGTTGGCAAACTATGCCGATGTGCCGGAAAATTTGATTGAAGCTATTGTCGAGAGCAACAGAACTCGTAAAGACTTCATTGCTGACCGCGTCCTGAAGCTGGCTGGCTATTATGGCTATGACGAGGACAACGAGTATAGCAAAGAACAGGAAAAATCTGTGACCATCGGTGTTTACCGCCTGACCATGAAGAGCAACAGTGATAACTTCCGCCAGAGCTCCATTCAGGGTGTCATGAAGCGAATCAAGGCGAAAGGTGCGATAGTTATTATCTACGAGCCGACTTTGAAGGATGGCGATACTTTCTTCGGTAGCACAGTGGTCAATGATTTGGCTAGGTTCAAGGAAATGAGCCATGCCATCATCGCAAACCGTTATGACAAGTGTCTTGATGATGTGAAAGAGAAAGTTTACACGAGAGATGTTTTTCAGAGAGATTGATATGAGCGGAAAGGAAAATTTGACGAGAAGTCATTGTTTGGGAGATGTTCCATGGGATATTTGTATGTTGCTATTTTGCTATGTGGGATGTTTACGATTGTAGGCTTTTTTACAGAAAAAAAGATTCTGTTCAACCCAATAACGATGTTTTGCGGTCTGTGGAGTGTTGTGCTTTTCTTTTCTTCACAAAAAAAATTTACGATGAATGTAGCTAGCAGCGAAAGAAATGCGTTGATCTTATATGGTCTGATAGCATATGTGTTTGGATATTACGTAAATAAAGTGTTTCTTGATAGAGTGCATATCAAAATCGGGAAATTCTCAAGATATCAAACGGACAAGAAAAATAATGCAGTTCCAAGATATAAACTTTTGTATACTTTATGTACGATTTGCTTGGCGTATACAATGTATGACTTGGCAAGAGTCGTTTTACAAGCAGGAACATTAAATCTTGGTACAATTCAGGGGATGCTGCAAAGTGGTGAAATTAGTAATAGCAACAGCTCTATATTAAATGCAATTATAATTTTGGTAATTTCACCCATCAAATTTATTTTACCTGCTATCACAGCAGTGGATTTCTTTTATGGAAAGAGAGATAAAAAACTCTTATGGATGACCGTTGGATTGATTCTCATAAATATGCTTTCTACAGCGAATAGAACTAGCTTTTTGCTGTTTTTTTTGTGGCTTTTTTTCGTTGCAACATTGTACTTGTACCACAATGCAGAAAAAAAGAATGCAATTGTGTTGAAAATACGAAAATACAAACGAGAAATCGTTTGCGTTGGATTGGTTGCATTTATCATAATGACAAGTTCCAGAACGTCATCGTCTATATATAGACAACTGTATCTTTATTTTAGTATGCCACCGAGTATGTTTGAAATATGGGCGAATAAAGTAGATACAGCTGGTATTTATGGCTACGGAATTGCGTCATTGCTCGGATTTGTTTATCCGATATTTTATATATTGAAAAATATTTGTGGAATACCAATGCCAAGTATAGTTTCTCAAATGTATGACTGGACCATGCTGACTGATACGACTTGGGTTTGGCCGGGGGAAAATATCTTGGCAAATGCGTATGTGTCCTCGTTTTGGTTCTTTTATATTGACGCACGGATGATAGGAATAATTGTTGGGATGTTTGTATTTGGTATAGTTCTGTCAAGATCGTACAGTAATGTTGTTGCAAGAAATTGCTCAGCACGACAAATTACAGTATATTGCTGTTTATTGTATGCAGTACTGTTTTCATTTGTGCGATTCCAATTTTCACTTACCAAAATATCAATTGGATTGCTTTTTACAATGTTTTTTGCATATAAAATGAAGAAAAAAGAATAGGATGGATTCACGTGAGAGTATTATTCATTGAAAATGCAGGGAATGTGTCTGCGGGTGCATTTCATAGTATGATTGCTTTAATCACTCTATTAAGACAGTATGGTGTTGAATCGTATGTGGCAGTTCCAGATTGTGCTGATGGATTGCAGTTACTTGACGATAATGATATTCCTTATATCAAAATGAGGGCATGCTCATATACATGGCTGATTTCACCCAAAGCATCTTATGCTGAAAAACTTAAAATGCCAATCAAATATGTGTACTCGATGATTGAGAGTATTAAATTGTCCGAATTTGCGAAAAAAAATAAAATTGATCTAATTCACGAAAACACATCTGCTTGTTATCTGGGAAAGTTTGTAGCTGATAGATTAAAATTGCCACACATATGGCATATCAGGGAGTTTTTGGAAGAAGATTTTGGAATGACAATATGGAACAAAAAACGTGCCCTGAACATGATGAATGATTCAACAGCTCTTATTACCATTTCTGATGCAATTACAGATAAATACAGAAAATTGGTAAGACCGGAACTGTTGCATAAGATTTATAATGGGATTTCTATAGAACGTTTTTACTGTCCGGAGCGAGAGGTAAGCATTAATGTAAGCTCGAAAATTTTGTGTGTTGGACGTGTTTGCGATGGAAAAGGACAGAGGGATGTCATTCAAGCACTTGCACAACTCAAAATAAAATATAATCTGGAGTTACAATTGTATATAGCTGGTGAATATGATGATGAATATGCTAATAGTATCATGCTTCCTGCGATTAAAGCTGATATAGTTGACAATATCCATTTTCTTGGACAATGCAATAATATGCGTGATATATATAGTCAAATGGATATTATGTGTATGTCTTCAAAAAAAGAAGCTTTTGGCCGAGTGACAGTTGAAGCCATGTTGTCTGGAATGCTGGTGGTTGGTTCGAATAGCGGGGGAACATCAGAGATTATCATTAATGGAAAAACTGGTTTGCTTTATGAGCCAGGAAATGTCGATGATATGGCAGAGCAATTTAAGTACGTACTCGATCATTCTGATGAAATGGGTTCTATTGCAAAAAATGGGCGCGAATATGCGAGACAGAGGTTTGATGCTAATCGTAATGCTAAGGAAATCTATGAACTCTATAGATGTGTGTTAGATCAGAATTAAAGAGGATAGGATAGATGAATAAAAAACTATTACAAGGAGACAGCGTTAAGAACAACTTCTTATATCAATTTATATATCAGTTTGTAGTTCTAGTTATACCATTGATTGTTTCACCATATTTGACAAGAACTTTAGGAAGCGAGCCTTTAGGTATTTATACATATACCAATTCTATAGCTTACTATTTCGTCCTTGTCGCTATGATGGGAATAGGCAAACATGGGCAGCGAATTATAGCGGAAAGAAAATCAGATGAATTTGCGCTACGGAAAACATTCTGGAGTCTATTTACTTTTCATGTGATTGTATCGATTTCTGCATTTGTGCTTTATCTAGGTTACGCTTTTTTTCTGTGCAGGGAGGATCGTGCTGTGACCATTGCACAGTGTATATATGTCTTATCTGCGTGCTTTGATATTACATGGCTTTATCAGGGATTAGAAAAATTCAGAACAGTTGTTATCCGAAATGCTGTCTTAAAAGTTTTGGAGTGTATAGCTATTTTTTCATTCGTGAAAGCAAGTGATGATTTACTGGTATACACAATTATAATGGCTAGTTCTGCTTGTATTGGACAATTAGTTCTGTTACCGAGTACAATAAAAGAATTGCCACCGGTGCGATTTCAAGAGCAAGATGTGGCTGAACATGTGAAACCAATGAGTGTCTTATTTATCGCGGCAATTGCTGCCTCGTTATATACTGTCTTTGATAAGACACTGCTAGGCATACTCTCAACAAAGTCAAATGTTGCTTTCTACGAATATGCAAATAAGATTGTAGCAATACCCAGAACTTTCATTACTGTAATTAGCACTGTGCTGTTTCCAAGGGCTTGTTTAATTATTTCAAAAAATGGTCGGGAGGAGATGGATAAGAATTGTTCAATTTCGCTGCTGATTAATTTTTTTATTGGGTTTGCGTCAATTTTTGGCCTGATTGGTGTCGGAAATCTTCTGGCCCGTATTTATTTTGGGGAAGACTTCTCGATTTGCGGTGATATTATAGCTGTTATGTCGCCAGTTATTCTCATCATTGGCTTAGGAGAGATTGTACGCTCGCTGTACATATATCCGTTGAAGAAAGATTCTTCGATGGTTAAAATTTTGTTTGTTAATGCATTAGCAAATATTGTTTTGTCCGCCTTGCTGATACCTATTATCGGTGTTTATGGTGCGGTGATTGGTACTATTGCTGCTGAACTAACTGGGTTGATTCTGGAAATCTGGATATGCAGAGAGTGGCTTCCTTTGAAGATGTTTATAAAAGGAGGCTTGCCTTTTTTCTTTATAGGTTTGTTTATGTTTCTGAGTATCGAGCTGTTAAATATGGTTTTGCCGGAAACATCTACTACTCTACTGTTAGAAGTTTTAGTTGGGGCACTGTTATATATCGGATTAACATTTGCATATTGCTACTTTTTACGGAAGGATTACAGAGTTTACATCCTTGCAATGATAGAAAAAGTCAAGAAGAAAAGGATGCGATAACGCTATGAGTATAGAAACGGGAAAAGCTGTAGAGAGAGTCAGCTATATTGATTATATACGGGCGGTTGGAATCGTGTTAATGGTGCTGGCGCATATTCCGTTAAGTTCTGCTTTTGTGCATTATGTGCATGGTTTCCATATGCCGCTTTTTTTCATAGTCAGCGGCTACTGCTATAAGGGGGGGGAGGGGCATTTAAAGAAAACAATTAAGAAACTTCTTGTTCCATATTTTTCTTTTTCTGCAATGGCATATTTGCTATGGTTTGTTGAGATGCGACCACTCTCATTACTAGATGCATTGAAACCTGTTACAGCTATTTTCTGGGTTAACTCAGAAGGGATGCCACTGGCAGGAGCACTGTGGTTTTTAACAGCAATGCTAATTGTCAATATTATAGTATTCTGCATAGAGGAGAAATTATCCAGTAAGAGCAAATGGCTAGTTGTTGCTACATTATTTGCTTTTGGATTGTTTGAAACAAGAATCCTGCCATTCAGGTTGCCTTGGTCAATTGGTGCAGCCTGCGTTGGGGTCGGCTATTATTATTTTGGAAGATTAATGAGATGCGGCTGGAATAGCAATATGATGACAAAGCTGAAATCAATGCCAGTGTGGACATATTGCATTATTTTAATAATTTCTGGGTGCTCCATTATGATGAACGGAATTTTGAATATGAGGAAAGGAGAGTACGCTTGTATTCCAGTATCGATTGCGAACAGCGTTATTTCTGTTTGTGCTTTGTGGCTCTTGCTTTATCGAATATCACCATTTGTTGATGAAAAACTCGGATATGCTGCAAATGAGATAAAACATATTGGTCAGTACTCTGTGATATGGCTGTGTTGCAACGAACTAACGATTAATGTGATGTGGTCTATCATGGATAAAATGAAAGTTCATAATTTGGTTGCTGAAATCTTTTTGGTTTTTGTAGCTCTTAAATTCTGTGAAAAACTATTTACAATTACACCGTTGCGTGTTTTAGCTGGTTTTTCTTATGTAAAGGAGAAAAGATAATGAATATAGTGGGATATTTAAAAAACCCTGCAAAGATATTTTTCGTTCTGAAGAAGTTTGGTGTTCTTGAGCATGTACCAGATGAACCGTATCTTAAATTAATGTTCAAAGCCCACATGGGAACGCGGTTGAATCTAGACAACCCAAAGACATTTAACGAAAAGCTTCAGTGGCTCAAATTGCATGATCGCAAACCAGAATATACGAAAATGGTTGATAAGTATGAAGCGAAAGAATATGTAAAAGAGAAACTGGGGGGGGATTCAAACAAATATATTATTCCTACGTTAGGTGTGTGGGAGAAGTTTGACGACATAGATCTTAGTGAATTGCCCAATCAATTTGTTTTGAAGACAACTCACGATTCTGGAACGGTAATCATCTGTAAGGATAAAAGCAAGTTTGATATAGAAGGTGCGAAAAAGAAAATTGAGAAATCCTTAAACAACAATTTTTATACGTATGGACGAGAATGGCCTTATAAAGATGTTCATCCTCGTATTATTGCAGAAAAGTACATGGAATTATCATCACCCGAATGTGCAGAATATAAATTGTTCTGTTATAACGGAAAAGTCAATTGGGTTATGGTATGCTTGGGTACAGCACATTCAAACGATACTCGTACAAACGATGGATTTGATAGGGAGTTTAATCATCTTCCTGTTAAATTCATTGCACCAAATGCAAAATTTGAGATTGAAAAACCAAAAGAGTGGGATCAGCTAATTGAATTCGCAGAACGCCTTGCTGTGGGAATAACACAGATGCGTGTTGATACTTATTTGATTGATGGAAATATATATTTTGGAGAGCTGACATTTTATCACGATTCTGGTCTTTGCCCGATTAGGCCAATTGAATGGGATTTGAAACTTGGAGAAGGTCTCAAATTACCTCTTCAAAAGAGTGAGGAGGGTGATTTATAAATGGAACTGATTTTATCAGTCGCATTTGGTATTTGGTATGTACTAGCAGCATTATTTTATGGCTATGTAACGAAAAAAGGGGACTAATGATATGAATATATATTTGATTGGAACCCTTTTGGCTATTGCTGCATTTATTCTTATAGGTATTGTGGCAGGTAAAAAGGTACAGGATACAAATGATTATTATGTAGCAGGTAGGAGAGCACCGGTTCTTCTCATTGTGGGGTCACTAATTGCATCATTTCTTTCCACCGGTGCTTTTATGGGAGATACGGGAGAAGTCTATAGCGGATTCTTCATGGGAATTGTTATTGTCGGTATTCTTCAGGCCTCTGGTTATGTATATGGTGCTGGCTTGTTTGGCAAGTACATTCGAAGAGCTAAAGTTAATACAGTTCCTGAGTATTTTGGAATGCGCTTTCATTCAAACAGATTGCGAATCCTTGCTTCCATTACCTTGATGGTTGCAGTCACGGCCTATTTGCTTTCGGCGATTCAGGGGGTTTCAACTCTGATGACGCAGATTACAGGCTTGGATTATCAAGTATGCGTGATTTTGGCATGGCTGGCCTTTACAATTTTTACGGTATACTCTGGTTCTATGGGTGTCTTGATTACAGATACGATTATGTTTCTGATTTTCTTAGCTGCTGCTTTGATTGGTATTCCCTATATTATTTCTGCAGCGGGGGGATGGAATGAAGGAATTTCAGCCTTAGCTACTTCAACCTCAAATCCAGGAATCATCAGTTGGACCAATAACCTTACATATTTGTATCCTACTGGTGTTCAGAACTTGGTTTGGGCAGTTGTATATGGAATTGTATGGGCAATAGTTGTAATGGTAAGTCCTTGGCAGACTAGTAGATACCTTATGGCCAAGGACGAACACACCGTTATGCGATCTTCTGTCTTTGCGTCAATAGGTGTTGTTACGGTGACGATGCTTCTTTATTTCTCGGCAGCATTTGTTTACAAGATTAATCCGAATCTCGAAAATGCAAGTACTTGTCTGATTTGGGCGGCTAAGAATGTGATGCCTACATTAGTTGGTGTAGTAATGATCACAGGAATACTTTCTGCTGGCATTTCATCGGCATCAACGTTCCTTTCTCTTATTGGAACCTCTTTGACCAATGATATACTTAATAAAAATCATCAAAATGATTCGGAGAAGAGCTTGAGATCTTCTAGAATAGTAATGGGGATCGTTAGCGTTATTGTACTGATTATTGGTTATTTCAATCCCCCACAAATTTTTGTGATTATGTATTTCGGAGGAACCGTGATTGCAAGTGCATGGGGAATTGTTGCGATTACGAGTGTTTGGAAAAAGGACATGAGTGAAGCTGCTGCTTTCTTAGGAATGTTATTTGGTTTTATAGGCTGCGTGGTTAGTAAGAGTGCTTCGGCTTTATCAGGGATTACGCTGCCCATTTACTTTGAACCGTTTTTTATCGGTCTTGCGTGTAGCTTGATTGGTATGTTTGTAGGTGACAGAATGAAGAAAGCAACGACTGAAGATGTCAAGAGATGTGAGGAGTTGCACATTAGGCCAGACTCTGAGGTGGTTGCTATTGAGGACAAGAAAACTCATAGTCTGATGTGGCTATATATGGCGTTTGCAATAATGCTCGGAATCGTGTTCGTCTTTGCGTATGCACTTCCTTATATGAATGCAGTTAAATAGTAATTTGAGTAGGCTTCAATTCCTCTGCACATGGGAACGGATGCAGTACGCAGGTCTTGGGGCTAGGCCCCGGGAATACAGGTTGAAGCAACCTATATTGGCTTTAATATATTTTATGATAGGAGAATTATGAAGACGATTACTGAGAATAAAATCGGGGGGGGGGCAAGAACATACTTGCCAAAGTCGAACCCAAACACATTATAATTCAATAGATGGTTTGAGGGCATTGTCCTGTCTTGGAATTATCTTGATGCACATACAGGCTAACACAAAATATCATCTTGGTGGTTCTTTTGCGTTTGAAAGATTTGTTCCATCTCTTACATGGCTGGTTTATCTATTTCTTATGATTAGTGGATTTGGTATGTGTGTTGGATACTTAAGCAAATTTCAAAGTGGAGCAGTTGACTTAGAGGCATTTTATAAGAAAAGGTATGTGAAAATTTTGCCTTTCTTTGGGCTGCTACTGGTGATTGCACTTGTGATGGGGCATAGCATATCTACAGTGTATGAAATCTCAATTGAAATATTGCTTCTTCATGGTTTGCTCCCAAACAATGCAGTGTCAGTTATTGGCGTCTGTTGGACATTGGGAGTGATATTCCTTTTCTACTTATTATTCCCGGCATTCTCTGTGCTGATGAAATCAAAAAAACGTGCTTGGGTTGGCCTAGCAATCTCATTGTGGATTGTATTTGCATGTGACCATTATTTTTTCTCTGATTATTTTGTGACAGAGTCTTTTACCCCAAGGCATAATTTCCTTTATTGTCTACCGATGTTCATTGGCGGCGGACTTGTGTATTTGTACCGTAATGAAATAAACTCTATTTGCGAAAAATATAGATGGCTTGTATTAGTTGGCTGTATTACTGCTTCGTTTGCATGGTATTTTATACCATACGAATCTAAAAGCATCTTCTATATTGGAACCTTAATGCTTTATTGTTTGTGGCTTTCTTATGCAATAGGATCAAACAGTAAATTCTTATCATCAAAACTGATGAAATTTCTATCAAGTATTTCAATGGAAATGTATCTTGCCCAGATGGTCATTTTTAGGGTGGTAGAGAAGCTGCACCTGCTCTACGTTTTTGGAGACACCGGCATAAGTGGATGGAGTAGTTTCTTATTAGCCTTTGTATTGACAGTCTTTGGACTTATTTGTTTTATTGAATGTTATAAAAAAACGATTGATTGTTTAAAGAATGTTATTATAAAAAAGATGATGTCGGTTGGTAATTAAAAAGACTTGTTCTGCGATAGAACTTGAAACTGATTTATCAAAATGCTATACTAAGATTACTATAATTTTCTGGAGGTTATATTATGCCCAGAACAAAAGGTAGCAAGAATAAGCCCAAAACAGTAACTGCGGATTATGCAACGCAGATTGCAGAAAAGCAGTCCGCGAAGGAAGCACTCACAGCGGAAATCGCATCCATCACCGCCAACATTGACACTTTAAAGGCTAACCTGAAAGAGAAGAAGACTGCTCTGAAGAAGGCCGAAAAAGAAGTGGCAACGCTGGAGGCAAAAAAGGCGAAGGCAGACGCCAAAGCTGCAGAAGAAACAAAAAAGGCTGAAGCAGAGTCCGTTTTGAAAAAGTTGCTTGCCGAAGGCATGAGTGCTGACGAAATCCTCGCAAAACTGAAATAACACGAAAAACCCGTGATGGACGGTGCATAACGCATCGTTCATTACGGGTTTTAGGGTTATAAGAACATAAGTTCATCCGGCGGCCACATCAAACTGAAAATGTGCCGGAAGGTTGAACTGTTTGATAAACGCATGGTGCTGGGCGTAATAGTGCCGTAGATCATATCCCAGATGATACGCCGTCCGCTTCTGTGCGTTGATAAGGTGGGCATAAAAATAGGATGCTTTTATGATTTTTCGCCTGTCAGCGTCAAAGAGCGTGGCAAAACTGTAATTTGTGCTTATAAAGTGAGATTTGTCCATATTTACAAAAGATATCACCAAGCATATAATAAAACTATAGCAAGTGCATAGAAAACCGCAAGGCGCCAACGGTTTTAGCACAACAATTCAAAATTTAAAGGAGATGCAAAACCATGAAAAAACAACTTAGTGCCCTGTTGGCGGCTGCGCTTTGTGCCGGTGCGCTGGCTGGCTGCGGTGCAAACAGCAATTCGGCAAATGCAGCAACAAGCGGTGCGGAAGATACCGTTACCTTGGCGGTCGTCAGCCCTGTTACGGGTGACAGCGCAGAATATGGTATCCACTTTAACGTCGGTGCGCAGATGGCAGCCGACAAAATCAACGAGGCCGGCGGCATCAACGGCAAGCAGGTCGTCTTGAAGAGCTTTGACTCCAAGAATGATGCCAAGGAAGCAGCGGAGGTTGCCCGCCTGATTTGCCAGGACAAGACCATCCTTGCCACCATCGGCGATTTCTCCAGCACCTGCTGCATGGCAACCGCCCCCATTTATGAAGAAAACAAGACCGTGCAGATTTCCCCCTCCGCCGGTCTGATCGACTTCCCCCGCGTAGGTCCTTACAACTTTTCGACCACCGGTGTACAGGAAAACGACGGCGGTTTCCTGATGAACCGCGTCATCAACGAGAAGATGGGCGCCAAATCGGTGGCGATCGTCTACACCAACAACGACTACGGTCTGAATATGCTGAGCTATATGACGCAGGAAGCTGAGGCGGACGGCGTTGTGATCACCGACACCGAGGCTATTGCCTCCGGCGAGAAGGACTTTACCGCCATCGTTTCCAAGATGCGCCAGACCGAGCCGGAAGCCGTTGCCATTATGGGCAGCTACAACGAAGTAGCAAACTGCGTCAAGCAGATTCGTCAGGTAGGCTGGGATGTTCCCGTCGCGATCTCCGGTTCTGCCCTGACCGACCAGCTGGTGGAGCTGCTGGGCGACGACGTGAACGGCATCTACTCCAACATTGCCTTTGTTGCCAGTGACAACACCCCCGAAACGAAGGAGTTTAACGAGGAGTTTACCAAGCGTGCCAATATGCCCCCGTCCTTCCACAGCATCAGCACCTATGACACGGTTATGCTGGTATGCGATGCCGCGATCAAGTGCGGCGACAACCTGAACCGCGAAACCTTGAAGGACGCCATTCAGAGCTATAAGGGCTTTGACGGTCTGATGGGTCCCTTTGAGTTTACCGAGGACGGCGCTGTGTACCGCGGCTATAAGGTCGTTCAGTATCAGGACGGCGTACTGACCTCCGTATCCGATTACATGATGGTTCACGACTAAGGCACCTTGTACAATTTGCGGCTGACGGCGAAACGCCTGCGCCCCTGTGATTGCGTGGTACTGCCTTAAAGGAGCTGATCGTACCCGTGCCTTGCCCCATGAAGCGAAAAGGCACGGGTATTTTCTATCCCTTTTTCAGCAGGAGGATAAAAAATGACCTATCTGATAGAACAACTTATCAATGGCATCTGCCAGGGCGCAATTTATGCGCTGTTTGCCATTGGCTACACCATCATTGTGGGTGTGGTGGGCTTGGTGTCCTTCACCTTTGGTGAGGTGATTATGATCGGCGCGTTTGCCGCGCTGTTTACCGCAACCCTGACCGGCGGAAATATTCTTTTGACGATTCTTTTCAGCTTTGCCGCATCGGGTTTGATCGGCATTGTGATCCACAAAATCTGCTATGAGAAATTTTTTGAGTCCGCGCGCTACATTCCGCTGATCTGCACCATCGGTATGAGTATGCTGATCAAAAACACCGTGCAGATTCTTTTCGGCAGCGAAACAAAAGCCATGCCGGAGGTCATCCCCTTGGGCGGCATTCAAATCGGGAATTATCGTATCACTTATGTGCAATGCACTGTTATGGTGGTTGTGACCGTGCTGTGCATCCTGCTCTCGATTTTCCTGAACAAAACCAAGCAGGGCGTCATCCTGCGTGCGGTCAGCCAGGACCGCAAGGCAGCGGCTATGGTCGGCATTGATGTCAGCGGCGCAACGCTGATGGGCAACGTGCTGGGCTGCGGCATCGGCGGCGTGGCAGGTATGCTGTATGCGCTGTATTACGGCTCACTATCGGCTTCAATGGGAGGTATGGCGACCATGAAGGCGTTCAGCTCCTCCGTACTGGGCGGTCTTGTCGATATACAGGCCTCTGCCATCGGCGGCTTGCTGATCGGTATTTCGGAAAACTACGGCATTGCGCTGTTCTCGTCCAGCTTGCGTGACATGATCGCGTTTGTATTCCTGATTATCGTTCTGATCTTTTTCCCGAAGGGACTTCGCATTAAGATTGGGAGGAAAGCAAAATGAAAGAAAAATGGCAATCCATCCGCGGCTTTTTCCGCAAAAACAGCCGCAAACTGATACCGCTTTTACTGCTGGCGGCAATTCTTCTGCCCATTGTGGTGGATAACAGCTATGTGCTGGGTATCTGCACAAAGATTCTTCTGTATATGCTGCTGGCAAGCTCGGTCAACGTCATCAACGGCTACAGCGGTCAGTTTGCTATCGGTCATGCCGGGTTTTTGTGCGTGGGTGCGTACACGGCAGCCATCCTGATGGCGCGCGCCAATGTTTCGTTCTTTCTTGCCATGCTGGGTGCCGGGGTGATGACCTCCCTGTTCGGGATGCTGGTTTCCTTTCCCATCGGTAAGCTGTCCGGCATTTATCTGGGCTTTGTCACCTTGGGCTTTTCGGAAATCGTGCGTATTATCTGCCTGAACTGGACCTCGGTAACAGGCGGACCTATGGGCATCAAGGCAATTCCCGGTCCGAAAATTTTCGGCTTCTCCTTGCAGTCCTCGCGCGGGTATTACTATATTATCTTCACCTTTTTGGTCATTATGGTTTTCTGCACCAGCCGCATTCTGAAATCCCGCACCGGGCGTGCGTGGATCTCCATCCGCGAAAACGGCGCAGCGGCAGCATCCATCGGTATCAATACGGCGCAATACAAGACGATGAACATTATGTACGCCACCTTCTGGGAAGGCTGTGCCGGTGCCTTTATGGCAACCTATTACCACTTTGTGGATTCCTCGATGTTTGTTACGGATGAAAGCTTCAACATTCTGTCCATGGCGATCATCGGCGGTATGGGTACCATTGCCGGTCCGTTGGTGGGCGCGCTGCTGATCAACATCGTTACCGAGGCTTTCCGCTTCCTGTCGGAATACCGTATGGTCGTATATGCGCTGATCATCATCGGTATGATGTGGCTGCGCCCGCAGGGCATTGCCGGCAGCAGTGACAGCGTGCTGGTCAGCGGCGGCTCCAAAAAAGGTCGTGCGCGGCGGCGTACCGCACATCCCAAACCGGTACAGCCGGAAACGGAAAAGGAGGGCTGATTTATGGCGCTGTTAAAGACAGTCGGGCTTTGCAAATATTTTGGCGGTCTGAAGGCGGTAAACCATGTCGATATGGAAGTGCAGCAGGGGCAGGTTTTTGGTATTATCGGACCGAACGGTGCCGGTAAGACGACCTTTTTCAACCTCTGCGCCGGGACTATCCCCGCCACGGAGGGCGAGATCTGGTTTGACGGAAAAAACATAACCGGCTACCGCCCCCATATGGCGGCGAAGGCGGGCATCGCCAGAACATTCCAGAACATCCAGCTTTTCCAGAACACGACAGTGCTGGAAAACGTTGCGGTCGGCTTCCACATCCACACCAACACCAATATGCTGGATGCCGTTTTGGGCAACGCACGCCAGAAAAACACCGAAAAAGAAATCTACGAAAAAGGCGCGGCGCTGCTGGAGCGTCTGGAGCTGGGGCAATACAAGGACACGCTGGCAAAAAACCTGCCCTACGGCATCCAGCGCAAGGTGGAAATTGCCCGTGCGCTGGCAATTTCCCCCAAAATTCTGCTGTTGGACGAACCCGCAGCCGGTATGAACCCGAACGAAACCCACGAGCTGCTTTTGTTTGTAAAAAAGCTGAACGCAGAGGGGCTAACGGTGGTCGTCATTGAGCATGACCTGAAATTCATTATGAACGTTTGTGACCACATTATGGTGCTGAACTACGGTCAGAAGCTTTGCGAGGGCAATGCGCAGGAAATTCAGAACAACAAGCAGGTGCAGGAAGCCTATTTCGGAAAACGCGCCGGACTTGGCGGAACGGAGGGGTAATTTATGCTGAAGGTGAAAAATCTCAAAGTGAATTACGGACACATTTCGGCATTGAACGGTATCTCGTTTGAGGTGCCGGACAACAGCATCGTTTCCCTGATCGGTGCCAACGGCGCCGGAAAGACCACGACGCTGATGGCGATCTCCGGTTTGGTGGATGCCGCCGAGGGGCAGATTTTGCTGGACGATATGGACATTACCGACTGCCGTCCCAACTCGATCGTGCAGATGGGCGTATGCCATGTGCCGGAAGGACGGCACGTTTTCCCGGAGCTTTCGGTGTACGAAAACCTGGTGGCGGGTGCGATCCCCTGCAAAAAACTGCCCCGCGCAGAGCTGCAGAACCGCATTGAGCAGCAGTTTGAGCTGTTCCCGCGCCTGAAGGAGCGCTCCTCTCAGATGGCAGGCACCATGTCCGGCGGTGAGCAGCAGATGCTTGCCATTTCCCGCGGGCTTATGTCCAACCCGAAGCTGCTGATGCTGGACGAACCCAGTCTGGGTCTGGCGCCGATTATTGTGGAAGAAATTTTCAATATGATCGAGAAGGTCAGAAAAGCCGGAACGACCGTGCTTTTGATTGAGCAGAACGCATCCATCGCTCTGCAGATCTCCGATTACGCCTACGCCATCGAGTTGGGGCGCATCAGCCTTTCGGGTACCGGGCAGGAGCTGCTGAACAGTGAGGATGTAAAACGTGTCTACCTTGGAATGTAAAGGAGAATCTACAATGAAACAGGATCAGAATCTTCGTTTTGTTATCATCGGTATGGGCTACCTGATGGAATACATTGCCCCGTGCTACTCAAAGCTGCTGGGCGACAAAAAGGCAGAGCAGATGCTGGGCGTTACCGCCGAGCCGCAGGCTGTGCAGACTAAGGCAAAGGCAACCGGTATCCCCGTTATCCTGAACGACAATGCCGGGGCGCTGCGCCGGATGGAGCCGGATATCATTCTGTTTGCCCCGCCGCCGAGCCTGGCTGCCCCGCTTACCGAAAGCGTGCTGGTACCCTATTTTGCAGAGTGCCGCGCGGCCGGCAAGGAGCTGCCGATGCTGTTCGCCTTCCCGCCGAAGCCGGAGGGCAAATACTATCAGGAGCAGCTGGGGCACGACTGCAAGGTCGTGAACATCCTGCCGAATATGATTTCCGAAATTTGCGGGCGCACCTGTGCGGAAGCCGGGTTTACCATGGTCCCTTGCCCTGACTGCCGCCGCAATTGTGGTTCTGGCAGCCGGAGGAGCTGGACTTTATCCGACGGTTCTGGCAGCCCTTGGGGCAGGTGGTGTTCCTGACCCCGGCAGAGGTGCAGGTTGCGCTGGCGGTTTCCTGCTCGAACCAGATGCTGTCGGAAATTTTCCTGGATATGCAGACGGCATTGCCCGAGGCATACCACGAAAGTGCCTCCGCGCTGGCAGAAGCGGCGCGCGCCTACCTGATGGAAAAGCTGGGCTATCAGCCGCCGCAGCCGGTGGAAAGCAGCGTGCAGGCAGTCCCGCCCGCCATGCTGGAGGCAGTAAAGAAAGTGACCTACCATGCCCACCGCGGCACGCTGAAATTTATGCTGGAAAAGGGCTTTGACGCCGACAAGGCAGAAACCATCCAGCGTATGAACTATGACCTGAACCTGCGCAAGGTGCAGCTGATACCCCGTGAGGAGCTGCGCCGCGCGACCAGACATCATGCCACCCGCGGCGGCGTACTGGAGCGCGCCTGCATTTCCTACACCCAGAACTGGCAGGACTCGGCATGCAGCCATTTTGCCAAGTACCCGGACTGGACACCCGATGCACAGTGGGCAGAAGCGCTGGAGGACGGCTTTGTGCAGATGTCGCAGGACGTGTTTGACCACCTGAGCCAGCTGGCAAAAAAGAAGGAAGAAAGCGTCTGCGATATTGAGCAGCACGCGGTGCTGTACGCGCTGTTGGAAAAAGAAGCAGTGGAGCAGGCAGGGGAAGCCGGGCGTGCCGCCATGACGGAAGCGACTGCACAGTACGGCTTGGAGAGAGGACGCCGGATGCGCGCCCATGCGCTGGAGCATGGCGACGAGGTGAATTCCTTTACCTATCTTGCCTACGGCGAGTGGAGCCCCAAGCCCGGTCAGATGGAAGTGGGCGAGGTTCCCGAAATCGAGCTGTATACGACCCATGTCACAAAATGCGAGTGGTGCCGCTGCTGGAACAAGCACAACCTGATGGAGTACGGCAAGGCATACTGCCAGAACGTAGACAAATGCATTGCCCACGGCTATGACCCCGACTTTGACCTGGGCGTGAACTCCCTGATGAGCGCCGGCGACGCCGTCTGTGAGTTTGGCTACGGCTT
>OGXA01001678.1_pt1 | contig 17693 bp, 14 predicted proteins | sample 1576171 | NCBI WGS metagenome assembly OGXA01 (sample SAMEA3541587, study PRJEB24748) | human gut metagenome | biome: human gut; feature: human-associated habitat; material: faeces | place: China | collected 2012 | reverse complement strand
TCGACTCAGAGGCTTTGGATCATGATTATTATATCTGGGTGAAAAATGGAAATTTATGAATGGCTGTTGCAGAGTGCGCCTTTTAGCGTAGGCTAAAAAAGCACAATGGACACGAGTGCAGACAATCAACTCAGAACTTTTCTTTGATAGAGCGTCCGGAACAAGTGTGCAGCCCGGTACTACGGACAACATTTTAATTTATTGGAAACTGTCTCTAATAGACAAAAAACATTTTGAACGCACAATTTTTCGTTTACTAAAAAACTGAAAAGTGCTATACTTGAAAATAGAAAAAATATAATATTTAATAGAATTTTTCACGCGGGAGGCAAAGACGATGGCAGTATCGTACAATAAGTTGTTCAAGCTGTTGATTGACAAGAAAATGAAGAAGAAAGAGCTGTGCGAACTTGCAGGGGTCAGCATAAGCACCATTGGCAAAATGGGACGTGGAGCGCCTGTTTCCATTGAGATGGTGGAAAAAGTTTGTCTTGCGCTAGGCTGTACGGCTGACGATGTATTGGATTTTATTCCTGATGATTTGGATAAAGAGACAACTGATAGTGTAGAATAAGGATGGTGGCTGAATGGGAAATATAATACAGTATCGGTTGCATCAAGCTGAAAGTCAGGTAGGACTGATGAGACCCGTCATCTATTGTGATGAAAAATACTGCGAAGATCTACACCAGGTTGCATTGAATGAGGAACTTGCGGCACTGCTCATCAAAATCAATCCAGAACGAAGAACTTTGAAGATTGAACGCTGTTTCCAGAAAGTCCTTGCTGATGTTCCGGAAAACAGTTGTATCCGAAATTTTGACGTGCTGTTCAATCCAGCATACAAGATAGATGTACTGCAACTTCTTACAGTTGCGAACCGAAGCAAGGCATTTTCTGTTTTGTGGCCAGGAACTGTGATAGACGGAAAATTGGTTTATGCAGAAGATGGATATGATGACTATAAAGAATACGATATAGAGCAATACGACATAATCTGTGTTGTTTGAGGGAGGATAAAACGGTGAAGTACTCTGACTTGATCAGCTTTAACCCGATTGAGGATGTTATTCAGCTTGTGACAGCGGATGACAGCAATAAGGCACGAGAGTATGTGAAAACATACATAATGTCAGACGCGATGGTACAGAGCTTGAAAAGCCCTGTGCTAGAACAGCTTCAGATGGATGAAGTTGTTGACAACAAGGGTGTCCTCGTTGTGGGTAACTACGGTACTGGTAAATCGCATTTGATGAGTGTTATCTCAGCAATTGCAAAAGATGCTGATAACTTGCAATATCTCCAGAATAAGAAATTTGCTGAAGAAATGGAATGTATTGCAGGTAAATTTGAAGTCCTTCGCATCGAAATCGGCGGAACAAGAATGTCCCTGTATGACGTGATCATGGGATATGTTCAGGATGACTTTGATGAGCGTGGCATTGATTTTGATGTGCCAGAGTATAATAGTGTACGAAGCCCTAAAGCTGTTGTCAAAGATATGATGGCAGCATTTTCGGCAAAATATCCGGATAAAGGCTATCTGATTGTTGTAGATGAGTTCCTTAGCTACTTATCTTCTCGGAATGAACGTGAAATCGTTTTGGATCTGGAATTTTTCCGTGCGCTGGGTGAGATGTGCTCCAAGAGCAAGCTTCGAGTTATCTTTGGCGTACAGGAAAAGATTTTTGACAATCCTCGGTTCAGTTTTGTATCGGATAATTTGAAGCATGTCTCTGATCGTTTTACACAGATGATCATCACCAAAGAGGCAACATCTTATGTTGTGTCTGAGCGTATTTTGAAGAAAACGCCGGAGCAGAAGGCTTTGATCCGTAAGCATCTGGAAAAATTCTCGATGCTTTACACAGGCATGTCTTCCCGGATGGATGAGTTTGTGGACCTGTTCCCAATCCATCCGTCCTACATTGACGTGTTCAACAAAATTTACCTGATAGAAAATCGACATATTCTGAAAAACATCTCGATGACAATCCGCGACATTTTTAACCGTGATGTGCCAGAGAACGAGCCGGGCATCATCTCTTTTGATAATTATTGGCCTGCAATCAAATCCAACGGATTGCTCAAGAGTGACGTAACCATCAACCGTGTTGTTACTGCCAGTGGACAGCTGGAGGATATCATTAACCGTGCATTCCCTAAACCCGCATACAAGCCGCTGGCAATTAAAATTATCTATGCACTGAGTGTCCATCGTCTGACTACGAATGGCCTGGATGTACATTTCGGACTGACGGCAGAGAACTTGAAAGATGATCTTTGCTTGTTCCTGACGATGCCGGAGCAGGATGCGGACTTCTTGCTGGCTCTAATCAAAACTACGTTGAAGGATATTATGACCACGGTATCCGGTCAGTTTATTATCTATAACGATGCTAATAACCAATACTACATTGATGTGGATAAGGTTGTTGACTATGATGAGAAAATCAAACAAAAAGCTTCCATCATGGCAGATGGCGAGCTGAATCGTTATTTTTATCAACTGATTTATAGTTGCCTTGATTGGGACGCAAAGCAGTATGTTCCAGGATTTGAGATTTACCAGCGTGACCTGAACTGGGACAGCCATAACATTTTCCGTGAGGGCTATCTATTCCTTGGTCTGCCGGGAGAGCGCAGTACTGCACAGCCGGAGCGCGATTTCTATATCCATATCATGCCGCCATATAGTACCGGCAGTATTGCGGTGAAAAATCTGGAGGACGAAGTTTACTTTTTCTTCAAATCTACCGCAGAGTTCAAGGAAATTCTGGGAATCTTCTCTGCTGCGAATGCACAGGCGCAGATCAGCGAAGGCAAAGATAAGGATGCGTATCTGAACAAAGCAGCGATGAATCGCAAAAAGCTGATTAAGTATCTGAGTGAAAACAAGAACACCTGTTTTGATATCCAGTATAATGGGCAGAAGCGGCAGATGATCGAAGTGCTTCGCGGACGCTATAACAGGGATATGGATTTTAAGGACACCGTTGATCTGGCGGCTTCCCTGTGTTTGGATGAATATTTCTGCGGAAAATATCCGGATTATCCCACAATGAAAACAAAGGTGACTAGGAAAAATATAGCAGAAAATGTACGGCAGGCGTTTGACTATTTTGCAGGTCGTAAAACGCAGACTGCGACCTTGATGCTCCAGAGTTTTGGTGTTCTGAATGGCGATAAGATTCGACCGGAAGGTTCCAAGTATGCAGCTTACTATATTGACCAGCTGAAACAGCTGCCGCCGCAGGGCGTTATCAATTATTCGGATATCTTTGATGTCAAATACGATGATCAGTACGAAGATAAGCATTTCAAGATCAACTACCTCTTTACACCGATCATCTTCCTGTCCATGGTATATGCGGGCTATGCAACGATGACTCTGCGCAATGGCACTGTTCTGAGTGCATCGAATCTGGATACGGTGCCTCGCATTGGTGCTTTGGACTTGTATGATTTCAAATATCTGGCACGACCTGCACAGATGGCAATGGCAGAGCTGAAAAAGCTCTTTGATGTGCTGGAAATCAATCCGGCTCTGCTGGACAACCCGAATGATCGTGATGAGGGTGTGAAGCAGTTGTTGAAAAAAGCGCAGGAAACGAGCAACTCTGCTGTTCTTGTGAACCAGAAACTGAACAATGGCTTTGAGCTTTGGAATGAACCGCTTGTGGATGCGCAGCATCTGATTGCTATGCAGAAAGCCTGTGCAGCAGTTAAGGATGAATTCAGCAATTATTCCGCTCGGTTCAATACTCCGGCGAAGCTGAATAACTTCACGCTGACCTTTGATGAAATTGATAAGCTGGCGGAGCAGATTGCACTGATCAAGGCGATTGCGGAGTACGTGACTTTCAAAACGGATTGCGCAAACAATGTTTCCTATCTGAGCAACATTGAGTTCATCGACCTTGGCGCAAACTTCAAACAAAAGCTGGAAGCTGCAAAAGATGAGTTCCGTTCTGCGCGCGATAGCATTCTGACCGGTACATCCGGAGATGCTGCTGCACAGAAGGTAAATGCTGCCCTTGAAAAGGTAAAGGAAGAGTACATCGGCATTTATTTTGAGGAACATAAGAAAAAGCGTCTAGATATTGACGATGCAAAGCGACGCGGTAAATTACAGGAGAGCCTTGCACTGACAAATCTGCGAAAGCTGCGCGGCGTTGAAATCCTTTCGGCAGCCAAACTGACAAAGATCGAGCAGGACATGGCAAACCTGAAGGTCTGCTATGAGTTGACCCCGACCGAACTGAAAACAACCCATATCTGTCCTCATTGTGGCTATCACCTTGGTGATCCGGTGCCGAATGTTGCAGGTCAGCTGGATAATCTGGATATTCGGATTGATGATTTGGTGACGGAGTGGACGCAGACTCTGCTGAATACGATTTCTGACCCGATTGTGGCAAGCCAGAAAGAGTACCTGAGTGCAGAACAGCAGAAAGCCATTGATGATTTTATTGCATCTGGTACTTTGCCGAAGCGTGTTGATGACTTCTTCATCAAAGCGATTCAGGCATTGCTGAAGGGCTTTGAACCTGTGGTAGTAGATGCAAAAGATTTGATGGACAAGCTGACGAAGCTGCCGCCGATGGATGAAGCTACCTTCAAACTGAAACTGAATGAGCTGATTGCTGGCTATACCAAAGGCAAAGACGAAGGTAAACTCCGCATTATTGTCAAATAAGATTGTGCAAGTGCCGCTTGCACAATTCAGAAAACGAAAGCGAGGAAACAGCTATGGAACGCAGAAAGCTGACCAAAGAAGATATAGATAAAGTGCGCAACATCGAAGGCTTTCCAATTGGTACAGATGAGGATATCATTGCGCTTTCGGATGCGCCGTTTTATACTGCCTGCCCGAATCCCTTCATCGAGGACTTCATTAAGGAGTATGGTACTCCTTATGATGAGGCAACGGACAATTATCACAGAGAACCATTTGCAGCAGATGTAAGTGAGGGGAAAAACGAACCGATTTATATGGCACATAGCTATCATACAAAAGTTCCGTATAAGGCCATAACTAAATTTATAGAGCATTATACAAATCCAGGGGATTTGGTGTTTGATGGATTTTGTGGAACGGGCATGACAGGTGTTGCTGCAAGGGCACTAGGGGAAAAATCCTTTTATGTTGATGCTTACGAGGATAACAGTAGACATGCAATTGTTAGTGACTTATCCCCGGTGGCAAGTTTTTTGGCGAGCAATTATAACTCATTAATTGATCCTATAAAATTTCAAACAGAAGCAATGGGCATAATTGACGAATGCGAGAAAGAGTTTGAGTGGATGTTTCAGACTGAACATCATATAGATTCCACCGTTGCTCAAGCAACATTGCAAACTCTATCAGGAGAAAAGGCTTACGGTAAAATCAACTATACAGTACTATCAGATGTATTTATCTGCCCTACTTGTGGAAATGAAATTGTATTTTGGAATGCTGCAGTTGACCATGAGAAGGGTAAAGTAACAGATGAATTTGCATGTCCGCATTGTGGAGCCTTGCTAAAAAAGAAGGACTGCAAAAGAGCTAAAGTTAAAGTGTTTGATGATGCTTTGGAAAAGATTGTTGAACAGTCGAAACTTGTGCCGGTTCAAATTAATTACAGTTATGAAGGTAAGCGTTATACTAAAGAACCAGATGAGAATGACTTTGCATTGCTGAATAAAATTGATAGTTTTAAGATACCGTATCCATATCCAATTGCAGCTTTGCCGAAAGGAGATAAAACGACCGATCCATTTGGAGCAGATGTTCGGTATGTGCATCAGTTTTACACGAAAAGGACTCTTGCGGTGCTGGCAGCATTTGCATATAAAGCACGTGGGAAAATATGCCATATTTTAGTTCACTCAGTCGCAATGGTCAATACAAAAATGTATAGATATCGTTGGGCTGGTGGATTTGCTGGTGCTGGTGGTGGCCCACTTTCCGGGACATTATACATACCATCTTTAATTAAAGATATAAATATCTGTAAATCGCTAAGGGACTACGCTAACAAAACGATTAAAGCAAAAAATATTTTGGCAAAATTTCCTGAAACCGGCCTTGTTTCAACTCAGTCAGCAACGGATTTGAGAAATATTCCCGATAGTAGCTGTGATTACATTTTCACTGATCCTCCATTTGGTAATAACTTGATGTACTCTGAACTGAACTTTATTTGGGAAGCGTGGCTTCATGTCGTTACTAATTGTCTGCCTGAAGCGATAATTAACAATACACAGGGAAAACATCTTGTAGAGTATCAATCACTGATGACTAAAGCATTTTCAGAGTTTTTTCGTATATTAAAGCCAAATAGGTGGATGACAGTCGAATTTCATAATTCAAAAAATAGTGTCTGGAATGCAATTCAGACAGCTCTGCAAAGGTCTGGTTTTGTTGTGGCGGATGTAAGAACTATTGATAAGAAACAAGTAAGCTTTAATCAAGGTAAGGGTGCATCGCAAGCCATTAAGCAAGATCTGGTTATTTCTGCATATAAGCCAAGGGATAGTTTCAGACGCGATATTTTAGACAAGGCAGGAACTGCAGAAACAGCATGGGATTTTGTACGCCAACACCTTGCAAATATACCTGTTGTCGTTGTAAAGAATGATCGTATTGAAGTTGTTGCTGAACGTCAGGCGTACCTGCTCTTTGACCGTATGGTTGCCTACCACATTATGCAGGGTATCCCTGTGCCGTTGGATGCTACCGACTTTTACTGTGGCTTGGATGAGAAGTTCCTGAAACGTGATAATATGTACTTCCTGCCGGATCAGGTCAATGAGTACGACACTGCCCGTATTACGACCGAAGTAGAGAATATCCAGTTCGAGCTGTTTGTTACGAATGAGAAGTCTGCTATTTCCTGGCTGTATCAGCAGTTGGATGAGCAGTTCTGTGGCCCGCAGACCTATGCAGAGCTTCAGCCGAAGTTCATGCAGGAAGTCAAGGCCGTGGATAAGTATGAGCAGATGCCAGAGCTTGCTACCATTCTGGAAGAAAACTTCCTGCAAGACGAGAAAGGCCGCTGGTACATCCCGGATGTGACCAAGGAAGGCGATCTGGTCAAGTTGCGCGAGAAGAACCTGTGGAAGGAATTTGAAGGCTACATGAACAGCAAGGGCAAGCTGAAGCTATTCCGTTCGGAGGCCATCCGTGTGGGATTCTCTCGCCTTTGGAAAGAAAAGAACTATAAAGCCATCGTTGATATCGCAGAACGTCTGCCGGAGCAGACCATTCAGGAGGATTCCAACCTGCTGATGTATTATGATATCAGCCTTGGAAGAGTGTAAAGATTTCAAAAAAAGGACAGTAAAATGAGTATAATCAAGTCTTTCTCTGTCGGCGAAGGAGATATGTTTTACATACAACATAATAGTGACAATTTTACAGTAATTGACTGCTGCTATGATGAAGAAGATAGCCGTGACAAACATTTTGAAGAAATAAAAAGTAAATCGGAAAATGTTGGGATAACTCGTTTTATCTCTACCCATCCTGATGAAGATCATATAAAGGGTCTGCCAGAATTCTCTAATACAGTAGGCGTTAGTAATTTTTACTGTGTTCAAAATGAAGCAACAAAGCCAGATGAAACAAATAGCTTCAAAAAATATTGTGAGTTGCGTGATTCGTCAAAGGCGTTCTATCTATATAAAGGATGTTCACGCAAATGGATGAATCAAACAGATGAAACGCGCGGAAGTGCAGGATTGTCTTGCTTATGGCCGATTACATCTGATTCGGACTTCTGCGATGCTTTGCAAGCGGCTAAAGATGGAGAGGCATACAATAATATATCACCTATCATTAAGTATTCGGTAAGTTCGAATATAACGGCATTGTGGATGGGGGATATGGAGCACGACTTTTTGGAGAAAGTCAAGGATAAAATTGAATGGCCCCAAATTGATTTGTTATTTGCTCCTCACCATGGACGTTCATCTGGTCGAGTTTCAACTGATGTTCTGAAAGAATTAGATCCGTTTATTGTTGTAATCGGCGAAGCTCCATCAAAATACCTTGATTATTATCAAGGCTACAATACAATTACACAGAATAGTGCTGGAGATATTGTTTTCAAATGTACTGATTCAAAAGTTCATGTCTATTGTAGCAATGATTCATACAATGTTTCATTTCTTGACAATGAAGAAATGTATGATGTATCACTGGGACATTATTTGGGAACATTTACGCCGAAAGGAGCAGTTTGATGGATATTAAGGTTCCGTTGTACAATGTGTTGAATTTTCTCTTGACAGGATTCGTCTTTATAGGCTGTCTTTTACTGATGCATCCTGATATTGTTGGGAATTTTATTATGAGCGAATATTATAATAGAATTACAGCAATGTCTGAAACGGTTCTTCTTTTATGTGTTATTTCTATTGCCTATGAAATTGGCTTTGTGCTTAATAGAACAGGTTCTGTGATAGTAGAGCCTATACTGAAAAAAACAAAAATAGTTCCTTTCAATGACGATTATGCGCTGTATAATAGAAAAGCTAAAGAATTCTCTATAATGAGCGTATTGTCAAGAGAGTACGCGTTATCGAGGACAAGCGTCTTGCTATTTTTCGCACTGTCAATTATTGCGATGATTTCATGTAAATGGAATCTAATGATAGCTTTTGCTGCATGTGTGCTTGTTTTTGCTTTATCATGCCGTAAACATGCCTCCAAAATTGTTGAGTTGATGGGAGAAAAGTAACAAATGCTAAACACAGGTGATTTCGTTTTTGACACAATAGAAAAAGCAAATGTGCAGGTTTTGGAGAAAATCGAAGCATGGGGCTATGTCTCCTACAGGGTTTTCAACCCGGCAACCGGTCGGGTGTATAAGGCAAATGAGGAACAGCTTAGCTCAACGGGCAGTACTATGCAGTACGATGAAAATTATCTGCGCTATGTTACGCTGCTCTCTAAAATCAAAAACGAAACTGCCGGTGGCTTTCTTTCTTCTCTTGCCAGCGGAATTATTCCCTTGCCGCACCAGCTTCATGTGTTGAACCGTGCAATGGAGACCAACAACATTCGCTATATTCTGGCGGATGAAGTTGGTCTTGGTAAGACGATTGAAGCTGGTATGATCATCCGTGAATTGAAGAGCCGTGGTCTTGTCAGTAGGATTCTCGTTGTTTGCCCGACTGGTCTGGTGACCCAGTGGGCAAGCGAGATGCAGGAAAAGTTCCATGAGAAATTTCAAGTAATTTTGCCATCCGATTATGATACGATTCGCCGCCTGACGGATAATGATGATGTGTATGGTCAGTTCGATCAGGTGATTTCCCCGATGGATTCTATTAAGCCGATTGAAAAACACGCCGGTTGGAGTGAGGAAAAGGTTGAAAAGTACAACGAGGAACGAATCTATGCCATCATCAACAGTGGATGGGATTTGATCATCATAGATGAGGCGCATCGTGTGGCTGGTTCCTCCGGCGAAGTAGCTCGCTATAAGCTTGGAAATTTACTGGCACAGGCAAGCCCATATCTGCTGCTGTTGTCAGCAACACCGCATAATGGCAAAACTGAGCCGTTTTTGCGGCTGATTCGTTTGCTGGATGCGGATGCTTTCCCGAATGCCAAATCTATTGTCCGAGAACAGGTTGCTCCATTCCTGATCCGCACGGAAAAGCGCGAGGCCATTGACAATAATGGTAATCTGCTGTTTAAGAACCGTATCACGCATCTTGTGACGATTTCATGGGACGAACGCAATAATTTGCAGCGGGAACTGTATGAGATGGTCAGCTCCTATGTCGCAAAGACCTATAACAAAGCACTGCGCAATCGCAAGAAAAATATGTGCCTGATCTTCCTGTTGATTATCATGCAGCGCATGGTGACGAGCAGTACGGCGGCCATTCGACAGAGCCTGGAGCGCAGATTAAATGTTCTTCTGGAGCAGCGCACCTGCGTTGGTGATTTAAGGGAAGAAGATTTGGACGAATTGAACATTGAGGATGGTGTTGAGGATGCTCTTGAAGCGATTTCTTTGGATATGGAGTTGGAAATCGAAGAGCTGAAGCAGATTATCTCTCTTGCAAAACAAGCACAGTTCCAGAATCAGGATGCAAAAGTAGAGCCGCTGTTGAATGAGATTGATGCTATTCTGAGTGAGGATCGCACACAAAAGGTTATTATTTTTACAGAATTTGTTGCTACGCAGACTTATTTGCAGGAGCTGCTTGTGAATAGAGGCTATACGGTAACGATTCTAAACGGTGGCATGAGCATTGACGAGCGAAATGCTGCCATGCAGGAGTTTAAGACCAGTACCAGTATTTTTATTTCGACAGATGCCGGTGGCGAAGGTCTGAACTTGCAGTTTGCCAATATTATCATCAACTATGACCTTCCGTGGAACCCAATGAAGATTGAGCAGCGATGTGGTCGTGTTGATCGTATTGGTCAGCAGCGGGATGTACATATTTACAACTTCATTGTGGGCGAAACGGTAGAGAACCGTGTCCGTGAAGTGTTGGAAGAAAAGCTGTCCGTTATTCTGAAAGAGATGGGCGTTGATAAGTATTCCGATGTTCTGGACAGCGAAGTAGCAGAATGTGACTTTACGGATGTATATATGCGCTCCATTGGTCATACTTCACAGGTAGAGAAGAATCTGTACCCAGTTGAGGAAGAGATGAAGCAGCAGCTTACAAATGCGCAGAAATATAAAGATGTGATCCGAGAAGAGAAAGACTTGACAAAACTTGTCGGAACAGAGTCGAATTTCGATGTAGACAGTGCGCTCCGCACAATGCTGACCTATTATGAGTGCTGGCAGGGGCATGACCCGCGTTTGATTGACCGCATCAGCATTGCAGATGAAGAAATCACACAGCATTTGAAGACGGAGTTGGTGCAGGATCGGACGGCACCGCTTATGTCCATCCAGATTGATAACTTCCCCAATGAGGATGGCTATTTTATGCTTTGGGAGTTGTCTATCTCTGAAAAAGAGAGCGGAAAGCGGATTTTACCGATATTTGTCAACAGCGCAATGATATTGCGACCGATGGCAGGAAAGCGTATTATGGATGTTTTCCTCGATGGAAACAGCAAGCTCAGGGTTTCATCTGCGCCGAATGTGGATGCGGAAATTTATTCTAAGCTTGAAAAAAGTTGCATGGATTTTGCCTATGACACATTTGTTGAATTAAAAGAGAAGCAGATGCAGCAGAATGAGGAGAGTTTCAAGAAATATATGTATGCTTTGGAGCTGAGGCAAGAGGCTGCGGAACATATTGGGATTGAGAATATTCGGAGAAGCCGCCTGCAAAAGTTGCAAAAAGAAAAGGCCAACATTGAAGCACAGCACAGGAAAGGCTCACAGGTATATCCAGATTTTAGGTTAATTATGATGGCAAGATTGGAGGCGTAACAGATGTTTGGAGACTATGTGTTTGAAAAAACAGCTGCACAGTATACGAAAAAAATACTGCTTGTTGATGAAGATCATCTGGAAGAAAAAGCGCATTATAGTGCGGTGTTTCAGGCACATGGCTTCAGGACTGTTGTGTATACTGATGATTTGAGCTTCCGGGTTAATAATACAAGCCTTCTAAATGGAGAGGAAAAGCTTGTGATTCTGGTACAGCCGGGTGTTTATGTGCCATATGATATTCGGAAAAAATGCCGGGAGGAAGAAATTTCGTTCGAGACATTATTTCCAAAGTTGAATAGCGTAGTTTTGCGAGAAAGCAATAATCTGGATTTGGATCTTCTTACCCTGGCATATCAGAGTGATTTTGAGGAATACCATGAACGGAAACAGACGGAAAAGTTTCTTGGTCTCAAAATGTATGCTCGCGAAAATGTAGAGTCATATTTGAAAGATTTATATGATTGTGTACTGAATCAATCAAAAAAAGTCAAAGATTATAAGGTATGGTTCGATCTCGCAGAGAAAAAAGCGCAAATTGACGTAATGGCTGTAGAACACAATGTAGAAATTGACACGTCGGAGTTAAATCGGATATTTTGCGCCTATGCTATGAAATATTTTGGAAAGTTGTCTTCAGAGATCAACCTGAAATCCCCGGTCCTGGTAAGCAATGCAATGGACTATATCCATGACCATAGCGAAAAAGCAGCAATTATTGTAATGGATGGTATGTCGGAATTTGACTGGACGATATTAAAAAGATCGTTTACAGGAATTTGCTATTGCCAAAGTGCAGCCTTTGCTATGATTCCGTCTACAACGTCTATTTCTCGCCAATGCCTACTGAGTGGGAAGTATCCCAGTCAGCTGATTGAACCGTGGAAACAAAGTAAGGAAAAGAATGAATTTTACGAATGCGCAAGAAAATATGGCTATAAGGACAATCAAATAGACTATGAACGAGGATATGATGCAAGTTTTTCGGCATTTGTAAAGTGTGGTGCTGTCATTATTCTTGATATTGACGAACTGGTTCATGCACAGTATCAGGGACGTGTTGGAATGTTGAATGATGATATAGTGCTGATGAAACAAAATAAGCTTGCAGGGCTGACAAAAAGATTGTTGAAGGAAGGCTTTGATGTCTATATTACAGCTGATCATGGAAATACGCCTTGTACTGGATTGGGACGATTGACTGGATCAGGAGTTGAAGTTGAAACGAGAAGCCATAAAATGGTAGTCTTGAAGAATTTTGCAAATAAAGACAGTTTGATAGAACGATATGGCCTTTTAGAATATCCAAAATACTATTTGCCCAAGGATTATGACTATCTAATCTGTGATGTGGGGGATTCTTTGGATATCAAAGGTGAAAATGTAATGACGCATGGCGGGATTTCGCTTGACGAAGTGGTGGTTCCGTTCATAATCGCGAGGACGGAGGATTATCATGGCTAAAATGGTTGGGTTGTCAAGGAAATTGAAATTGCCTTGGTTGAAATATACGGTTGACTTAGTGGCAGACGGAACATCGGAATCAGAGATTAAAGATAAACTCAATGAGTATTTGAGCTATGAGATTGAAAGCCCAACGGTTCTTCGTAAGACCAGAGAGATTTTGATGAACATCTGGGTTTATGATAATCCATACAGCTCCTGCTTAAAGAGCGAGGCAGTACAGCTGATAGAAAAATACCCGGAATATGCGGTGAATATCAACTGGTGCATGATGTTGGCAGCATATCCGGTGTTTCTTGATATGTGCAAATTGATTGGTAAAATGTCGGAATTTCAGGATGAAATTACGCTTGCCCAGCTGAAGCAAAAGTTATTTGATGAGTGGGGAGAAAGAACAACTTTATACCATTCGATTGATAAATTGATTGCAACACTGAAGGAATTTGATGTGCTGCGTTGCGAAAAGCCGGGAAAGTATTATATTAACAGAATGGTAGTAAATAATGAACAAATCAGTGCATTTATGGCATATGCAGTGATGAATATTGATGACAGTGGATACTACTCTTTTCAAGAATTGAATGATTCAGTATACCTGTTTCCATTTGAATATCATGTTGAAAAGGAAGCTGTTGTTTCGGATGGTAGATTTTCAATCAGTACATTTGGTGGTGAGATTTCGATTTCTCTAACCTAAAATTGAGATATGAGATTAAAGATTCCGAGAAAGAGAAGCTTGTGGTACGATTTCAGAAAAGCTTAATAGGAATATCTACCAGGATGGTAATTATACCAAGAAGAGACCATTGATGTGAACGCCGATAATTGACTGCGGGTGACGTGCATGATGAAAATAGTGAGAAATATGATCCGGTGTAAAAAGTGCAGGGACGTTATTGAAAGCTGCACTGTACATGATTTCAAATTTTGTTCTTGCGGATCGTGTGCAGTCGATGGCGGGCATGAGTATCTCCGTAGGTGTGGAAACCCGGAAGACTGGGAAGAATTATCTGAAACGCAAAGTGTAGATGATTGAAAATTAAGCTGAACACAATCTTTGAAGCAGAAGCTCAGCGGCAAGCAAAAAGCTCTTGACCTCTATATTAAAGGCCAAGAGCTTTTTGCAAAGATAATGCTCTGAAGAAGTAAAACAGTGAAAGCAAGAAGAACAGGTGTTCAATTACTTTGCACTTTTTGCATGCGTTGCGCTAACCAGTGATTGAGAAGGCGTTAATGGAGCAAGCCATACTTTGCCAGTTCCCTTATAAACATTTACCAGACCCTCACCGGATGCGGCAGAACCAAGCAAGGTTTTTCCGGAACGTTCAACCGTAAAGCTGAGACTGCCGGACCAGCAAATCGCAAAGCTGCCATCAATTTTTAAAACGTCGTCTTGAAGGGCGATTTCTACGATTTCCGAACGGGGAACATTGCTTTCCAGTACACATACACCATTGCCAGCAAGCCGTAGATTGAAGAGTCCTTCATTTCCGAGTGCTGCAGAAGAAAGCGAGGAGCGTGCCTGAATCTCGTGCTTGACAGTGGATTCACAGGCCAGGAACATGCCGTCTTCCATTATAAGACCGCCTGTCCAGTCACCGACATTTTCGGTCAGAAGATATTTATAGGTGGGTTCGGTCACGAGCACACCCGTTCCGACGTACTCCGGCTTGATTGCGCTTTCTTTTGTGACGGAACTTTTTACCATTTTGCCTAAGAAGTCACCAACACCTTTCAACCCGGTGGTTGCTTGCACGTTGCCAACAATGTACTGCATTGCGCCCGCTTGGAGAACAAGCCCAACTTTTCCGTTGAGATTGGCAATGGCCTGTTTCCGTTTGACATTCATCTGGCTCATATAGTATTCTTCCATTGCATTGCAAGGCGCTACGGAGAAATCGACATTGTGCTCAACAATGGAGAAGATACCCTTCTGTTCGGTGACGATGTGACTTGTCTGATTTGCCAGATTGTTGATTTTAAACATAAGCAAATACCCCATTTCAAAGCAGATTTCGCATTTTTGTATGCAAGATTTGGTGTCCGTAAAATGCTTAGATAAGTAGTCACAGTACAACTGAATAACTCCTTAAAATTCAGTGTATCATAGGTCAACTGAAAATACTATCATCAAACCACACAAAACATTTGAGACTTTTTTGGCGAGGGGAGAGTATAGGAGTTGAAAGTTTGGCCAGTGAGAATATAAAAAACAGGTTACTGATGCAAGTCGAAAAACTGCTGTTTGTAGCAGATCTGTAGCAAATTGCTTCAATTTAACGAATCAACGTTCTAAAAAACGAAAAGTCATCATACATCACACGCAGGGGGTCTGGGGTTCGAGTCCCTAATTCTCCACTCAAAAATCCGTTGTCAGATGACAACGGATTTTTTTATTTATCTGCATCTTGCCTCCCGGCAGAAAAGACGGTACAATAAAATAAAGCACAGCAGGGGGCGGGCGAGATGGAGAAACTGGAAGCGAAGCTGAAAGCAGTGGACTGGGCCGTGCGGGATGTACTGGTGGGTACTATGCGCAGCCCGCAGCAGCTGGATATTTGCCGGAAGCACTGCTTTTATTACATCCCGGCAGAGCGCCTGCAGGACAGTGATTTTCCTATCCGCTATGTGGCCCTTTACCAGTCGCAGTATGTGTTCGGCGCACAGGCGGGCGTCCGGTACTACGGCGAAGTCATGAAATGCAGCGCCGTCCGCCGGAGCGCTATCACAGAGGTCAGCCCCCGGAGAGGGACGGAAGGAAACTTTTATTACCGCTTCGACATCCGGGAATGGAAGCAGCTGAATCGGCCCATCGAGGCCAAAGAAACGGGCTTTGTAAGGGATTTTACCAACCTGTTCCTGCTGGAGCATAGTATCCAGACGCCGGAACTCTGGCTCCGCACGGAGGAAGAATACCGCCTTTGTTCGGCCCTGAAGCGGGCCGTCTGGGGCGACACCATCAACGAACCGGACAACGGTCTTGCATTTGAATTCCGGGGCTTCACCGTAAGCTTTGCGGAGGGGAAAATTTTCGTTTCAGACGAAGGCCGCGCTTTTGCGCAGTATGAACTCTCGCATTTTTTGCAGGATCCCGGCGCTGTGGTCCGGGGCATCCGAAGAGAATGCCTCCGGAGGGATTCCATGAGGGAACTCTCGAAGATTTGAATCGTTCCTATTATTTACTTCTGCACTCCTGCGGCGCACTGCTCGATGAACTGCTTGGCGACGCGAGGGCTGCGGCCTCCGGCACGGATGGCGAAGGCTTCGGCCTTGGTCAGAAGCTCGTCGTGGGGCATCTCGATGCCGTGCTGTTTGGCCAGCTCGGTGAGGATGACCTCGAAGCGGGCTTTCTCGGGCCGCTGGAAGGTGACGGTGAGGCCGAACCGGGCCGAAAGGCTCATCAGCTCCTGACGGGTGTCGGCCTCGTGGATGTCATCGCCGGTGCGGTCGGAGAGAGTCTCCTTGATGAGGTGGCGGCGGTTGGAGGTAGCGTAAACGTATTCCATTATTATTAATTTCTTCAGATATCTTTATTGATGTGTCATACCTATCACTACCTGAAATCCTTGTAATATTTAAAGTTTTTGTATTTTCAGCAAATGATATAGGGCTAGTAATACTCAATATAAAAACTAAGCTTGCTATACATTTCATTTTAACAAATTTTTTCATAATATCCTCCTGTTTACCTATTTAAGTGTTTTTAACTCGTCTTCTACAGAGCTTGATATAGACTTTTCCCCACCTACAATGATGATGTTCTTTATATTAGTATTGGCCTTTATATACTCCCTAGTATCTTCGTTTAAAGTCTTTGAATTGGTAAGTAGGATGGCAGCATTTTTACTTGACGCTAGAGGTCCTGCACAAAGGGCATCCGGATAGTCTTCACCACTAGCAAGCACTATCGTGTCTATATCTTTATTTAAATTACTTTTAAAAGCCTTAGCAATTTCTACAGCGGTTTTATACCTATCTGCTCCATATATTCTTGTTGTCTCATTTTCCAATTTAGGAACCGAATTATAGCCACCAAAAACTATATCAGTCCCCTCTCCTGCATACGGAAGAAGAGGAAGAGGTCCCATAGTGGACTTATTTAATTGATACATATATGGCATTGCTGTAAGTGCATCTGCATACACATAACCATTGTAAGAAGAATATGCATCCCCCAAAGTTAACTCTTTTCTTTTCTCTAAGATTGGTCCATAAATTGATAAGGCTGTATCTAGCCTATTTTTTCCAGCTAATCTAATAGTAACAGATATTTTTTTATGAATTTCATCTTCTACTTTTTTACTTATAGAATTAGTACCACCTACCAAATAACTCCTTCCAAAAAGAATACGACTATAATTATCTGATATTACTTTTGGAATACTATCTTTTCTTACCAGTATAAGAGGAGCTTCAAATTCTCCTGCTAATATACCTGCTGATAAAGCATCTGAAAAACCTTCACCACTAGCAAAGACTGCATAGTATGAAAACTTATCCTTTGTTAAAAATTCTTGGATTTTATAGGATGTATCATACCTATCACTACCTGAAATCCTTGTAACTGAAAGATTCTTTTTTGTTTTATCAGAAGTATCTTCCAGTTTTTTGTCATCCTTGTCCTTTGTTATTATCTCTTCTTTTTTAGTTTCATTGCCCGTGTTATTTTCCAAGGCATAGTTATTTGTGGATATAATGGACAATGTCATCATCAGTGTCAATGTTACGGCTAATTTCTTTTTAATTTTCATAAGTTACCCCTTTATTTAAAGCTACAAATAGTATCTTTTATATTAAAAAAACTTTGATTGTATTTATTATATC
>OGXA01001668.1_pt1 | contig 17788 bp, 18 predicted proteins | sample 1576171 | NCBI WGS metagenome assembly OGXA01 (sample SAMEA3541587, study PRJEB24748) | human gut metagenome | biome: human gut; feature: human-associated habitat; material: faeces | place: China | collected 2012 | reverse complement strand
ATTAACAGTTAAATACGATAAGCGTATCATTAGAAATAGTGGTACGCTTATTTTTTTGCCCCTTTTTGCAGATTTGTCCTTTCACTCGCTTTCAAATATAATGAAGTTAAAGAAATGGAGTAAACGTCAAATCCTGCGCCTTGGCTAATTAGTTTTTTTATGCCACACTCTAAATGACACGAAAAAACTATTAGTTTTTTAGAGGAGGCTAAAGCGCATGGATCAATTAACTCACACTGTCCGCAGGTCGAACTGGATAAACATCATTCGACAGTGCCAGGACAGACCGGCAGGCACTACGGCAAAGCAGTGGCTTGCTGAAAACGATATTTCTGAAAAATCTTACTATTACTGGCTCCGAAAGATCCGCCGGGAAGTCTGTGAACAGGAGGGACTCCAGGAAGACACCAACCCGTCTGCCCTCTCTTTTGTAGAAATCCCGGTAAAAACTGCTCTGGACACAACACCGGTGCCAACCGTCCCGGCAGCAATGACTCCGGTTGCAGTGATCAGATCAGGCCGCCTGACGCTGGAATTATCAAACGATATTTCAGAGTCCCTGCTTTGCAGGCTGTTGCAGGAGGTGCTTCATGCTTGAAGATGCTGCCGGTATCCGCAGAGTCGTGATTGCCTGCGGATATGTGGATCTGCGCAAAGGGATCGATGGGCTGTCCATGATCATCGGAGACAGATACCATCAGAATCCTTTTGAAAAGGGAACTTTATTCCTATTCTGTGGCAGACGGTCCGACCGCATCAAGGGACTTCTATGGATGGGAGACGGTTTTCTTCAGCTCTACAAACGGCTGGAGGCAGGTTCCCTGTCCTGGCCGAGAACCAGCGAAGAGGCCGCAGACCTTACAGAGGAACAGTTCCGTTATCTTATGATGGGGCTGAATCCCCTGAACCCCAAAGTCAGGGAAGTAACACCGCAAAAGCCCACCTGATCTTTGTGCAAAACATAGATTTTTTATGCCTGTTATCCAGTCAGATTCATTCCCGGTGTTACAGCCTCTTCGGACGCTGTTTCATGGTCTGTGACGTATCCACAGGAGAATCCGGATAAAATTTCAGCACCTTGAAAACTTTATATTTCCCTGGCTCTATGACCATCACACCGCCATACAGGCATAGGCAGAATGACGAAACCTGCGGGGTTGCCGGTTCGCAATCCTTTGTGTTTTCTGGTATAATGAAAACAGTTTAAGGAGCGGGACAATGGCAGACAGACATACACTGGAAGAACTGAATAACTGCAGCCGGGAGGAACTGATCACCATCGTTCTTATGATGCAGGGGCAGCTGGATACCCTGAATGAGAACATCGAGCGGCTGATCGAACAGGTACGCATAGCGAACAGCTATCGTTTCGGAAAACACGCAGAAACACTGGATTCCATAGATGGTCAGCTGTCCTTCTTTGATGAGGCAGAAAACTGCTGCAATCTGTCTGTCCCGGAGCCTGCTGCGGAGGAAGTACTTCCATCCCGACGTAACCATAAGAAAAAAGGGCAACGGGAAATGAATCTGAAAGATTTTCCGGAAGAAATACTTCCTCCTTATCAGGTATCCACAGAAGAACTGGATACGTTTTATGGTGCAGGCAACTGGCGCAGAATGAAGGATGAAACCTACAAAAGGCTGCGTCATGAACCGGAATCCTGGACGGTGGAAGTCCATACCGTGGAAGTCTATGTAGGCACCGGCGGAGACCATCAGGATGAATTCTTACGGGGAAAGCGTCCCAGGGATCTTCTCCGGGGAAGCATCGTTACTCCTTCCCTGCTTGCCTCCATTCTGAATGTTAAATATGTGAATTCCTCTGCACTGCACAGAGTCGAGCAGGAGTTTCAACGCAATGGTGTAAATATCTCCAGACAGACCATGTCGAACTGGATCATCCGGTGTGCTGAGAAATATTTTGCACCGTTTGTGGAACGCATGAAGCAGGAGCTGCTGTCCCTGCCGGTGACACAGTCGGACGAAACACCTACACAGGTGATCGGTGACAGTGACCGTCCGAACAGTAAATGCTACATGTGGGTACACCGTTCCGGGGAGTTCTATAAGGAACGTCCTGTGGTGATCTACGAATACCAGAAAGGCAGGGATCACGAAAAGCCGCTGGAGTTTTACCGGAACTACAAAGGAGTTCTGGTCACGGACAGTCTGGAGCAGTATCATCTGCTGGACAAAAAACTGCCGGGAGTGACAAACGCAAACTGCTGGGCACATGCAAGAAGAGCCTTTGCAGATGCCGTAAAGGCAGCGGATAAAAAGGATCCCGGGGCAGTAAAAAGTTCCGTGGCATACCAGGCATTACAAAAGATCGTAGAATTCTACCGGATTGATACTGAACTGAAAGAACTTCCTGCAACGGATCGCCTTACACAGCGGCAGACAAGGATAAAGCCGCTGGTTGAGGATTTCTTTGCGTGGGCAAAACAACAGGCTGCAGAATGTACGGTGCCTCCGAAATCCAGGACCGGACAGGGACTAAATTTCGTCATCCATCAGGAAAACTATTTAAAGGTATTTCTGACCGATGGGGATATCCCAATCGATAACTCCGCTTCCGAGCGGGCTATCCGGACTTTCTGTATCGGCAAGAAGAACTGGATGTTCCATAACACAGCAAAAGGTGCCAGAGCCAGCGCTCTTGTTTACAGTATTTCAGAAACAGCAAAGCTGAACAATCTGCGCCCATACTACTACTTCAGGCATATCCTCACGGAGCTGCCTAAGTATTGTGACGAAAAAGGAAATATAGATCCGGCAAAACTAGATCAGCTGATGCCCTGGGCAGAGGAGCTTCCCGAGGAATGCCGGAAACCACGCCGCTCATAAAAGCGGCGTTAAATTTAAGGGTAGGCGCAGGATTTGACGTTTACGAAGAAGTTTATGAAAGTAAATGGAGGAAAGGACTTGACGGTTGGGATAAGACAGACGCTATTTATCTGATACTTGAAGATAGCAGTTGTTCGGAAGAGGTTGCTTATTTGAGGGTAGGTTGGAAACTGAGAGTAAAAGATAAGAACGCTTAGAGTTAGGAATAGATAGTGCAAGGCATCACATCTTTGAACGATCGATCCGCCGCTTGCGGACCTGCATGAGCGGTGGTGTGCGAGGACGGGGGTTAGTCACCCCCTCCTACTCGATTTAGATATTCTACCTATCAATTGTAAAAAGGTGTTATCCTAGGTGAGTTTTGTGCATAGTTAGATTTCCTTAAGAGTAATAATTGTATGAAAGGTCAAAGTGTCGTCATTATAATACATTTGCATGTTTCCATGATATTTTTTAACAATCTTTCGGATACTTTTGATTCCAAATCCATGCTTGTGTTTATCTGGTTTTGTGGTATTTAATCTATTGTGTTTTTGAGTGAATGGGTTTATTCGGCATGAGTTAATGGCAGTTATCAAAACAAATGGGGTTTTATCCCGTTTACTTGTATTTATTTCAATGAAAGGATTTTGTATATTACAGGTAGCTTCAATGGCATTTTCCAATAAATTACAAAAAAGAGAAGTTAAATCACTATCTGTAAGAAAATCTATGGTTCCACTTCGGATATCTGTAAGAAAGACAATATGTTTATCATCACACTGCCGCGTATATCGCAAGAGGATTGCATTTAAAAGCTCATGGTCACAAATACGAGTTGTTTCTTTTAAATCCGAAGAAAGAAGGAGTTGGTTGATATAATTGCTTATCTTTTTATGTTCATTTTGTTGGTTTAGTAATTCGATAGATTGTAAATGCTTTTTAATATCATGGATTAAGATACTTTGGTTCTCTGTCTGCGCAAGAAGCATTTTATAATATTCAGTAAAATCAGTTTCTTTTTGAAGCAATAATTGTATTTCTGTATATTCACAGCTTTTCTTTTGGTTATACTGATTTATTCCAAATACCAGCAGATTAGTAACCAACAAAAATAATGCACTTAATGAAATTAACCAGTTAAGATGTGGGGGCAGTGTATAGCGGTCGCTAATGCTTACAAAGGTAATCATTATAAAAATGGCAGTTATTGGAATAAAAATTAATAGGAGTATGGTGTTATCATACTGTTGTTCTTGTTTTTGTGAATCTTTTAGAAAGTGTGTAATTATATATATTATGGCAAAAAATAGAATTTTGCTACAAATGATAAAAATGATAGTATTGTGGAAATGTTCCATTTGAGAAAAAAAAGTAGGTGTAAAGCGTTGAAGAACACTATACACGATTAATTCACACATGCCCATTACCGCCGCCAGAAGAGCGGAATGAAAAAAGGCTACACGATATTTGATACTATACTGGGAGATAAGGAACATAAAATTTGCAACTAGGTATAAACTCATATTAAGCCATTTTATGTTAAAAAGTGATGCAGTAAATAATACTGCATACAAAATACACAGTACAAAAAGTCTGGTTTTTAAGGAATACTTAGGTAAAAACAGACTGGATGCATATTGTAGAAGAATAATAGCTTCTACAAAAAAACATAATAAATAAGGAATAGTATTTTCCATTTTGTCACCTCGTACTTTCTAAATAGAGGAGATAGGCCTCTTTAAATGCACTATATTTCCGTTTTGTTAAGTAGGCATTAAACTGATTATTGGCTAGGTGTATCAGGGAATGGTCAAAATCGGTAACATGCTCAAAATTAATAATAAAGCTACGGTGAGTTTGAAAAAATAAGTTTTTGGGCAATTGTTCTATCCAGTATTGCATATTGTGTACTGATTCAAAATCACGTAAAGTAGTGTGCACAAATACTTTTCTGCCCTGTGCTTCGATTCCAATGATGGAAGAAGCGGGAAGGGTATGTACACCGAGTTTGGTTTCGATTGGAAGTTTGATTGTCATAGTATTATATAAATCAACCGCATCTTTCATGTTGCGGAAAAAGCGTTGTTTATCTAAGGGTTTGGATAGATAGCGAAATACATGGAAACGCATTGCTTCGTCTAAGTATTCTGAATATGAGGTTACAATAAAAATAATAATATTCTCATATTTTCTTTTTAATTCATTTCCTACATATATACCATTCATACCAGGCATTTCTATGTCAAGAAAAAGAATGTCCTTGTCACCTGTATCAGCTAGTACAGCTGCACCATTAGAAAAACAAACTATTTCCGGACATTTTAAATGAATACAATCGAAATAGTTTCTGATATATTTATTCAATTTTTCGACCATTAGGTCATCATCATCGCAAATCAGAATACGCATGGTGGTAATCACTCCGTTTGGGATTTTGTTACATTATATAATATCGTAATGTAGAATGCAAAAAAATTGTATGAAAAGACATTTTTTAAGGAATTTTGGTTGGAGTGGTATGATAGAAAAAGCTCTTTGGATAGAAGTAAGGGCACTGAAATCAAGGAAGAATATTAATGTGATTTGCGGAATTGCGTTTAACCAGTAGTTCAATAAATTCTTTAGCAAGTTCTATGTCGGACGGGCTACACAAGTGTAGTTTATCAATAATATCTTGCGGAACATTTTGGGCATGCATTGCTCCAAGCAGAAGATAATCTGGTGAAACATTAAGACACTTACAGATTCCGATAAAAGTATCCAAACTGGGTTTTTGTTTTCCGTTTTCAATTGATGACATATGATTATTGGAAATTCCAAGAGTTTCAGCTAATTCCGCTTGCTTTATTCTTAATTCTTTACGTCGAGTCTTTATGCGTATTCCCATATCCTGATATTGAAAATTCATATCATCACCCCTTCCTTTTTTAATCTTATCAATATATGTAATAACAATGAAGAATGTGTAGCAGAATAATTCTGCAATATATATATTTTGGTACATTTTAGACATAACTATTTCTGTATTACATATAGTATTTGTCGTAATTTGCCTGTTTTTACCAATATTGCTCTTAATTTTGCCATTGGTTCCGTATGTATCGATTATTGACAGAAAATGTATTATTATAAGAACTGTGAATATCAATGATATTTTTAAGGGAAAGGAGGGCGGACTATGAAAAACAAGATATCAAAAAGTGTTGCAAAGAAAACAACAGCAATTCTGGATACCTTTTTGCGTGCTGATGCAAATTCAGCTTCATGCTGTATCGTATATCAGCCTAAGGCACCAAAAGAGTTAGCAAGATACAGGAGAACGAAATAGTGGAAAAGTGTACAAAGAAGATAACGGACTGGCTGATAAGATGTGATGCGGTAGAGGAAGCGGACAGGGAATTATATGAATATGCTGTGTATAGCATTTTCCTGACATTATCACCGATACTTTTGGCAATCGTTTTTGGATTTTTATTTGGAGCCATTTGGCAGAGCATTTTAATCATTTTGCCCTTTATAGTAATACGGAAGTTTAGTGGGGGATACCATGCAAAAAGGACCGGAGCATGCCTTGTCAGTTCAAGTCTGTTATTGGTATTGTGCATTGTCTTTTCATTCTGTATTAAATGTAATTGGCTACTGTTTGTTTTCGTTGTATTGTCGGCAGTAAGCTTGGTGAGCTTTAGCCCACTTGAAAACGAAAACAGGATGTTGAGCAGGGAGGAACAGATTTGTTATAAGAAGATTACGGCAGTTATTGTAGTGATTTTCGTTATAGTGGATTTGCTTCTTTTCCTGCTTCATCTGGATACCTATATGATATGCATTTCAATTGGATTGTTATTGTCTGCGGGATTACAGTTTCCTTGCATATTGAAAAAACTAATTCATAACGATAAATGAGCAAAAAAGCATGAATAATGTCGTTTGATGCAAATAGGATTGAAATATCTGTGAAATTGATGATAATAAGAGTTGTCATTGATTTCACATGATATATTGTAGCACGAAAGGAACATAGTATAATAACGGAGGGTTGAAGCTTATGAAAAGTAGATTATTAAAAGAGAGTTTGAAAAAGCTGTTAGCAGGAGTACTTGGGTTGTTTGTATTTATTTCTTCAAGTAGTCTTGTGGAGGCTGCAACATCTGATCAGGTTACACTATCAATTGCAAAGCCTGGTGCAGGTTATGTTAATACAGAAAGTGATCCTTTGAGGGTAAGAGAATCTCCTTCTACATCCGCAACGTTAATAACATCGTTACCGAGAGGAAGCAAGATTATGATTGTTGAAAGATGCAGCAATGGTTTTTATAAGGTGCAATATGATGCAAGCGGTCATTATGGATATGTGTTAAGTCAATATGTTAGAGAATATGATTTGGATTATTATTGTACAGCAAATACAACAACTACTCTAAATATGCGTTCAGGGATGGGAACTTCGTACGGAATTGTTGCAAGCATACCATCGCAGACGAATTTCCCTATATTGCTTGAAATAAGTGATTGGGATTATGCGCTTTATGGGAATACGGATGGATATGTATCAACACAGTATATCCTTAAACATCATTATTGATGTAATGGCTACTTAAATTATGGAGAATAGAAGAACTCAGTTTGTCGTTTATGATAAACTGAGTCTTCTTTTAAGATATAGATATGGAGGGTATATGAAAAAGATAAGGAGTGGAATATTTATTATATTTGTCATACTTCTGTCAATGGTGGGATGTGGAAAAGAATCGCAAACGAACTCACAGGATAAATCAACTGGGGGAAATGAAATCATTCAATGGAATGCGTCACATTTTTCCTTGAAGGAACGATATGAAATGGCGACAATAGACAATGATACAATATATACTTGCCATTATGGTGATGAGGGATTAATCATTTCAGTTTTCAAAACGGATAATGTGGCATTAACAGAAACATTTGTCATACCAGAAGTAACAGAAGTAAAAAGTCTTTCCATAAATTCATCCAAACAAATCTGTTTGTTTTGCAGTACAGCGGATGGTGATACTTTTTTGATGGTTAATACAAATGGTGATATTACTTCCATGGAGGATATCCAAGTGGAAGATTTAGGTGAATTGCCAGTGCTTAAAAAAGTATATGCGGATAGTAATGGTCTGTATTATTTATGGTATGAAATGTCTGTGCCTTGTGCTGAAGTATATGAAAATGGAGAAGAAGATATTTATACAAAACTTGACAGAATATATGTAAAGGACCAACAAATGAACACTATAGTTTATGAAGAAGTTCCTGACTCTTATAATAATAAATTGTTGAGTTTTGCATTTGATAATACAGGTATCCCCATGCTCTTTGCTAAAGACGAAGATGGATATTACGTGCGGCAAATTCGGACAACTGATTGTAAAGAATATGAACCATGTCGTATAGAAACAGACGAATTGAGCAATCTGGAAAGTGGTGGTGTTATTACATTTACTCAGGATGGATTGCTTTATACGCAAGAAGGCTCTCTCTATCTGTATCATATTTCAAACTCTATGAATGAGAAGCTTATAGATTTGGCCAGTGCTGGGATTTGGGAAGAAGATATTATATATTTAGGGATGAGTGACAGTACAATTGAAATAATAGATAATTACAAAAGCTTTCAACAATCTGAGTACACCGTAATCAAAGAGGGAAACGCAGAAAGAAAGCAATTAACCATAGGGGTAATGACTTTACAACCGGAAATGAAAGAAATGATTGCAGCGTTCAATCGTTATCAGAATGAAGTAACAATTGAACCGATTATTTATGCTGAAGATTATGATTATGAAGCAGGATATGAGAAATTAACATTGGATATTATTCAAGGAAAGGCTCCGGATTTGATTAGTGTATATGGTATAGAATATGAAAGTCTGGCAAATGTGGGAGCGTTTGCTGATTTGTATATGTTTATGCAGCAGGACGATGAAATAAATGCAGACAGTTTTGTAAGCAGTGTAACGGAAGTGTATGAGATGGAAGGACATTTATATACTATTGCTCCTACCTTCCGTTTATATACCATGTGGGGAGCTGGTAGTGTAGTAGAGGGGCGAAACGGAGTTAATGCAGATGAAATGATCCAGATACTCAAGGATAACGGAGGAGATATTAATAGTATTTATGGTTTTTCAGCTGACGAAAGTCCTTTGACTACATTATGTTCGTTTAGTATGGATAAGTTTATTAATTGGAGTAATGGAACCTGTGATTTTACTGGTGACGAATTTCAACAGATACTTAGCTTTGCTAAGGAATATAAGGGAAATTCACACGAAAGTCTATATAAAGCTATTCAGGGTAAAGACATTCTATTAACGCTTGGTTTAATAACCAGTGTAGAAGATTATAGACTTGAATCAGAACTATATGGAGAAAATATTCAGTTTATCGGATACCCAACAGAAAGTGGTACAGGGGTAGCAGTATTATTTTCAGGTGATGAATTGGCAATAAATTCTAAGAGCGAGTATCAGAAGGAAGCATGGGATTTTATTAGATTTTTTGTACAAAATGGATATAATGGAACGGGTTTTCCATTGGAAAAGGAGCAGCTTGATATCGTCTTGAATGAGTCATTGAGAGAAATAACTGTCAATGAAAATGGAGAGATGATTGCAAGTGCCAAGAAAAGCTACATAGAGAAAGATATTGTAAGTATTCAAGTATATAATTGTGAACCAGAGGATGTTGAGGCAATTAGAACTTTGATTGAAATGGTAAGTGATAAGTTCCATTATAATACAGAAATACAAAAAATAATTGAAGAGGAGGTTGGCGCCTATATGCAAAATCAAAAGGAGCTAGATGAAGTTTGTGCAATTATTCAAAGTCGGGTTCAGTTGTATCTTAATGAAAGAGATTGATAGTATTATGAGTGGATAAGTAGTAAGTATGAGCAGAAGGTAAATTCTAGTTTGTTGATGCAAAGCAGAGGCGGTAACTATTGATAAGTTCCCGCAAACCGATGAGGCGCTGGACATGTTTCCACAAACCGATGAGGTAAAAAAGAGAGCAGTTCAAACGTCTCAACGCATGTGGAGATGGTGTGCCTGTTGACGAGGAAGAAATAGTAAAGAGAATATAGGAATGAGAAGGAATCGAGAGATCGGTTCCTTTTTTATGCTTAGAATTAATTGATGACAAAATCAAATTGACATATAGAAGCTTGATTGATATGATATAGACAAAATGAAAATGGCATATTGGAGGAACATTAAGATGGATAAAGTTATAAATATTGAAGAGGCATTAAAAAGAATTGAGGAGTTGGAAAAAGAGAATGCAGAACTTCGGGAGAAATTGGAGTATTACAGAAATCGTAAGTTAAGCGGTCGTCAGAAACATAACGCCAAGTGGATGGCAATTTATAATGATTTTGTTGTTGGGTTTGAGAGCGGCATGACAATGGTAGAAATTGCGAAGCGGAACAATGTCAGTGAGAGGACGATTTATAGGTATAAAGCGTATTATGACAAACTGAGGGAAAAAGAGGAATAGACCATTTTTGAGGCATTATGAAAATGGTTGCATGAATTTTGCGGTGGATTTTTTGTACCGCAAACATGAAACAGAAAATATTTGTGGTCACAGATTGTGACCGCAAAATCAGGAAGGAAATTTATGACGGAAGAGAAGAAAGAAGAAATTGCAGTAATTGAAATTACAGAAGAATACATGAAGGATCGGCTTTATGAATTCAGAGGGAAAAAAGTTATGCTTGATTCAGACTTGGCAGAAATTTATGGGTATGAAACCAAAAATTTTAAAAGGCAGGTTAAGAATAACATTGCCAAATTTGAAGGCGATGATTTTATGTTTGAATTGAATGATGAAGAAGTGGAAAATCTTTCAAGGTGCAAAAATTTCACCTTGAATATGGGAAGAGGTTCAAATATAAAATACAAACCTTATGTGTTTACAGAGCAGGGAGTATATATGCTTATGACAGTTTTGCGCGGCGAGCTTGCAATTAAACAGAGCCGTGCACTTGTGAAGACTTTCAAGAAAATGAAAGATTGCATTTTAGAAAATCGAGATCTTATAGGTCAGCGGGAAATACTTCAGTTAAGCATGAAAACTGCTAACAACAGAATAGAAATTAACAAAATCAACTCAGATATGATATCTCTTGAAAAGCAGATTTCAGATGTTGCAGAAGGCTTGAAGGATGTTGTGACAAAATCTGAGTTGGCTGATATGATGAACAGCTTTGTTTCAGATGATGATGACAAGTGGCTCATGTTTAACGCAAAATTTAGTAGTGCAGATGAGGTATATGAGTCCATTTATAAGCAGGCAAAGTCGTCAATATATGTCGTTGACAATTATATTGGCTTAAGGACGCTGGTACATCTTAAAAATTCTCCTACAGGAGTAAATATTACTTTATTCAGCGATAATGTTGGGAATAATAAACTTCATAATATAGAATTTACGGATTTTTGCAAAGAATATCCATCCGTAAAAATATCAATGAAAAAGACAGGCGGTATATTTCATGATCGATTTATCGTATTGGATTATGGAACTGCTGATGAAAGGGTTTTCTTATGTGGTGCTTCATCAAAGGATGCAGGCGCTAGAATAACCAGTATTGTTGAAGATTATGGAATATCTAAATATGCTCCGGTGATTGCCACGCTGTTGAAAAATCCAACTTTGATTTTACCACAGTAGAGGGGAGTGAATGTATTGAAAAAGAAAACAAAATGCTACATATATACTCGTGTATCAACAGTAATTCAGGTGGATGGTTACAGCTTGGATGCACAGAAGGACAAACTAAAAAAATATGCAGAATTTCAGGATCTGATGCTTCAGGATCTGGAGAGTGAGCTGATCAACTGATAAACCGTAGCGCATGAAGTATAGATTACATGAAAATTTAATAGAAAAATTAAAAATCGTCTATTGACACAAAAAATGGCTATCTGCTACAATCTACGCAATTCACTTTGAATTGAAGGAGGTAAAGATAGATGATGAAACGTAAGTTGATTTTAACCGGCGCAGCACTGTCCCTGGCGGTGGCTATGACCGGATGTGGCGGTAATGCAGTAACGAATCAGCAGGCAAGCAGCCAGGCACAGCTGATCAGCATGGAAGCGGCACAGGAGGTAGCGTTAAAGGCAGCCAATATTGCAGCGGAGAATGCAGCAATCTCAGCGACGACCCTGAATGAAGTAGCAGGGACGTCCTGTTATAAGGTTGAGTTTACTTCGGGCGATTATGCCTATGCCTACACGGTTAACGCAGAAACGGGTGTAGTCATGGAAATGAGCAGCAGGGATAAGAATGCCGCCGATACCCAGGCACAGACGGAGGCGACAGCCCCCGCTGCTGCTTCTGACACAACTCCGGCACAGACCGTAACCGGGACAGTGGACGAAGAAACAGCACAGAAGATAGCTCTTGAGCACGCAGGGGTGAAGGCAACGGATGCGACGATCACCAAGTCAAAGTTGGACTATGAAGGCAGACGCCAGGTGTATGAAATTGAATGGTACGCAGGCGGTAAGAAGTACGACTATGAAATAGCCGTGGATACCGGTGAGATTTTAAGTTCCGGATACGATGAAAAAACATCCGGATGGAGTGTCAGCAATAGCAGTAACGTTACTGTCAGTGAGGCAGATGCGAAGCAGACAGCACTTGGCCGTGTCAGTGGTGCAACGGAGAAGGACATCTACGAATGGCAATTCGATTATGACGATGGACGTCCGGAATACGAAGGCAAGATCATCTATGGCGGAACGGAATATGACTTTACGATCGATGCATCCAGTGGAGCTGTCATAGAGTGGGAGACTGAGACCGTCCGTTAGATCCGAGCATCAGAAGAAAGGGGTTGTATCCCCGGTAACAATCATGTATAGAAATGAGAAAAAGTCCGTCGGTGCATTAAGGCATCGACGGACTTTTGCAGCTCTGGGAAAATGAAAAAAGTAAATTACAGAGTCTGATGCACCTCGCGGATCACAGCATCAGCAAGCTCCGGAGCTTTAGCGGGATCAATGTCATCCGGAAATTCCGCATCAATGGTGGAGGCAACTGGGCGATAGTTCAGGCGCAGGGCATTTGCCTGAATGTAATCCGTTGCCTTGTTGTAAGTATCCTCTGTAACACCGTTTAAAGTAATTGTATATAATTTTGCCATAATGATTCATCCTTTCTTTTACGTTGTGGTTAATGAAAACATTTCTTTGTTTCTGTATATAGTATATCTCTTTTCCTGAAAAAAGAAAATGGAATAAAGTGACAAATATAATAATAGGAATCATTACTATATTTGTGAAATAGTCACATATTAACATAATGAGACATTTGTCAACTGTGTTTTGCTCCGCAAAAATGATAAAATGAACCATCAAAAAGCAGTTTGCAAAGGAGGAAAACAAGGGAAAAATGGAAGACAAAGATAAGAAGAAAAATGTGAAAAAAATAATCATGTATGCAGTGCTTTTAGTACTTATTATGGGAATCGCGCTGGGAACCGGACAGATTCAGACAGAGGAATTGGGGAGGATATTTACGGTCAATGCAGTTGCAGTCTGTAAATTATTGCTTTTGATCTTCGGGGTATTGTTCTTAAAAAGTCTGATCGTATGGATCCTGGGGCTGATCAAACCGGCGAATCACAGAGCCAGGTCTGTGCTCTCTCTGTTATCCAGTCTGACAAAATATATTGCGTTTCTGGTGATCCTGTGCGCAGGACTGACGATCCTCGGAGTTAACATGACTACCATCATTGCCAGTGTCGGAGTATTGGCTCTGATCGTCGGCTTCAGCGCGGAGAGTCTGATCGCGGATGTGGTGACAGGAACTTTTATGCTGCTGGAGAATCAGTATAATGTGGGAGACATCGTGGAGGTGAACGGTTTCCGTGGAACTGTGACGAGCATCGGCATCCGCACCACCTGTATCACGGATACCGGTGACAATGTGAAGATCATCAATAATTCCGAAATGAAAAATATCCTGAACCGCTCCGACAATTATTCCAAGGCTGTCTGCGATATCAGCATTCCTTATGAAATGGATCTTGAAAAGCTGGAAAGTGAACTTCCGAAACTCCTTGAGTCAATCTACAAGGCACATGAAGATACTATGAAAAAAGTTCCTGTGTATGTAGGAGTGCAGGCATTGCAGGATTCCGGAGTATTGCTCCGGTTCGTAGTGGAAGTCTCGGAGAAAAATATCTATTCCGGCATGCGTATTCTGAATCACGATCTGCTGCTGGGATTTCGAAAGCTGGGTGTAGAGTGCCCCTTCCCGCAGCTGGATGTGCATAATAAATAATGGGTGGATCCGGTAATAAAAGAGAAAATGAAGATCAAAGAAGATCATAAATATCATAGGATAAATAAAATGCAGAAACAGGAAAACAATATACTACCGGAATACCAGACACTCCCGCCGGATTCCATAGCCCCAGAATATCCGTCGCTGCCGGACGAATATCTGCAGAGTAAACAACCTGCGGAAAAAGGGGTACCGGAACACAGTGAAAGTCGGAAGCGAAAAGTAATGCGCATACTCTGTATGCTGTCAGCTTGTGTACCGCTTGGTTGCGGCGTGTATGGAACTGAGGCAGATCAGACGAAAATACCGGCACAGACAACGGAGGAGATACAGGCACCCGATGAAAACGGAGAGAATCGGGACAGCAGGGAAAATGACCATGTACAGTCCGTGACAACAGAGACAGAAACAGACGTCGCAATAGCAGAAACGTCAGAACCTGTCGACGGACAATATCCTCTGGAAGGCGGCATCTTATATTACAAGATCTATAATGAGACGCACCTGGCCAATCCCACTGCTGACGCTTGGGAGAGAATCCTGGAAGAAGGAGAAATCTCCATAGAACAGCTCCTTGCCGGAGAAGTGATCACTCTGCCGCAGCCGGAGACGCCGGAAGGCTTTGCATTCCTGGGATGGGCGGCACATTTCTCTGGGGAGAAGGATACATATCCAAAGTGGAGTCTGCTTACGGAAAGCTTTACCGCAGAGGATGCGATTAGGATCCAACCGGATGAGGAAGGCAACCGCAGTGTGGATATTCACGCGGTTTGGAGCTCGCAGGATCCTGCTGCATGGCAGATGATTATGGTATTGGATGCCAATGGAGGAACGGTTGCAGGACAACCATCGCAGACGTACAATGCACTGACACCGAAATATTCCGGTGGAACAGTGTATCTGTGCGGATATCCGACCCCGGAACGGGAAGGGTATCATTTCGCAGGCTGGTATCTCACAACGGATGAGGGAGACATATTGGTGGAGACCCTGCCGGCATCCCGTTTTTTTGCACAAAAAGGCGGAGAACCGGATTATAACGTTCCGTTGGAACTGCACTTGATGGCAGGCTGGGAGAAAACCGAAGAAAAGGGGAACTAAAGGTTGTTTTTCTGCGTGGGAAAAATTATAATAGGACTAACGAATCACACACAGAAAGAGGACCCCAAAATGGAAGAACAGGAAGAACAGGGAAAAAAAGAAAGCACAGTGCTCCCGGAACCTCCGGAGATCACGGTGAAAAATCCCAGGATCGGCAAAGTACGTAAGCTGGAAGAGGAAGTAAAACGTCAGAATGAGTTGGAGCAGCTTCGGACCAGGCGCATCCGTAAGGAGCAGGAATATATTGAGCAGATGAGCAAGGCGGTGGAAGACCACCTGCGCAATACCAAAGAGGAGCAGCGGTATAACGAAGAGTTTGAACGCCTGATCCGCAAGGATGTCTACCAGATGCACGGCATCAGTGAGGACAAGCTGCAGGGAATGACGGAATACCGCTATGCCCTGTATCGGGGAACGGCGTTCGGCATGTTTTTTCTGTCACTGATTTTGACCGGCATCTGTGGATATCTCCATGGCTTCGGTTCGGAATTATGTATTTTCATGGCTTTTTATACAGCCATCGAGGGGACACTGTTGAACAATGGGAAGAGACAGCATGTAATATTGGATGTTCTGACAAGGCTTTTGTATCTGCTCCTGTTCCCGGCGATGCTGATCGTGTTTGTGTGCTATGAATTGGGATTTACAGAGTATGCTCTTATCGTACCGGCGCTTACGATAGCCGGAGTGGTGCTTCTGCTGCTGGGAGCGGTGTCCTATTTCCTGTATGACCCTTACCGACTGGATCGTAAGAATCATAAAAAGGCCAATCGTTACATCCGTGATATCGAAAAGGCTGCCATCAAGGAAGTGGAACTGGAAGAAAAAGCACTGGCGAAGCAGGCGAAAAAGCAGGAAAAGCTGGAATTAAAGGAAGAAGCCAGACAGAAGCGTGCAGCGAAGCGAAGAGAATGGAAAAAGCGGACAAAGGAAGTATTCTCCGGCTGGAAAGAATGGATCCGTGCAAAGCTTCCGAAGAAAAAGCAGGAGCCGCCGGAAATTCCTGAGGATACTAAGACATCAACAGCGGCAGATCCCATGGGAGATACAGAGACTTCTGGACAGACAGAACAGACGGATGCTGTGGAGATGACGGTGACAGAAGAGGAACAGACCGAGCAGTCCGTGGATACAGAAGACAGTGGGACAACGAGCATGGAGGAAGCGTAATGGCATATTATCTGATTGATTTCGAAAATGTAAAAAGCCGTGGCATGGAAGGCGTGGAGCTTTTGACGGAGGAAGATACTGTCTGTATTTTCTACAGCGATAATGCTGACAGCATGACCTTTGACCTGCATCGGAAATTAAATGAGACGAAGGCAAACATCATTTACCACAAAGTAGCGGTGGGTACCAAGAATGCACTGGATTTCCAGCTGGCAACCTATCTGGGATATCTGATCTGCGAGCAGCAGAGGGAGGGGATACACCCAAATTATTTTATCGTGACCAAGGACAATGGCTTCACCAGCCTTATGGTGTACTGGAAGGCGCAGGGAGTTCCCGTGCGGATCATCCGTAACCTCTTATGGGGGAAGAATCCTGTGGCAGAGCAGAATCTTCTGACAGAAGAGGAAAATGAGGCAGAAACAGTCGTTACCACTGCAGAGGATGTGGCAGAGCAGCCGCAGCCCACACAGCCAGAGCCGGTGGAAGAGACCAAAGAGCCCATGCAGCCGAAGACTGAAAAAGCGGATGCATTCGAGGAACCCACGCAGCCGGAGCCGGTGAAAGAGATCCAAGAACCCGTACAGCCGGAGCCTGAGAAGGCGGATGTACCCGAGGAGCCCGCACAGCCGGAGCCTGAGACGGTGGACGAGCCTGCACAACCTGTGAAGAAGCCTTCAAGGAAAAAGAGCAACACTAGAAAGAAGAGTGTTGCAAAGACAGATGATAAGACCGCGGAAAAGAAAGCTGCAGAGAAGAAGCTTACTGAGAAGAAACCCGCAGAGAAGAAACCTGCAGAAAAGAAGCCTGCGGGGGAACCGGATGAACTGACTTTAGCAGTCGAAAAGGTCCTTACAGATCAGACCATCGTCCCGCAGGTGGTAAAATTCATCCGCCAGTACAAGACCAAGCAGGGTATTAACAATGCCCTGAATAAGGAGTTCAAGGACAGCAAGCGCACCAGTGAGATTTATTCTGCCATCAAACCCCTGATTGCCGATAAAAAGGGAAAATGATAAAAAAGATCAAGAAAATGTGAAAAGAAAGTTATTGACAATATAAAAGCAGAGTGGTATTGTTGCTATCAAACAGAAAGTGAAATTCGATGAGCAGAACAAGATCTGCATACGGAAGCATTTCAGAGAGCCGTCGGCTGGTGTGAGACGGTATGTGAGTATGACAGAGTATCCTCTGTGAGAAGTGCACTGAAGATTTTAAGTAGGTGTCACCGGTATTCTACCGTTATTTAGAAGCCTGTTGGAAATGAAATATTTGTATTTCATGGAGATGGGAACAAGAGGTCATGTGATAAAGCATGGCAAGCAAAGTGGTAACGCGGAGAGCTTAGAGCTTTTCGTCTTTG
>OGXA01001661.1_pt1 | contig 17860 bp, 17 predicted proteins | sample 1576171 | NCBI WGS metagenome assembly OGXA01 (sample SAMEA3541587, study PRJEB24748) | human gut metagenome | biome: human gut; feature: human-associated habitat; material: faeces | place: China | collected 2012 | reverse complement strand
CATTCGCTTCGCCGGCCACAGCTTTGGCAAGCAATGTTTTACCGGTTCCCGGAGGCCATGGCAAACAGGTTCTGAGCGTTCATTCCGCCGGCCTGACCGGCCATTCCCATGCCCATAAAGGCCATGGCAGAGCCTGCGCCCTGATTGCCTGCCGCCATCTTCATGGCATCGCCCTGACTGCCCACCAGATGAGCGGCGGCGCGGGTGGGATCCATGAAGGCCGCGTTCCGCTGCAGCTCCTTGAGCATCTTCTCATCTTCCTCGTCCGCCGTCACACTGGACACGCCGAAGGAAACGATTTCGATACCACGCAGGTCACGCCACTTTTTACTGAGGACCTCGTTCAGTGCGTCTGCCAGCTCCATGGTATGGCCGGGCAGCTGAGAGTAGCGGATGCCATCCTCGCCGATCTTGGCAAAGGCGGGCTGGAGGGCGGTCAGCAGCTCGGTTTTCAGCTGGCTGTCCAGCCGGTCGCGGGTGTAGTCCTCGCCCACGTTGCCGCAGACGTTGGTGTAGAACAGCATGGGATTGCTGATGCGGTAGCTGTACTCACCGAAGCAGCGGATGCCCACGTCGATGTCGATGCCGGCGCGCTGATCCACCACCCGGAAGGGCACGGGGGACGGCGTGCCGTACTTGTTGCCGATCAGCTCCTTGGTGTTGAAGTAGTAGATGCGCTGATCCTTGGGCGCTTCGCCGCCGAAGGTGAAGCGGTTGGCCATGTTGCTGAACACGTTCTTGATGCCTTCGCCCAGGTCGCCCACGAACAGGGAGGGCTCGGTGGACTGGTCATAGGTGTACTCGCCGGACTCGGCGCACATGTCCACGATCTTGCCCTGATCCACGATGAGCATACACTGGCCGTCGGCCACCGCGATGACCGAGCCGTTGGTGATGATGTTTTCGTCGCCCTTGGTGTTGCTGGAGCGCTTGGTGGTCTTTTTCTGACCCTTTACCGCCAGTACGTTTTCAGGAATGGCCTCGCAGTAGAAGTATTCCTTCCACTGATCCGCCATCACGCCACCGATGCTGCCCAGTACCGCTTTAATAAGTCCCATAGTTTGTGATCTCCTTTTCTCTGTATTGATTTCTGCCTATAATGGAAAACCTTTGTTAATCCTCGATCCACCGGCCATCCGACCGCTCGCAGCTGACGAGCCATACCATGGCTGAATCCTTCACATAGCGGTACAGCTCCAGATAGTTATTGTCAATGACGGTCACGGTGTACTCTACGTTCTCCGGGCCACCCACCAGCTCCGCGTACCACTCGTCATTACCGCAGCCGTAGTACATGGGTCCCTCGTGGAACTCCACGTGCAGGCCGTCCAGCTTTTCGTGGTCGCCATATTTGTCGGTATATTCGTACCATGCGCCCATGGCCCATACGCCGCGCCCGTCCTCGGTCACGCCGTCAGCGCTCATGAACGTCAGCGTCAGGGACATTTCCTCGTCCGCCAGCTTATACCGATCGCCCTCGATCTCGCCCGCCACGCCGACCCACTCACCCTCCAGATACCGCCGGTACTTTTCCATGGTGTAGTCCGTGCTGCCGCCGGAGGGCTCCTCATCTCCGCCCACCGGGTCGGTCACATCTACCGGATCAGTGTCGCCGCCGGGCAGGGGCGGTGTGTCTATCGTGGTGCCGCCGTTGTTCTCCGGCTGCCCGTGGGGGATGAACTCCACCTGACAGGCTGTCAGGGTCAGCGCCAGCGCCAGAAGCAGCGCCAGCGGATACCACCGCCGTTTCATGGCTCACGCCCAGGGATCCTGCGCCGCCGGGGTACGGATGCCGCTGAGCGGGCTGGAATACTCCCACAGGAACCATTCGCCGGTGGAGGGCTTTTGCCGCAGCTTGATGGGGCGGGGAGAGTCCGCGCCGGGTGTGGCGATAAATACCCGCAGATAGCCCGGTTCAATGTCCTGCGGACGGGGGTCGGCCAGTACGTTCAGCACATAAGGCTGGGTAGGCACATAGCTGTTCTGAGGCGTGGCTCCGGCAAAATACGCCAGCGGCAGATACTCCTTGCCCCGCAGACGATCCCGCAGGAACTGGCTGTCATAGGGGGTCATAGGACGGGGCCCTCGCAGGAGGTTCATGGCCTCCACACCCTCGTTGGGATTTTTTACATACAGGTTCAATGCGCACAGGAAGCCCGCCACCACCTCGTCTGGGGTATTCAGGGACAGGTTCCGGAACTCTGCCAGCGAAGCGGGCAGTGCGTTCAATGTCACTTGCATATCTCGTCCTTCCTTTCTCTGATTTCCGTACCGTTCGTCAGCTGTCGCCTCTCACGCTGCTGGAGAATGTGGCGGCCGTGTAGAACTCGTCGCCGTCACGCGGCACGAAGTACAGCACATAGTAGTCACCCTCGCCGTTGAACCAGCCGTAGGCGTGCTTTTCACTGTTCCAGCTCTTCTCGTCCATGCCGGTATGGGGGATGCCGTCCTCGCCGCCCAGCATGGCCTTGATGTCGTCATAGGTCAGCTTCGAGGACTTGGAGGAGCCCATATCCCACAGCTTCTGACGTACCTTCTGCATGGTGGGCAGATCCGCCCGGCCGGTGGCGTCTGGATTGGACTTGCCGTACTCGCCCTTGCCGTTGGAGGTGGTGCGCTCGAAGGGATAGTTCTCCGGCAGGCCGCCGTTGTCGCCGCCGTCGGGGATGGCAGCGGTGGTGCCGCCGCTGCCGTCATCGGGGATCAGACCGGTGTCGATCTCGTAGGTATTGGCGATCTCCATAAAGGTCTTGCCGCGGTAATACGCCACGGCGTCCGCCGGCATGGGCATAAAGTCATCGTCCGTCCAGTTCTCATCGTTCAGATGCCGCAGGTTGGCCAGCAGGCTGATGGAGCCGTCCACCAGGTCGGAGTCCACCTCGCAGCTGACATACAGTGCGCCGGTCTCATCCACGGACAGGATGCCGTCCTGCATCTCGCCGCCCATAAACTCGCCCCGCAGCTCCAGACCGGTGTCGTCATCGGGTACCACGCGGGCATACGTGTCGATAAAGTTGAAATCGTTCTCTCCCTCCAGATACATGGCCAGCCAGACCTGACAGTCTCCGTCCCCGTCGAACACCAGCCGCGCCAGAATCTCGTGGGCAGTGTCGTTCAGCTTCTCGAATGCGCCGGTGGCATCCGTGAGACCCGCCATGCCGTGCCAGTCGCCGCCGTATACCTCGGCAAAGTCGTCAATGCTCAGTTCCGTGCTGTCGGTATTGCCGGTATTGGCGCTGCCTCCGCTCTTGCGGAACGTCAGCTGCAAATCAAAGCCGAAGTAGTCATTCACCATGATCAGGCCGTCCTTCAGCGTACAGTTGCAGATTGATCCGTCTCTGTCCAGCGTCAGGGTGCCGTCCTTATCCAGCTTCCACGCGATGGTCGTCGGGTCACCGTCCAGCATGAAGCAGCCCGTACCGTCCTCTCTCAGCTCAATATAGTTTTCGCCCAGATCGTAAATGCCGTCCATGGGCATCCACTCATCGAAGGACAGGACCGTCTCACCGATGTACTTGCCCACGGCGGGGTTTGTCTTGCTGGCGCCCTTACCGCCGCAGGCCGCCAGCGTCAGCGCCATCACCAGCGCCAGAAGCAGCGCCGCAGGCTTTCTCAATCTTTTCATCATGTCTCCTCCTGTTTTTTTAGTGTTTCTATGTTATCTTTACTCTATATTGTATTGGCACGTCTCACTTGAGGCGGAGGCCGCATTCGGGACAGTAGGCGGGGCAGCTCCACGCCGCGGACGGCGGTGTTTTCGGCTCCGGGGAGAAGATCACGTCCTCCTCACCGCAGGCCGCGCCGTCCCTTGTCAGCCATATCAGGCCGCTGCCGTCGCTGTAATGGACGCAGAAGGCATTTTCCTTGTGGCTGAACATCAGCCGGTTGAAGGTACCCGTCATGGGGATATCCTTATGCTCCTGCGTCAGCTTTACATTCCCGGTTTTGTACACCCATGCGTCGGACGCGAAGTCCGGATCGCCGTCCACAAATACCTGTATGCGGGAGCTCTCCAACGGGTCGCTGCTCTCCACCTCCATGACGATGCTGCCGTCCCGGCTCTGCCACTTCCCCGCAAAGGGGCTCTGATCCTCCGGCGTATACATCATGCCGGGGCCGTCCACCATACCGCCGGTTACAGGGCCGCGTTTTTTACCGCAGCCCAGCGTTCCGAAAAGCATCATGACCAGCAGCACACCTCCTATCCAGCCCTTCCATTTCATAGGCAGTTCCTCCGCTTCAGCCGTGTTTTGTGAATGAGCTCTCTACCGGCTCGCCGCTCTCCTGTAAGAACGCCGCACAGTCCGTACACAGGTCAATATCCTCGCCCAGCAGGAAACACCGGTCACAAACCAGCCGTTTGCAAATGGGACACAGGCTGAAATGCTCCAGCGCCTCTGTGGCGGCCCACTCGAAGGCTTCCTCTCGCTCCCGCCGGTACAGCGCCTGAAAAATCACGCGCTTTCCTTGGCTCTCCGGCTGCATCCCCACCTTGGAGAAGCGCACCGGCTGACTTTCCCAAAGGAAGCCGCATACCGCACAGCGCAATGAAAACTGAAACCTTTCCATAGAGGATCTGTCCTCCATAGACGCTTTAATGATGCGGCGCATTCCCGTTCCTCCTTGCTTACGTCGCAGTTCTTTCCCGTACTCACGCTCAGCTATATACACACTTATATATGGTTTTACGTAAAATTCCTATTACCCAAAGGGTGAATTTTGCCGGTAAACGTGAAAATCGCCCTTAGGCGTAGACAGAGTGCACAATCCAATGTGACTTGGATTGTGCACTCTGCTATCGTCTTTCTTATCTTTTCAGCAGCTCACCACTGCGGCCACAGCTGGCGAACAGTTCAATATAAACCTTCAGCTCATCGAACGAATCTACCTCCATCTTTCGATACAGATTGCGGTTATGAGTCTTTACCGTGCTGGCGCTGATATGTGCCAGCTCAGGAATATCCTTGACGGTATAGCCGTCCATATAGTATTGCAGGATGGTACGTTCCATGCCGGTCAGCGTGCCCGCCCTCTCCGCAAAGCCGCACAGCCGCGCCTCCACATCGGGCGGCAGCGCGCCCGCCGGCCGGGTGCGGATCATGGTCAGCAGCTCGTCGATCTCCGAAATACCGGAGGCCACCACCTCCGTTGTGCCGTCTCTGACCGCCGCAAGGCTCTCGTTGATGGGCTTGACGAAGCAGCGGGACAGCACGGTTGCGGCAACCAGCATTGCCAGCAAAAAGAATACCGATCCCAAAAACCATGCGATCCGCGAGTTGCGTTCATAGCTGCGGAAGGCGTTGGCTGTCACAAGCGTCACCACAGCAAGCGGAACGCCGTCCGAGGTGACGGCGTCCAGCAGCCGGTGCCGCCCCAGATAGGACTCCTTGCCATCGGCGTAGACGGTATAGTATTTCCCCGGCTTGATATGCAGCGTACCCTCGGCCGTCAGGCGCGAGTCATTGGTAGCGCCCAGCATAGCCCCCGACAGATCGAGCTTGTCGCCGTCGATGGGCGCCAGCAGGGTCAGCATATTGCCATAGGTGCTGGACACGGTATCGTGGGAAAGGCTGAAATAGAGGTCGCTGATCTCCATGCCGCAAAATCCCCGCACGGTGCCGCTGCCATCCAGGATCGGCACGCACAGAAGCGTCACATATTCCCATGTATCCAGCAGTTCTGTACGCTTTGCCCACAGACTGCCCTCTGCCGGGCGAGAGGCCTGACTGCTGAGGAGTCGCTCGCTGCCGGGGATCAGCGCGGTGTTCAGCTCCGGATTCCAGCGGTTGTGCATCTGAAGCTGCAGTCCCCGCGATGCTTCCGCCGCGCCGCGGAAGCAAATCACATCCTGCTCCGAGGCCACCGTGGGCTGGAGCCCGCTATAGCGCAGATACAGCCCCGCTCTGAGAGCGCCCGCATCGGGCAGCGACGTGTTGGCGGTGACGTTCAGGCAGAAGAAGATCCCGCTGCATGAGGTGGCGCTCAGCGTACTGCTCAGCGGCGCATACAGGCGCTTTTCCAGCTCCGCAATAGTGCCCGGATCGTCGTTGAGCGCGTCAAAGGGAATGCCCTTGGCTGCAAGAAAGGCGTCCAGCTCCCGTCCCAGCTTTTCCGACAGCGCCACGCCGTGCGCTGTCAGATCATCCATCTGCGCATCCAGCGCCGCGTATGTATTTCTCTGCTGAATGTCGAGAGCGCCGGCCAACTGCCGGGCAGGATGGGACAGCACGCCCGTGGCCATCAGGATAGACAGAATGGCCGCCACCAGCAGCAGCGCCATTATGAACCAATACAGCACCAGCCGCACAGCCATACTGCGGCTGGCTGCATACGAATTTTGAATCGCATTCCGAATCGATCGCATGTGCCTTCCTCTTTCACGTGCCGTAATCCAACTTAAAACTCTCTAAAGTCTCCCAGATCAGGGCGTCCAGTATATTGCCGCCCTCCAGATACTGTGTCCGCCCTGCCGTCAGCTTCAGCCGTACCAGATTCTCAAACCGCGTCTCCAGATCCAGATAATTCTCCATCTGCGGCGGGTAGCAGAAGGTATACGCCTCCTGCGTTTGCAGATATGTCTCATACAGCGACACATACAGTGGGTTGCTCAATTTTTCCACGGCATCGGGCAGATATTTCTCAAATGCCTCCTGCGTCACCGGCATGTAGCCCAGGCTGGTGACGAATTCCACGTTGCACGCCGGCTCGGTCAGCCATTTAAGGAACGTGATGCACGCCTGCTCCCGTTCCGGGGTAGACTTCACGGTACACATTCCCACGCCGCGCTGCATCACCAGCTTGTCGCCCCCTTCAAACACCGGGCAGGGCATGGAGGTGATCGTCACCTTTTCCGAGGTGTTGTCTGGATACGTCACCGTGTCGGAATAGTAAAGCACGCTGGCGGAAGATGCCACAGATACCACCACATCTCCGGTGCGAAGCGGTTCCGTGGCGTACCCGTCGTACAGCCACAAACCGCCCGTCAGACCTGCCCGGGCATACGGCTCCCAGGCCCGTTCGAATCCGGGGCCAAACCTGACGCCGTCATTCTGAAAAAAGTCCTCGCCCAGAGACTCCACGCCCACCTGAAAATAATCGAAGTGGTAGTCGTGGACAAAGAAGCATTTGCCGGTATCCGCGGCGTACTGCTCTGCCAGCGCGTAAACGCCCTCCCATGTAGTCAAATCGTCATAGCTGGCGCCGGACTGGGCTGCCCACCGGTCAAACAGCGTCCGGTTGACAAACAGCACCTCCGTGGATTTGGCAAGGGGCAAAATCGCCTGCCGCCCGCCGATCATCCCCTCCTCACGAAAGGCAGGGATAAACGCCGCCAGCTCCTCCTCGCTGAAATAATCCCGATAGTCCACCAATATGCTCTGATCCGGCAGAGCCAGCACCGTCTTGGGATAGGATACGAACATATCCGGCAGCGACGGTGCGCCCGGGTCGCTGTTGGCGGCGGCCAGAACGCTTTTATGAATACTGCCGCTGTTGCTGACCAACTCCACCTTCACGCGGATGTTCTGCTTTGCGCCCACGGTGCTGTTGAACCGCTCGATCAGGCCGTTCAGCGGGGAATTCACCTCGCCGCCATAGACGTGCCACAGCGTCACGGTCAGCGGCTCCGCGTCCTTTTTCTGCCCGCAGCCCGTGACCGGCAGCAGCAGCATTGCCAACAGACATAGAATGATACTCCTTTTTCTCATGATCGTGTCTCACCTGCTTCGGCAGGGCGGCAGGGACATGGTGTCCCGCCGCCCCGAGCCCTTGTGGTTATTTCTTCTCGTCTCTGCGCTTTTTGCCGACGATCCAACCGCTGCCGCCCAGCGTCAGCAGGGACAGCCCCGCATACAGGACAATGCCCGCATCGCCGGTCTTGGGAGATGCCGTGCCGCTGTCCGGTCTGTTCTCGGGATAGACCGTCGTGCCGCCGGTCGTGCCGGGAATCGTCGTACCAGGCTCGGTCGTGCCGCTGCCGGACAGCACGGGGATCACCGTATCCTCGCTGCGCTTATGGCCGCAGACGGTACACTCCTCATGCTTCAGGCCGGTCTGCGTCTCGGTCGCCGCTTTGTCTACCTTCCACACGAAGGTGTGGGACGCCAGATCCTTTGTGCTGCCGCTCGGATCCGGACAGGCGCTGTCGGTACACTGATGCCAGTGGCTCTTTGCGTCCGCATACCATGGACCGCCATCGTAGGTATGCCGATGGTCTCCCACATACGGCTTCACGGTGATGGTCTGCTTGACATTGATACCGCTATTGGCGCTGCCATCGTCATACTGGATCGTCACATCCGTCTGCCCCTGAACGAGCTTATCCCCGCGGAATATGATGTAGTTGGTAATGGGTTCGCTGGTGCCATCTTCGTAAACCGCAGTGACCACCATGCCCGTCGGGTCAAAATCCTCACCGGCCATGTACTCGGTCTTATCCGGCGGTGTTGTGATCTCGATGCTCTCCACCTTCTTGACGACCTTCAGCACCTCAAGCTCGTGGAGCACCCGCATATCGCCAGTCGATGGATTCTCAAAGACGCTTACCTCTTTCCCGTTTACGGTCACCTTATCCCTTGTAAGCCCGGTGTAGGTATACCCCGGTTTTGCGTTAACAAAGATTTCTACCGCATACTGAGTATTTGCCTGAATCGTGGCGTCAGATGCCAGATCATCCCAGCCGCCGCTTGCATTGCGCTGCTTAATGGTAACCTTATGGATATCAACGCGCATCTGGTCTGTTGAAGCCTCGATGTCGCCTGCCTTTGCATTCAGCGCATATCCGTCGATCTTGATCGGCAGCTCCGTGATCTCCTTTGTTACCGCTATTTTGTAAAAGTTATGTACGGTAACCGACTTCGTCGTGCCTGCAAACACTTCCTGCTCCTTGCTTTCAGCTATGGTGCCGGGTTGATGGGACGCATTCTCCCAATCATATCCGTCTATCGTAGCATGACTGATTTGCTTTACGATATACTTTCCCGCCTCGACTGGCACATCCACTGTGCCCGCTGTTTCACCCGACTTAATGGTAATGTCTACATTTTTGTAGTGGCCATAATTAGCGTATTTGCGGAGAATCTCAAAGCTAAATGTCTTGCCTCCTGCATCGACCCCATCATACAGCCCGCTTAGATCCACGGTAATCTTCAGCGTACCCGTTTTACCCTCCGCTGCTCGCGCCGTTGTGGGCGCCAGACACAGCACCATACAGAGCACCAGTACAATGCTGAGCCACTGCTTTTTCATGATTCCTTCCTCCCTAAAAAGTATTTATCCGTTAAACGCGGCGAGGGCCGCGTCTGCCCGGCGGATCCACTCGGTGCGGTCGCCATAGATCGCTGCGTCCAGTGAGTTGATGGCGGCGGCCGCCTTCTCTCCGGCGTCCTCCTCACCCCGCATGGCAGCGCTGAGTCCGGAGGCCATGTCCTTGATGGCAGTCATCTGCTGCTTCCACGTGTTGGCGGCGTTGCCCAGCGTTTTCTGCACGCCGAAGAGCGTATCGAAATACTTGCTGAGCTTTTCATACTCCTTGAAGTTGTTCACCTCGAGGTTAAAGGCATTCATGCCCGCGGTGTTGATGAACACCATCCGCACCGTGGACTTTTTCTCCGTCTTGTCGCCGTTTTTCACCATCTGCTCTTCATACTTATAGTTCCGCAGATCGGCGATGCGGTACACGCAGGCCCGCGTGGTCTTGCCGAAGATCAGGATCTTGTAGTCCACCTGTGTAAAGGCCACCAGCCCGATGTCCTCCGCCACATAGAGGTTCGCCCCAAAGCGCACCAGCTTCTGGTTCTTGTCCTTGGTCTTCAGGCGGGGCACAAAGTAGTGATCCCACAGCTTCGTCCCCCGCTCCACCTGATCCAGATGCGCCTTCACGCCGGGCAGATTGCCATGCACATAGTCGTACACCTTGAAGCCCCTGCTTCTACAATTCTTTCGGCAAATGCAATTGCCGTCCGCCAGCTTCTGGGTCTGCATCAGGTTGATGTCCGCGCCGCAAATTCCACACTTGTTCGCCATAACATTTTCTCCTTTCCGTCGTTGCCCGATTCGGCAGGTTTCTATAGCTGCTTATGAAATATCCCGTTGCGGGATCTTTCCTTCACATAGCATAGATCTGATCCATCAGGTACTCGGCAGGCATGGAGCCGTAGAAAAACTGATCGATCAGCCCGTCCTTCTTGGCGTCCCGGATGTCCTTTGCCGTCTGTCGTTCGGTGTTGGCATCCACCATCAGCGCGATCTTGCAGTTGGGACACAGCGCCTTTACCTCACCGCGCAGTCTCAGTCTTTCGCCGAGCTTCCACGGGGCATACCCTGTCACCTCCATCACAAGCACAAAGGGCTCGTATATCTGGCACAGCTCCACGGTGTCCCTTGGGGACTCTGCACGGATCACCTCGATATCGTAGTCAGAGCTTTTGAAAGCGGCCGCCACAACGTCGGCAAACAGATAATTCTGCATATCGATCACAATTTTACGCATTGTGCCATCCCTCTTCCCTTTCCTGTATATCCGACGGGTTTACCGCGTCCCATTCTATGCCGCTATTGTAGCACGGAAAAGCGGCCCTGTCTGTCCACAAAAGTGAGGACAGACAGGGCCGCTGATTGCGGATGATGCTGTGAATGCACGTATTCCCGTTCAGTTTTCTTCCGCCGTGCCGAACAGGCTCCCCGGCACCACCAGCCGCTTGCTGACAGCGGCAACCATCAGCCGGTTGCGGTTGGGGTATCCGGTTTTCTCCAGCATCCGGTTGATATAGGTACGCACTGTGGATTCCGCCACGTTCATCCCCGCGGCGATCTCGGCGTTGGTCTGCCCCTCACAGAGCAGGCGCAGCGTCTCCAGTTCCTGATCGGACAGGCCGCAGGAAAGGGTGTTCCCCAGCTGCACTGCCGGCGTGCTGTCCGGCCAATAGCTCTTTCCGGAAAGCGTCCCCTCGATCACGCCAACAAGATCGCCGGAAGGGGAATCCTTATACCAGAAGCTGTCGGCGCCGATTTTTCTTGCCCGCGCCAGAAACCGCCCCTCCAGCATGGAGGTCACCATCACAATTTTGATCCGGGGATAGATCTTCTTGATCTCCTCAGCGGCGGTTAAGCCGTCCGAGTCGTTTTCGGTGCAGATATCCATTAAAATCAGGTCGATGTGACTGTCGCCGCACCGCCGGAGCGCCGCATCAGCACGATTCAGCGTGCCCGCCACCCGGCAGTCTGCGCATTTTTCCACGCAGGAGCATAGGTACATTCTGGCAAGTGCCTGATCCTCAACGATCAATATGTCTCTGACAGCCATTCGTTCCCCTCCTCCAAATTCTCCCGATTTGGTATTCCTATCACCAGCGCGAACTCCGGCAGACTCTGCACCGTCATGGTCCCGCCGATCCTTTCGATCCTGCGGCGCAGATTGGACAGACCGCCGCCCTCTGTGATGGTCTTTTCCGGCGGCTTTCCGTTATTTCGGATCAGGACGGTATATCTGTCGCCGTCCTCCCAGATGTTGGCGATCAGTTCGGTTGCCTGCGCGTACTGTATGGCGTTGCTCAGGCAGACCTGCATGGCGGCATACATCAGATCCGCCGCGCCTCCCGCCGGCTCTGTACCTCTTATTCTGATGGCCACGCCGCTGCTATCCGCGCTTTCATACAGCGCCTCCCTTGCCGGCAAGCGTTCTGCGTCACGAAAGACAATGCTTTTTTCCCATTCCCGCAGCACAACGTCTGCGTTGATGCCGCCAAGGTCTCCGGCCAGATATTGCTTCGTGACGGTAATACAGGCGGCAAGGCTATCGTGCATGGCGGATTTGGCGGCAAGCTGTTCCCTCTCCCGCGCCACCGCCGCCACGTTTTCCGAGAGACGCCGCAGCTTTTCCGCGTCCTGTTCAAGCCTTCGGTTATCCTCGGCCAGCTGCTCCAGCGCCCGGTGCAGCGCCGTAACATCTGCGGCGGTCAGCTGTATATACGTCTCCCCATATCGGTCGGTCACGGCCGTCTTCTCAAATTTCCATACCAGCCCGTCCGGAAAGCGGTAGGTATTCTCCGTGCTGGCAATGGGCATTATGCCCTTTGGCGGAGAGGCCAGCGCCTTTTGAAGCTCCTCCAGATACTGCATATCGCTGTTGAGCAGATACTGGCTCAGCCGATACATCTGCCGGTTGCACAGCACGATGCCGCCCGAGCGGTCAAAAAAGCATACGGCGGTGGGCAGCCGGTCAAAGCTCTCCTTGATGGCGTTAAACCCGAAGCGTCTCAGCTTATGCATCCTCCCGCCCCCTTATCCCTGTGCGGATCAGCCACAGGCCGTCCTCCTGCCGCACCGTCACCTCCGGGGAGGCGATCGCCGACAGATCGGCGGCGCACTCCACCGACAGATCCATCGCGCTGTCGGAAACGGAGATAAACAGTGAGCGCAGATCGTCTACCGTGGTCTCCGCGACGATTTCCAGCAGATCGAACAGACGCACGACCTCAGAGGCGCGCATCGGTTCCGTTGTGCGATAGATCACGCCGCACTCCGTGCCGCAGGCGGTCAAGGCTCGCACGGCTTCGTCGACCGTCAGCCGCAGCTCCTGCTGCGGCAGCCACTGGTACTCGCTGCAGAGGAAGTACAAATTGGCGCTGCGCTTGATGTAGGTGCCAAGCAGCAGCACCTTCTTCAGCAGGCTTCGCCTCTTGGCGGGGCCGGCGCGCTCACATCGGGCAAGCATCTGCCGCATCTGGGCTGTCTGTCTGCTGTGCTTTTCCTCCAGTTCATTGTATATGCGGTTCTTTTCAGTCAGCTCATGCAGACTTTTCTGAACAAGATAGGCGTCCTTCAGCTTCTTCTTGTTGCGCTCCATTTTCTCCTTGTTCGCATTCAGCCGGGTACGCAGCTCCGCCAGCTGGCGCACATTGTCCTGCCAAACGGCGTAGCCGCCGCTGATGGGCGCCGAGGAAATACGCATGCCATCGGGCCGAACGATCCGCTGCCCCTCCTGCGGGCAGGTTATATCCTTACCTGCGGCACGGGAGCGCAGGACGATCCGGCCGCTGCGATCCGCAATACAGGCCGCCAGCGTTGAGGCCTCAAACAGTTCCACATATCCCGTGTTGGACGGTATCATACGGCAGCGGATACAGCTTTCATAGATGGCGGCATACAGCAGGCAGAACATCACGTTCATATCGCCGAACCACCACCGAACAGCCGGAATACCCGACAGATAGAGAATACTGTACAGGAGCATCGCACAGCCCAGCACAAACGGCGTTATCCGCTTTCCTTCACCACTTGGGATACGGCTCTTCCGGAACAGGCAGACAAGAGAAAAAGCCATACAGACCACCATCCAGCCAAGGCAGATAAAATACAGCGGGCGGTAGGAATATGTGCCGGAAACCGGCAAGCCGGGGACGCCGCTTTTGAAGGCAAATACCTGCTGATGCAGGTCGTTGGTGATCACCAGCAGAAACAGTGCCGCAGGGATGATCGACAGCATACCGGTCCCTCGGCTCAGGCGGTAGTCCTCTGACTTTCCCATGGACAGGGCGATGTACACCCCCAGCAGTGGGAGGAACAGCATCGGCAGATAGTAGAGATACCATATGTACCGCCCCGCCGCCGGGCCGGTGACAACGCTGTATTTCAGCGTCCGCAGTATGAGCCACAGCAGCATCAGCGCCGCCGTCAGCCGCAGGCAGTGCAGCGCCTGCCGCTGGATAATGCGCCGGTCGAGAGAAAAGCCCCACAGGGTAAAAAGCAGCAGATAGAGCACTGTCCGGATATGGTTCACGGCGGGGCCGCCGATGTCGAATTTCGCCAGCATCCGACAGGCATAGGCTATGGCGATTGCCGTAAACACGAAGACCGTCGGCAGCAGATGCTTGGTGGTCGCTTTCAAGAGGCAAGGCCCTCGCTTTCTTCAGGCTGTATCCGCAGACACACTTTTAATATATAGCATAAAACGCCGTCCGCCGCAACTCTTTCCTGCCGGACGGGAAAGGAAGCGGAGGACGCTCCTGAGAGCGTCCTCCCGCAGCAGGCCCGTCAAGATATCCTTTATGGCAGCGGGAGGCTCGCTCCTTCCGCAGGAGGCGGGGCATCATGACGCAGAGGCGAACTCATAGCTCACTCTTTTCCTTCCGCGCCATAAGCCAGACTGCCATGTCCCGCAAAGTCTCCCCCATGGGGCGCGGCTGATACGCGAAGCGTTCCGATGCGGCGGCATGGCTGAATTGCCCGTTTGAGGCGAGGACGGCAACGGAATAGGGGGTGAAAAACAGCGGCTTTCGATCCTTCAGACTCCGGCGTTCGCAGTATGGAGCTGCCAACCTTGCAAGGCCCAATGGCAGACAGACGGGGCGATATTTCAGCTTTGCCGCCTTTCCGACAAGCTGAAGCATCTTACGGATCGTAATGTAGTGGCCGGACAGGATGTAGCCCTTGCCGGGCTCTCCACTTTCGGAACAGGCCAGAATGCCTTTTGCAACGTCCCGTACATCCACGAAGTCATACCCGCCGCGAACGGCAAAGGGCAGCCTTCTGGCCAGGAAAGACCTTGCCATGGAAGTAAAACTCCCTCCCTGTACGTCACCCGGTCCGATGATGCCGGAGGGAAAGACAATGCCGGCATTCAGCCCACGCTCCGCCGCGTCGAAGACCAGTTCGGTTGCGGCCGCCTTGCTCTTTGCGTAATCGCCGTCTACAAGACCCGGAGAGAAGTCAGCGCTTTCCGTGATAACGCAGCCCTCCGGTTTTTCCGGTATGGCATGGACGGAGCTGACATAAATGAATCTTCCCACATCGTGCTCCATGCATTGCCGGAGGATCCTCCATGTGCCGCCCACATTGACCTGATAGAGCTTCGGGCCGGGTCTGGACGCGACGGAGATAATGCCTGCGCAGTGGATTACACAGGTACGGCTGTCGGCGTCCGCAAAGAAGTCCGCAAGAGAGCTTTTATCACACACATCGCCGGCGACGGTACGGACCTTCTTCGGGAGCAGGCTGATATAGGGGTCGTTATGCAGCACAAGCGCACGCACCTGAGCATCGTGGCGTACCAGCTCCGCTACAACGGCTCTGCCGAGGAAGCCGGTAGCGCCTGTAATTAGGTATTTATCAAACATTCAAAAAGCCTCCTCTCAAAATAATTGCACAAGTGTTGATTATCTTTCACAAGTATAGTATACTTGAAGTGAAAAGCAGAAACAATCAGCACTTACTGTACAGCTGAAATTAAATCAACACAGCCCGCCGGTGTGTTGAGGAACGTGATGATCTTTTTGAGGGAGATTTCCGGATGGCGAAACTGGATGCGAGGAAACGCTATACGCAGATGATACTCAAGCAGTCTTTTTTGAAGCTGCTGAAGGAGAAACCGGTCAATAAAATCACAGTAAAGGAGCTCTGCGAACTATCCCAGATCAACCGGGCTACTTTCTATACCCATTACAGTGACTGCTTTGCACTGCTGGAGAGCATTGAGAATGAGCTCATTGATGAGTTTGAGAAATCCCTCCGATATGTTAATTCCTTTGATGTGGCGGCTCTGATCGAAGCCCTCTATGCCATGGTCGATCAAAATCAGGAAGCCTGCCGGACACTCATTCTGGGGAATACCAGTTCGGCTGTCATTGCGAAAATGATCGCTCTGGCAAAACCGGGCAGCCTTGCTTATTGGCACAGGGAATTGCCGAAGGCCAGTGAAACCGAGTTGGAGATGATGTATACGCATCTTTCCAACGGGTTGATGCATGTTATTGTAGAGGGCTACGACAAGTACAGCAAGGAGGAGATGATCCGCTTCGTCAGTCAGGTAGCGAAGGTTAGTCTTTTGCTGTTCCGATAAAAGAAGGCGTGCAGGAAGAAAATCCTCAAGATTGCTTCATTCTGGACACTGAAAAGAGCGCAGCATCAGCTCAGCCGCCATCCGCCCGCTATGGAGAGCCTTTGTCTGGTGCCTCGGAGGGCAAAATTAAAAAGGGAGGGAGTGCATCTGCACTCCCTCCCTTTTCCGGCTCATATCAGCATCTTTTTCAGAAAGCGATTTCTCCTGACATTATTCCGCCGCATAGATGACCGGATCAAGTATCCCGGTTTGCACATAGTATTTGGGACATTTGACATGCGCAATGTGCGAAGCGTCTACATATACGCCCGAAATCGCGCATAAAGTGAACCATCAGACTCTCCGGGAAGAGGGACAGCGATGGAAGTATTTCTGATTTTTCCCAAATCACTGCAGGCAAAGCAGGAGCTTGCACGGGAGCTGGCAAAGTTCCAGTCCGGTCAGGTGCTGAAAAATGTCCGGAAGCTGCCCTGCTCCACGGAGCAGAAGCTGGAACTGGTAGACGCCGCCGTGAAGCACCCGAAAGCGCAGAAGTAATACATAGACCATTTTGCCCCAAAAAGGTTCATGGCTTTTCCGCCTCAACCGCCGTTTGTTCCGCAGTGATAGTATGGCATCCACTATCACATCCTGATGGATACATAGGTTGGTCAATGGGCGGCAAATCCGCCTCTCCATCCTCCGCAAAGAGGTACACATAGGCATTTTTGCCGTCCCAGACCACCTTTTTGACGATGGTGCGCAGCAGACGGCGTTTTTCCTCCAGCGTGGCAGAATCCACCGCGCTGGCAAAGGATTCGATCATTTCCTGATGGAAGGCAAACTCCTGATGAAGCATTCGGCTCTGTTCAGTCAGGGCTTCCAGCTCGGCAAGGCGCAGCTGCTGGGTCTCGCTCTCCTGATGGAGCGCGTCGATCTGCTCCATGACGTACTTGGCCGAGGTGTCGCTGGCAACGGACAGGGATTCCACCAGCCGCTTGATGCGCTCTTCCGTCTCGGTGTGCTTTTCCCGGAGCAGCGCCAGCTCCGCGTCGTAGCCCTCCTTGCTGCCGCTGATGACCTTCTTGGTCTGCGCCAGCAGCCGGGTAAGGGTCTCCTTGTCGGCGGACAGCTTGCGGATCTCCTCGATGATCTTGGCGTCCAGCGTGTTGCCGTTGCAGTTCTTCATAGCGCAGACCGTGCCGTGGCTGCGCTCCTTGGTGGAGCACATGTAGGTGTAAATCAACTCGCCGTCCGCCGTGCGGCGGTTGGTCAGCTTCGGGCGCATATAGTCGCCGCATTCGCCGCAGCGCAGCAGCCCGGACAGCAGCGCCACGTTGCTGCGGGGCCTGCGGTAGCTCTTGGATTTGTTGACATCCAGCATGGCCTGCACCCGCACCCAATCGCTGCCCGCGACGATGCCCGGATGCTTGCCCACCGCCACGATCCACTCCTCCATGGGACGGATCTGATTCGCCTTGCCGGGGCGCTGTAGGGTGCGGTTATACGCCATGATGCCGTGCTCGCCGTCGAATTCTGCGCGCTCGGCAAATAGGTCAACATTGTTCTCTTTCAGATACTGATACGCCGTCTCGTCGGCGATCATGTAAACCGGATTCGTGAGAATGCCGCGGATGGCAAAGCGGGTAAATTGCTTGCCGCGCTTCGTGACGCAGCGGTGCTCCAAAAGATACTGGTCGGTCTTGCTGAGTGAGCCGGTTTCCATGAACACCTCGAAGATCGTCTTGACCAGCTGGATTTCCTCCGGAATGGGTTTGAGCTTGCAGGCCTTCTTCACCTTGCCGTCCACCGTCACGCTGGACAGGCTTTCTGAGGCGTAGCCCGTGGGCGTTGTGCCGCCCAGCCAGCGCCCGGTCTTGGACAGCTCGTGCATGTTGTCCCGGATGCGCTCGGCGATGGTCTCCCGCTCCAGCTGGGAGAACACCGACGCAATGTACATCATGGCGCGGCCCATAGGCGAGGACGTGTCAAACTGCTCGCGGATGGAGATGAAGTCAATGTGCCGGTCGCCCAAGTCCTCAATGA
>OGXA01001654.1_pt1 | contig 17915 bp, 17 predicted proteins | sample 1576171 | NCBI WGS metagenome assembly OGXA01 (sample SAMEA3541587, study PRJEB24748) | human gut metagenome | biome: human gut; feature: human-associated habitat; material: faeces | place: China | collected 2012 | reverse complement strand
CCGTGATGGTGCGCGATTTGGAGCAAATCAGCCGCAACAGCTACATACTGGTAGGTGTTATTGAAATTCTGCGTCAGAATGATGTCTACCTTATTACCACTGAATGTGACCTGAACGCCGAACTCATCAACAGCGGTCTGGAACGCTTTGTCGGCGACCGCTTCACGCGGGCATCCTTTGGAAAGCCGCGCTTTGATGTAAGGCTTCCGTTGATGGATCAGTTTTGAGGTGCCGCTATGACTGAATACAAAGTATGGGCGTTTGCCCGCAGTGCAGCACCGAACCTGCCCGCATTGGAAGAACAGCTTGCCGATGTCATGCGCGAAGCCGACAGGCGCGGCTACATCATTGTGAATTCCTGCATGGAGCAGAAATACGGCACCGAATTTTGGCGTCCGGCCTTGTTCGCCATGCTTACTGCTGTGCAGCAGGGGCGTGTCAACGCCATCATGGTGCAGAGCCTTGACCGGTTGAGCCACGACATTACAACCTTGTACCGCATCCTGCGCTTTCTGCAAAATTACGGTGCAGTGCTGATTACGACCAAAACCAATCTACGATATGAACTCTTTCTGACGGGGCTGGAGAACAGACTATTGAGCCGCCCTAAGAAAAGAAAGCCTGTATGGGTATGTGAGGAATGCGAAGATGGAAATTCTTGAAACAAAAAGGGGAAAGAGCGGCGTACAGAGCATCGTTGTTCGCTGCGGCGAGTACACCGTCGAACTGACCTTTTGCGAAAACTGTGAAACGGACGTTATGATTCCTATTAAAGAGCTGATTATGTCTGCATACGATCTGCGCAAGCAAAGAGAAGAACAGGGTAATAGGTAGAAGTGTGGCCGGGTTTGGCGACGGTTCTTCTCCGTTTTGGTGAATAGCTTTCCTTATTATAATAGAGTATTGTTTGTGTTGCGAAAATGCACCAACCATTTCCGCAACATGAACAGCGAGGTGAAACTTATGATATGCGTAGATCAGAATGGGCAAGCCGTTGAAATCTCGGTGGCTGACCAGATGTGGCTGGACGATGCCTACTTTAAGGAAAAGCAACTGCGGTTAGGTACAGATGCCCCGCGTGCTGCATTGGCCTATCGGGTATCCACAAAAGGACAGGTAGACCATGACGATATCCCGATGCAGAAAATTGACTGCCGTAAGTTTGCACAGAAACAAGGATGGCGGGTAGTAAAAGAGGACGCTGAAAAAGGTGTCTCTGGTTCTAAGGTGTCGGCTTCAAAACGTGATGCCATCCAGCAACTGAAGGAAGAAGCCGCCAACGGCGAATTTGACATTCTGCTGGTCCATATGTTTGACCGCCTTGGACGAATCGAAAGCGAAACACCCTTTGTGCTGGAATGGTTCGTCCAGCATGGAATCGAAATGTGGAGTACCCACGAGGGGCAACAGAAAATCGAGACACATGGCGATAAGCTGATGAACTATATCCGCTTTTGGCAGGCGGCAGGGGAGTCGGAGAAAACATCCATCCGAACCCGCGACAGAATCCGACAAATCGTGTCCAGTGGACATTATACAGGTGGTTTTGTGTGCTATGGATACCAGCTGGCAGACCAAGGCAGACGGAACAAGCGAGATAAACCGGTCATGGATCTGGTCATCAATGAGGAAGAAGCTACATGGGTTCGGGAACTCTTTTATAAGGTTATCCAAGAAGGCACCAGCGGATATGCTCTGGCTGAAATGTTAAATAACCGAGGATTGCGTACCCGTGCCGGAGCAAAGTTCCAGTCGAGCAACATAATCCGAATTATCCGCCACGAGGGGTATACAGGCTACATAATTACGAAAAATGCTCGCTCTGAGTATATTAAAGAATTGCAAATCATCGACAGGGAAACATTCGATAAGGCAAATGACATAATAAACCGCAGAAAAGCCAAATCGGAGCAAGAACGAAAAATCGCCCATACCAGTCAGAATCCAACGCTGCTGGCGGGCATTGTCTACTGCGCCCACTGCGGAGCGAAGATGTCTGGCTTTATGCACACAGACCGCTATAAGCTGGCGGACGGCAGCATCCGCGAAAAAGTACAACCTAAGTATAACTGCTTTCAGCGCGGTCAGCGGAACAAAGGCGGCAGAGACTGTGACGGGCAAGCACTGTACCTTGCCGAGAGAGTGGATGCCATCGTCTTGAAAATTGTAGAGGAAGTATTCGAGCAAATCCGAGACACACCCTATTCCCAAGTGGCTGAGAATCGGATTCGACAGGAGTCGAACCTGCAAAAGACAAAACGTGCAGCAGCGGAGAAAAAGATAAAAGCCGCTCAGCACGCCCTGGAACGCTTTGAGGGTGAGATACTGAAATGCCTTGATGGAACAAGCAATTTTACCGAGGACATGATTGCCAAGCAAATCCGCCGATACCAACAGGAACTGGATGATGCTAAGGCAGAGTACGCGGAACTCCAAAATGCAAGGTTAAACGAAGCGGCTGAAATTCGGAAACTGCGTACTTACTACGATGACTTTAAAGGCTGGGCAGAAGAATTTGACACCGCTCCGCTGGAAATGAAACGAATGATACTGAGCCATCTGATTGATAGGGTAGAGGTCGGAAGAAAATACCAAGTTATTGTGAAGTTTAATATGAAGTACAGACAGTTTCTGGAATGCACAGCAGAAACTTACAATACAGAAATTGGTGCATAACAGAAAAGGCGGACTGTTCACGCAGGAAAGTGAATAGTCCACTTTTTGTGCTATGGACAGCACTATTGCAAAAAGTAAAGAAACAGCGTATAATAAAGGCAAGGAAAGGAGGCGCTTATCCCATGCAGCAGGAAGAAAATTATCTGGCGCAAAGCATATCCCAAGTAGATGCCGATGCCCGCTACGATGAAGGCGTTAAGCGTCTGCTTGCTAACAAAAGCATTTTGGCCGTTATTATGAAGGAGTGCGTTCCGGAATATCACGGCTGTACGGTGCGGGAGATTGCGGAGAAGTATATCGAGGGTGAACCGCAGATTGGCGCTGTCGGCGTGGACGCCGATGAAACAAACCGCAACGTATCTGCCACGATTCACGGCACGAATACGGAAGATGTGACGCTGACCGAGGGTACGATTCGCTACGATGTCCGCTTTTATGCCACAGCACCGAGCGAGGATGGTCTGATTGGGCTGATTTTGAACGTGGAGGCACAGAACCGCTACAATGCAGGGTATCCGCTGTTGAAACGTGCAATTTATTATTGCAGCCGTATGATCTCGGCGCAGTACGGCACGGAATTTACCAAAGGCGAGTACGGTAAAATCAAGAAAGTGTACTCGATTTGGGTATGTATGAACCCGCCGAAGAACCGCAGAAACACAATTACGCAGTATTCCATACAGGAAAAGCATATCATTGGTGATGCGGTTGAGCAAGTCAGAAACTACGACCTGATGAGCGCCGTGATGATTTGCTTGGGCGATGAGGACGACAAAAACTATGGCGGGCTGCTGAAATTCTTGGAAGTACTGCTTTCAGAAGAAAAGAGTCCCGAAACGAAGAAAGAAATATTAGAAACGGAATTTGATGTTCCGATGACACAAACGCTTGAAAGTGAGGTGCGCAGAATGTGCAATTTGAGCCAAGGTGTTATGGAAAGGGCAATGGAGAAGGGCGTTGCGAAAGGAATTGGCATCGGTGAAGAGAGGGGCGAGAACAAAGCAACTCTCAATGCGATTCGTAACGTGATGGACAGCTTTAAAGTGTCTGTCGATGCAGCAATGGATGCGTTGCATATTCCTGAAGCTGATCGCGCCAAATATAGAGCCATGCTCCAAAGTTAAAAAGAAAATTGAAAGCCGGTTGCAATGCAAAGCAACCGGCTTTTGCTTAATATATCGCGCATGATGTGAATGCTAATATATACTTGAGCCACTTTCCAGCAAAATGACAGCGAATATTTGAGCCACCTAATGGCTTCCCGTATAATAGATGTAGACTACTATGCGGGAGGCGATAGAAAGGTGGTCACATCGGTGGATGTCTACAAATCAATCCGCGCGCTGCAACTTGAAGGAGTAACCAGTCAGCGTGCAACAGCTAAAATTCTGGGAATTTCCAGAAACACAGTCAAAAAATATTGGATGGGCGACGCAGTTCCATGGGATCGGAAAGCCTACCAGCGAGAAGCCTCTGTCATAACGCCAGAAGTAATGAATTACAGGAACCTTGAAAACAGAATAGACGTAACTATCCGAGAAGGATAGATGTCCACAGAAGCGGTCACCTCTACCGGGTGGCTGGCACAGGAAAGTAGTACGCAGGCAAGAGTCCTGAAGCAACCTTTCTGATTATCCTCTGGTTTCAGGGGATAGAGCGACAAGACACGCCCGTGCCTGACGAAATATAGGTACGGAAGGGCAGAGAATAGAACCTGGCCTATGGGTAAGGCAGATGTGCAGCAAGTAGAACCGCAGTGAGCGATTGCAGCAAAGGTTTTGAAAATTTGTGTTGTTGCTCAACTTGTTATTGCAATTTGCATAATAGAACTAGAGAATAACTCTTTCAATGGCGGGGGCAACCTCGCCATTTTGTGTATTCTACAAACTGATGGGAAAATGGATATGGCGAAAACTCCAAAAAATTCGCTGGATATTTGGGGAATATGTCAATGCGGAAACATTCCTGTTATGGTATAATAATCTATATGAAGGATAATCTCTAATTATCAATTAATAAAGAGCAAATAAATTTTCGAATGAAGTATAGCCGCCACATGTAAAGGAAGGGGTTCCTTATGCACAAAGAGAGCTCAAACCAACCGATTGTAAATGGAAGTGCAGTAAGTGATGCAAAAATTCCGCACTTTAGCAAAGAACAATTTTCCGCAGCTCAAAATCGGTTACTTTTACACCAACAGAGCTCCTTGAAATTCAAAGCGTCACTTTCAAGTGCACATGAGGTAACTTTAAGTGGCGATTATTCCATGGGAAGAATTAGTCATAATTATTTTTCAAAATGTATTTTCGATAATGCTTCTTTGCATAGAGCCGCTGGAGATGGTTCCATTTTTAATCGGACTACTTTTAAATGTACGGATCTTTCATCTGCAACTTTTCAGAGTAGTACATTTGAAGAATGTACTTTTTCTGCGTGCAATTTGCAGCATAGTAATATGAGTGGGTGCTTTTTCCAGGGGACCGTTTGGACAGACTGCGAACACGGGCCCGGAAATATGTCTTTGAGTCAATTCCATAATTGTACGTTTGTAAATACAAAACCAGGAAATTTAGCTGAAGCTGTTCTTGAAAATGTCAGTTTTGAAAATTTACGGTTATGTAATCTAAATTTGGAATTTTCAAACTTCAAGCACATCAGATCCAAAAATATTGTTATTGCATTCAGCCAACTTCCGTATATTTTTGGCGGGCTAGACTACATCTTAAATACAACTGATAATGTACGGATTTCGTCACACATTAACAAAGAAGATAGTATTTCAGTAGAAGAATACATAGAGGCGCTCCACGATATGGAGGTGTTTTACTCATATAAGCGAGAATTCTTTCCGTTAGCGAATATATTGCTAGCGTTTCAACGATATGATGAGGCCCTTGCTGCTATTTTGAGTGGGATTTATGAAGCAGCGCTTCAAAGAGACTTCAGAATGTGCAAATATTACTGCGAACTGATTATGAGCAAAGGTGAGTTTTCAGTACATACTAGGCAAAGAATATATAATGCGATTATCCAAGCTGCTCCAATACACTCTCTTACAGATGCTCAGCGATATCAGTATTTAAAGCATATTCCAGCAATAAAATCCATTTTAGTCAATAATCCCGATCAATTTCCATCTGCTGTGATGCGAATTCAAACTCAAATTTCATTTGATGATGTTGAGCAAATATCTCTTCTATATACGTCTCTGGATTATTGCTTGCATACAAATGGCCTATTGCTTTCTGCTCCTGAAATAACAATAAGCCACAACTCCCCCATTATGTTTGTTATTAATTTGTGTGGGGCACCTGTTACCATTCTAGCGTCATGCACACTAATTCTATCAATTATTTCAGGTGTGTGTAAGTCATACAATGCGGTTGCCGAATCAATCTTAAATACGCAGGATATAAAATTAAAGAAACAAGAAATCAAACTTAATGAACAAAAAATTAGGCAAGGAGAGTTAGAAATCCAAAAGCTGTCACGAGAAATCAAAAGACTAGAGAAAGAAAATCCCGGTCTACAAAAGGACTTGCTTGACTCTCGAACCAAAATAACAAAGAGTGGATTGATTATTTCCCATGTAGCAATTGAGGAAATGAATTTCAACCCTACAAAATGGTCATAATGGAAAACTCAAGGTGTTATTTTGGCAGGCAATGCAAGAAGGACCAAGCGTAAGCCCATATTTGCTTGCAATGCTTGTAGCCTTATTAAAGATATTCTTAAGTTCCTGGTTGTCAGGCGGTAGCGCATCCTTAAGCACGATGCTATCCATAGGCCTAAAGACAGAGACTATTGGCATAACTCCCAGCTGGCACAACCACTCAACGCCTGCATAAAAGCTTTCAATCGGCTCCAAGCCGAGAACCAGTAAACTTCTAACAGCACCAGTCCTTCCCCACAGGCTAACAGCTTTCTTGTATGCGAGTTCATATGTGGAGATGGGAATGGCACCTTTAGCAGGCATGATTTTTGCGGCAATCTCTCTATCAAAAAGTTCCAAATTGAACCCCACTTCATCGATTCCTGCGTCATAGAATTCAGACAAAACATTCAAGTCTTTTGGAGGGAGGCACATTGCATAAATAGGGCGGTTGCTTCGAGAACGAATATGGCGTGCTATTTTCAAAATATTTTGGGGCTCTTCCTTATTGGTACCCGAACCACCACCTATAAGGAAATGGCGAAAAGGAACATTCTCCAAATAAAAATCTATAATTTCGCAAACATCATCGAGTGAAAATTTTCCGGATTTCATTTTTATGTTGCAGAAAAGACAACCTCGATCATTTTCCTTAAAATAGCAGTGCAGCTCATGATGAACCCTCAATCGATCTGTTGCAAGAAAAACAGCATGCCGGTAAGAGGTTCCTCTGGATGCTTTTCGATTTTTGTACGGATCTTCCATAGCAAAAGAAATAGTGCTTAGTGGAGTATCTTCATAATAGAGAATATAATTTAATCCATTCCATTCTATGCAATAGGGACTTAAGGAAGAGAACCTCGTATTATAAGGACTGTTTACAATTAAACCATTTGGGAAAACTAAATCTAATGATTGAAATACACCAGCGCGAACCTTTCCATGGGATGTCATTTCCTTTTCAGCAGCTAACGAAAATCGTATTCCTTGTGTAAGAAGGCCAATTTTAATATTCAGCATATCTCTTGACAAGATGCAGCTTCTCCAGAAATCATCATCTCTAAGAATATTTGGTGCTAATCGGAGTTGATAATCCGTAGAAATCCAGCATAACGGATATTTTGTTACAACCCTGCATAGATAGGCGTGAGAAGTAAGCTTCATATTATGAGATAACCCATCAAGTAGAAAGTTGAAATTATTGGTAATGTTTTCGCGTTTGGAAACTATCCACGATGGAATATAACTACCATTTAAAGTAAAAAAACTCTCGGGTTCATGAAAGATTTGAAAACTATTTATTGGAGAAGTCGCATCAAAAAATGCCATTAAATTTAGCTGGTGCAAAGATGGCTTTCCTTCATTCCGTAAAAGTTTATTAGTAAGAAAAGTAGAAGATTGAAAACGGGCATTGATTTCAAGAAAATATACGCCCTTATTAGATACCATAAAATCTATACCGCAAATGCCACGATAGCCGATCGTTCGCATTTTTTCTCCAAGCATACTTGCAGCGGTTTGAATTTTATCCCTCTGTTCAGATGTGAGAAAAGCGTGAAAGTCTGCCCCAATATATGAAAACTGACCACCTCGGTGTTCGATTAACTGAATAGAGGCAGGAAGTACTACGCATTTATTTTTAAAAACGATTATGTGAACATTAACAGGGACAGCATTATCCATATAGGGAGAAACTATATATTCTTCGCCTTCAGTTCCGGCAGAAACATACTTTTTGCACTCTTCCCAAGTAAATTGGTGAGTCCCTGCACCAGCTGATGAATGGACAGTTTGAAGAATAACGGAAGTATCTTTCGAGTGGTCAAAATGAACGTCAGGCAGTGTTTTACCAAAAAAGTGAGCATATGGAACAACCGCAACGCAGTCTTGTGCAAACTCTCGCATGAGTGCCTTATTCCGAAATATATTATATAGTTCCGGCTTAAGTACGCATAATGTTCTTGACACAATTTCTTTATCCATATTAAGGCACTGTGCCGGGTTATAGAATAAAAAGCGTACATCCGGGTTTTCACTTATTAATAATTTAAGGTTGTCGCAAATAAATTTTTTGAGATGCCATTGTGCACCCTGAGTAATGTGATCGATTCGTGTGCCAACTTTCGACGTAAAAGATATGTTACTGTTCTGATTTGAACCGTTATAAGTTACTGAATGAAAAAAGCTTATTCCACTGTACAAGATATCAGACTCTCTAGGTCCAACCCAAACTATTTTTGTGCTCATGTGTTATTCCTTTCCCGAATCCGACATTCCTCTCTAGGAGTGGGTATGTTTTATCAACCCGTCCCAGATTGCGAACGGATAATTCTTACTTTCAACTTGATTTGAAGATAATTAGAGATTATCCTTTATTAGTGGTGTGCGGGAAGGAGCGAATGAGCAGCGTAAACGTTGCTGTTTAGTAAGTAAACTTCAAGGTCGCTCGCGGATGCATGGCTGAAAGCACTTTTTTTTGACGTTCAAAACTTGCATGGACATAACGCTCAGTAGTTTTGATTGAGCTGTGCCCCAGAATCTCTTTTACTTCGTAAACGTCGCCACAAGCATCCCATAAATACGTGGCAAAAGAATGACGGAACATATGTGGAGTATAGTGGCCGGGCTGGTTTGATAGATCGGTGTATCGGTTAATAATCCTGCGAACAGACTGCTCAGACAATCTGTTCCCATCTCTGTTCAAAAAAAAGAAGGGCTCGTCGGCAACGCGAGGAACTCTAACTTGCAAGTATTTTTTTAGTGCTCGGATCACAGGGGCAGAAGCCAAGTAGATTTTTCGCTCTTTACTACCTTTCCCACGGATAAGAACAACCTGGCTATCTAAATTCAAGTTATCGCAGGTGATTGTACAAAGCTCGGAAACGCGTATCCCACTAGCGAACAAAAGCTCAAGCACGGCGATATTTCTAATTGTTTCCCGGCGAGCAGCTTTGGAATGGGCGGTCGAAAGTTCGCGGTAAGCGGCGGAAAAGATGGCACCAAGTATCGGGCGATCAATAGTTCTAGGAAGTAAAATTTCCTGGCGAATATGCAGTTGAATTTTTTCAAAGGGACTGTGTTCCAGAATTTCTTCATAGACTAGGTAATGGTAATACGCTTTTAGCGCTGCAATTTTACGCTTCACTGTAGACGCTTTGTAGCGTTCCATGAGATGCTCAATGTATAGTTCCATGTCAGTACGAGTAACCGTTGTTGGTTTTGGATAAAAATCGACAAACTGTTTGAGATCAATCTGATATGCCTTTAGAGTTTTATTATCCAGGTTTTTTTGCAACTTGCAGTAAGTGAAATATGCAGATAATGTTTGCGGTTCAGTCATAGGGAGGGCTCCTTTCGCTAATTAAAGTAATCATAATACTACAACAAAAGCAGCGCTCTGCAAAATGGTATTCGGAAGTATGAATTGCCGTCGGTTGAGTGCGGCTTTAAGTATATGGACACTGTGTATAAAATTATGGCACGAGCCGCAAAAGGTGATTCAATCCATGAATAGTAGGCATAGAACTATCATAATTAGTGAATGGTGTTCGACTTTGGTGTGGTATCGGGCTGCTTAAAAAATGCAAATTCGAATAAGAGCAAATCGAGTTTGACATGGAACAACGATGATAGTGCAATAAAAGAGGTTTGAACGCTTTTGAGGATAGGCTTAGTTTGAGTCATTTGGGAGAGCAACTGACTCTTAATCAGTGGGTCCTGGGTTCGAGTCCCCGATGGTGCACCATTTGTCCCATAGACGAACTTTCGAGATCGTCTATGGGAATTTCTTTTACTCCATTCTGTGTCTTAAGCAGAATGGAGATTTTTTTGTTTTTGCCATCGGGTGTATCGTATAAATATATCGAGTCAACATAGATATTAACGAGGCTCTGGCGGTATAGAATATTGTCCTCACTGCCATTGCGGATGCGAGTCAGGTAGTTAATTACATCTTCTATGGTGACGCTTTTGCCACTTTGCAGCTTTTCGCGTGCAATACTGGCTTCAATCTGCTGTTCCTCTGCTTGGCGCTTGGCAAGCTGCGCGGTGAGCACCTCGATAGCTTGTCCTTGCTCTATGGCATGAAGCAAGTTTTCCTGCGCTTTTTTCACTTCTTTTAATCTTTTTTGCAGTGCAGCAAGATTGGAAGATGAATTCGATTTTTTATCCTGCGCAACAATTTCTTTGGCAATGTCAGCAATGGTGGTATCGTTCATCGTGCTGCGAATTACTTTAACAACAGCGTTTTCAATCAAATCTTTTCGCACGTTGCTTTTGTAGCAAACATTCCCTTTCTTTCGGGCGTTGACACAAGAATAATATTGATAGGGAACACCTGTGTGAGAGTACCCGCTAATACCCGTCATAGGGGCACGGCACTCGCCGCAATATAACTTGGTTGTTAGAATATACTGTTCGTCTGTAGCCTTGGCGCGAGCCGGGGCCTTTTTGTTTTTCTGCATCATTATTTGTACCTGTTCAAAAAGCTCATCGTCTACGATTGCGGGAACAATGCCGCGATAATCTTGACCGTGGTAGCGGGCAATGCCGATATATTTGCGGTTGGTTAAGATGCGCCGGATGCTGTTTTTGTTGTATTCGTTTCCCTTTTGTGTCTTAATACCCTGTTGGTTAAGATAACGGATGATATCGGCCATTGTAGCATTTGCAGCGTACATCGCGTAGATTCTGCGCACAATGGGGGCAGTATCATCATTGATAACATATTTTTTGTTTACGATTTTATAGCCGAGTGGAGTTTGACCGCCGAGAGTTGTACCATTTTCAATGCAAATTTTCTGACCGCGACGGATTTTCTGCGCAAGCTCCCGACTGTAATATTCTGCCATACCTTCCAGCACGGCCTCCATCAATACGCCGCTGGCATCGTCCGATATTGGTTCCATAGCGGAGATGACTTTGACGCCGTTGCGCTTAAGGCGCTCCTTATATATTGCACTGTCGTACCGATCGCGAGCAAAGCGGTCAAGCTGGTACACAAGAACGCAGGAAAAGGTTCGCTTTGCGCTGTCGGCAATCATCCGCTGGAACGACGGCCGTTGATCGGTGCGGCCGCTGATAGCACGGTCAATGTACTCGTCTATAATCTGCAGATTGTTTTGTTCGGCATAGCGACGACAAACTTCAAGTTGTCCCTCGATGGATGTTTCCCGCTGACCTTGATAAGAGTAGCGTGCATATATAACGACATTCATTTTTTGGGCAATCCTTTCACTTGATTTTCCCATAGTTCCTTTAACTTTTGGTCAAGAGCAGTTGGTTTCCAACCGGCCGTTTTTGCAGTTGCATAAATTGCTTTTGCGTTGTTATACCAGCTATCATAAGCAGTTTGCCAATCGTATTCATTCGCCATTTTGTTGCTTCGCTTCCGGGCACGTGTCCATACTTTTGGTAGCGTATCTTTTTCCCCTAATAAGATGATATCACGCATTTTTTTGAACTGCGTTGCGTGCTCGCTACAACAGCAAATGGCATCTTTTCTGTTTCTGATAGTGCATTTGCCGCATATCGGGCAAATCAAAAGGTTGCTTTTATCTGCATTTTTTAGAAAAAGAACAAGCAACAGATATATAAAATCACCTAAATTATCGGCCTCGAACTGGAATGATAGATCAAGTGGTGAAAAGCTGAATTTGAATTGCCTCATCCGGAAATCGGAAAGATTTGTAATGAGCATATTTTTGAATTGTACGCTGACTTGCGCGTTTTTAGTGTTTCCATATAGATAAGGCAACTTGTCATACTTGAGAGGAATGTCAAATGCGCTGTGAAGCTGCACCACCCAATAGGTATACAGAATATTAACCACAAGCGGCAAAGGGTAAGAAATAAAATCCTGCTCCGTAATTTCCGCGATATCAGGAAAGTGATTTGCAAAAGAAAGACTTTGAAGAATTTTCACAAAATTCCCGGATTGCATAACTGACATTGTCAGGTCTGAACGGTAACACTCTGCAAGATACATGATTTTATCGCTCAAATCAGATAAGGTGTCAAGTCGATTACTATTATCCGCGATAAGTATACTGCCAGCAGCAATATCTGGGATAGATACGGATACCGTATTGGTTACAGGATTTTTCTTGAGTTCCTGCTTGATTGTAGCTGCCAGTATAGGCATCTGATCTTGATATGCCGTATAGATTTCTGCGAAAATCGCATCAATAGTGGTATCCAGTGGGGGCATATCGTCTGCAATTAAGGTAATATGCAGACCGTCAGACTGGAGAATCATATTACATCACACTCACTTGATTGGTTTATAGCTTCTATTTACATTATATAATAGAGGCTTTTTATAATCAATAGGTGGACACAAAATAAAATACAAAAATAGTATGAAAATGTGGGCGCTGCAATATCGCTGCTTTATTGGTATAATATAAGTGTGGACAAAAAATAAATGCTAAAAACAAGTCCACGAGAGAGGCGGCGAGCGAATGGACGATGCAGTAGTGTACACGCATGAGCAAAACAAATTGCTTGCAGCGTGCATCTACGCCAGCGTGATGGAAGCACTGCGGGCAGAGTCCACAGAGAGCGCCGCCGAAAACGAAACAGCGGTAAAAACCGCATAACGAAAAGGAGAACGACTATGAAACTGATTGGTTATCGCGAGGCTAATTTCCGCCCGGACAATGGCAAGGGTGAGGAAGTCAAGGGCTACATGATTTATCTCGGAAATGAGATTGATCCCCGCCGTGGCAGCGGTATGGAAGCTGAGCGCCAGTATCTGACGCAGAGCAAGATTGACCGTGAGGGTATCTCTCTGCAGGAGCTGTGCGGCAAGGATGTCAAGGTTTACTACAATCGCTATGGTAAGATTGCCAGCATCCGTTCTATGGATGATTGAGGCGACAATGCACCGATTGTGGTAGCTGCCATAAATCAATCGCAAAAGCCAGAAAAAGCCCTAACCAATGGGATTTTACCCCATCAGGAGGGCTTGTCCTGATGGGGTGTCAACAGGCCATATTGTGGTAGGTTTGTGGTAAGGCAAGGCTATCGAGAGAGGGGGATGTGTAATATAAATCTCCGAAAATGTGAAATCGTGCAGCAGATACAGTATCTGCCGGGCTATCCAGACAACTGGCGACAAGAGATAGAGCAAAAGCTGGATAGCCACCCCAATGTGGAAAAGTGGGCGTACATCCCTCATGACAGTGATGTGGATGAGGATGGCAAGCCAGTAGCACCACATATCCATCTGGTGATCGGACTCAATGAGTCGTTGAACACCAGTACCATCGGCAATATTATTGGTGTGCCACAGCAATATGTGTCGCAAATCAAGCAAAAAATCAAAGCAGGGCGCTCCTATCGTGCAGATATAGGCGGCGCTCTGCTATATCTGACGCATCGCAATGCACCAGATAAGCACCAGTACGGCGACGATCAAGTTGTCGCAAAAGCTGGCTACGACTGGAAAGCAGAGCGTGCAAAAAGCGAAAAGGCGCAAGAAGCTAACAGATCGTTCCAAAAGGCGATTGAGGGCATCAAGGCTGGAAAAATCCGCAGATACAATTTGACGGATTATGTATCGATGGATAACTACATCGACAACAAAACTGAGTACGAAAGAGCTTTTGAGTATCGCGAAAATTCGCTGAAAAGCAAGGCCAATCGTAAGATAAGCGTCATCTACATTGAGGGTGATGCTGGTTCGGGAAAAACAACACTTGCAAAAAAGCTATGCGAGGACAAGGAGCTAAGCTACTGTTTGTCAGGAAGCAGCCGCGACCCGGTGCAGGACTATAACGGGCAGGATGCATTGATACTGGACGATTTTCGTCCCGGAATTATGCCACTGTCCGATGTACTCAAAATGCTGGACAACAACTCGGCATCCTCTGTATCGGCGCGGTATCATGACCGTTGGTTGGAGGTGTCGCTCATTATCATAACAAGCGTGCTTACCATTGACGATTTTTATGCGGCTGTTGCTGATAACAAAGAACCCATTGCACAGTTGAAACGCCGCTGCAAAAAGTTGATACATCTGACCCGCCATACGATGGATGTCTATGCATACCGTGCAGCAACGCAAGAATACGCGCAGATTGGTTCCGGGCCTAATCCGGTGGCGACAATGTATGCGGATGTGGCCGATGACAGCGAGGACGAGTTGAAGGATTTTTGCCGCTCATTGGGCATAGAGTACAAGCCGGAGGGACTACCCTCGGATTATGTAATCCAAGATGAGCAGCAATCTTTGTTTTAATAGGGAGACGATGCAATGAAAGCAATTTTGAACAATATTGAATACGACACCGATACCGCAGAGCGGCTGGCAGATGTCACACACACACTTGACTTGTTTGCAGATGGCGCACGTCAGTATGTGCAATCTGTATACAAAAACTGCGATGGCAGATATTTCCTCCGGCTGCAAACATCGGATGATGACTATGTTGTGCCGCTGACGGGAGCAGAAGCGGATGCTTACTTGTATAAATACGGGAGAAAAAGAATATGAACGCAACTAAAAACGAACTGCAGCACAACACGATGCTGCATTATTACATCGGTACGACCGTCAATGGGGCAAAAGGCATTGCGCATACGGTCAAGGCCAATCCGCTGTGGATTGTTGCAATGCTTGTTATGGCTTGGCTGGCATACAGTGTGCAGGATATGCGGGCTACCGAGTCAATGGGCAGCATCGGTCATCTGATGACTGCGCTACAAAGCATTGAGGTGCTTGCTGTGGCAGCAATCGCATTGATCGTTGTATGCTACCGCATAGGCAGTGTGACCGGGGCAAAACAGATGTACCAAGACCTCTTACGCGGCGGCATTGTCAATTCGGCAGGGGAAGCACCACTGCTCATTAAAAGAAAACATCTTGACGGAAAGCGGGAAAATTGTCTGTTAACATTCAGAATCAAGGGATTGCCGCTGGAGCGCTGGAAAGACCTGTCACCAACGATTGCAGCATCACTTGGTGTTTATGTTGTAGAAATCAAAGAGGGCACAGAGCCATACACCTACACGGTGCATACCGTTGCCAACGATGCATTACCTACGCGGATTGACTGGTCGCCCAACATTATCCCGGAAAAACCGACCAAATTTGCGCTGGGCGAGGCCGTGACCGGCACAGTGTATGCGGATATTCAAAATGACCCTGGTATCCTGACGGCAAGTGCAACAGGCGGCGGCAAGACAATGGAAACCAAAGGCATTGCAGCACAGGCATTATACCGTGACTACATCCTGATTGTGGCCGACTATAAGCATGTGGAGTACGGCGGCATCTGGGGCAGCAAGGGGACATACATCGTGCACGATGACGCAAATCTGCTGTGGGTTATGCAGCGCCTGATCGAGCGCTTACATGATCGCCGCGATTGGCTGGCCGAACACGATTGCCGCAACATCGATGACTACAACGAGCGTTACCCGGATAATAAGCTGCGCCGGGTGATGCTGCTGATTGATGAGGCTGCGATTGCACTGGACACAAGGACGCAAAATAAGGCTAAAAAGGCGGCAAGGCAGGAAATCGTTGAAGCTATCAATGAGTTGGCTTGCACGGGGCGTTTTGTCGGATTCTCTTTTCTTATCAGTTTGCAGCGCCCGTCTGCAGAGGTGCTTTCCGGCGAACTGCGCAACAATCTGACAATTCGGCTGGTTGGCAAATCTGACGCAAATCTGTCTATGCTGGCACTGGATAACGCTGATGCCGCAAAGCTGATTCCCAGCGACACGCCGGGACGCTTTTTGACGAGTAACGGCGAGATTTTGCAGGGGTATTACTTCGAGGACACCATGCTGCGCAATCTGCCCGATAGAAAGTCTCCCGCGTGGGAATTTTTGGTGAACGGCGAAAATTTGTACCATCAAATGACTATGCAGGAAGTTGAAGAAAAGAACAAAACAAAAGGAGACAGCAAAAATGAATAGTGAATCCAAAACTCTTTCGGCGGTGGGGTATGCATCTGCAGATATATTTCTGCAGGCTATCCGCGAGAACATGACCCCCGAAATGCTTGCGGAAGCGGAGAAGCTGAGCGAGAACACGGATGATTTGGCACTTATTTATACCATTTCTCGCGAGGATGTTTGCGGTGCCGGTGTATGGCGAGAGGAAAAGGTCTATCAGTACCGCAATAGTGATGGGGGCAAATGCATTCTTATGATCGGCAGCGGCGGAGAGCACACAGTGTGGCATATTGCTACAGCGGATGGCTACCAGTCGGGCTCTGGCTGTTTGCTCATGACTGTGCAAGAGAGCCTTTTTTACAGGACAACAATTTTGAAACTGCGTACAGATGATCCGTTTATATGGGGGTGATAAAATGATAACGAATAACAAAGGCTCGCCCATGCCGCCTTTGCGCGACTACCAGCAAGAGGCACTTGCCCGTATGCAACACTATGAGGGGCGTGCTGCGCTTCTGGTGCTGGCAACAGGGCTTGGTAAGACTCGAATTTTTACCGAGTTTCTGCGCTGGGAAGTCAACGAGAACGACCATCATTGCCTGATTCTTTCCCACCGGGAGGAACTGGTACACCAACCATTAACCTACTTACAAGACCTTACTTGCGGCGTTGAACTTGCCGATAAGCGTGCCAACCATGAGCCGATTATCAGTGCCTCGGTGCAGTCGCTTGTAAGCCGCCTTGACAAATACAATCCGCGTGAGATTGACACAATCATTGTGGATGAAGCACACCATGCAGCAGCACCTACATATCGCCGGATACTGAAGCATTTTCCAAACGCGCAGATTTTTGGCTTTTCGGCAACTCCACATAGGGGAGATGGCGTTGGTCTTGGCTGTGTTTTTGAGGATATCATCTATGATTACTTCCTATTAGGAACACTGTAAATACAAGGCTTTTCGGAGCCTACAAACCAGAAAAAATAATATTTGATCTATCACATTACGCAAAAAGCCGTCCGGCATGAAAAACGGGCGGCTTTTTTGCGTGGATAGACGGAAAGGAGGCGCAAAAATAACTACAAAATTTTAGCGTTCAAATTTGTGCAACTTTAACGAAAAGGAGGATCGTAAATGGCCGATGAAAAATTGAATACTGGCCCTGCGGAGAATATTTCCCCGGAGGCCGCCGAGCCTATCACCACACCCGAACAGGCCGCAGCGTCTGAGCCCCAGCAGGAACAGACCGGGCCTGCCATACCTGAGTCCGGCGATGTGGTTGTGTCCTTTGACAAAATCAATGAACTTATGGCGGAAAAGAGGCAGAACGCCCGCGCCGAAGTCGAAAAGGCGGAAACCCCCGAAGCGCCGGAGGCGGCAGCCCCCGGAGAAACACCGCAGCCCGCCAATACGGAGGAACCGAAAAAGCCGCGCCGTGGCCGTCCGCCGAAAGCGGAAAAGGCTGCGACTGAAAATCAGAAAGCGGAGAAATCGGCTGGGGCCCGCAAGGGCCGCCCACCCAAGGCGGATAAGGCGGCCCCTGACAAGCCCAAGCCGTCCAAACGAGACAAAGTGTCCCGAAGTGACGGAAAGGCCCCGGATGCCAAGGAGCCCATTAAACCTGCACAGGATACGGCACCGAAGGAAACTGCTGCTGCGGAACAGACGGCTCCCGAGCC
>OGXA01001637.1_pt1 | contig 18002 bp, 15 predicted proteins | sample 1576171 | NCBI WGS metagenome assembly OGXA01 (sample SAMEA3541587, study PRJEB24748) | human gut metagenome | biome: human gut; feature: human-associated habitat; material: faeces | place: China | collected 2012 | reverse complement strand
AAAGCAACGCCTACCTTAGCAACTTTCAGTGTGTAAGTAAGTTTCTTTGTCTTTGCCTTAGCATTCTTCTTTGTAGAAGTCTTGTAAGTTACCTTAACCGGAAATACGCATGGTATTTTCCACGGAAGTGTTGGAAATACTGGGTTTGTGAAAATAAATGGAGGTAATATTAGCGCTACAAGTAACACACAATTAACACATAAGAAACAGATAAGTGACAAATTGTTTCAGTTGTAATACTTGTGCCATATGCTATAATATAGGTAGATAAACAAAGGATTTTAACGAAAGGAATCCCGACAGTCAATGACAAAAACAAATGATGACATTCATGTAAATAAAAAATACAAGGACACCGTATTTCGGAAACTGTTTGGCGAAAACAAAGGAAATGCATTGAGTCTTTATAATGCGGTAAATCATACCTCATATACCGATCCGGATGATCTGGAGTATACAACTCTGAAAGATGTCATTTACATGAAATACAAAAATGATGTTTCATTTCTGGTTGACAAAACATTGAGTCTTTACGAACATCAGAGTTCCTATAACCCGAATATGCCGCTCCGTGGATTTTTGTATTATGCGGATCTGTACCGGAAACTGATTCACCGTTCCGAGCGGCTGTACAGCAAGCATCTGTTGAAAATTCCGCGTCCCCATTACATTGTATTTTACAACGGAAGCGAAAAAGATATGGAAGAAGAAAGAAGGACTCTGCGGTTGTCGGATGCCTTTGAAACAGATACCGGAGCTGGTGAATATGAATGGACAGCCACAATGATCAACATAAACAGTGGAAAAAATCAGTCCATCATGGACAGTTGCCACGTTTTATATGAATACGCGGTCTTTGTTGCAAAAATCAAAAGATACCGGGATTCCATGGAATTAAAAGAAGCCATTGATCTTGCCGTCAGGGAATGCATAGAGGAAAATATTCTCAGAGATTTTTTGGAACAGCATCGCAGGGAGGTGTGTGATATGTGTCTTACTGAATTTGATGAAAAGAAATATGAAGATGTTCTCCGCGAGGAAGGCCGGGAGGAAGGACTTGCAGAAGGTCGTAAAAAAGAAGTATTTATGTCCGTACAGGAAGGTGATTATGGAATTGTGCGTGGAGCCCAGAAACTGAATCTTTCTGTAGAAGAATTTGAAAAAGAAATGTCTGCGGCCGGATATCAAATCCCGATAGAGGTGTAAAATTGAATGTATAAGGTAAATTTTTGTCCAACGGCACATTATGGTAGGTACTAACCGCATTTTATTTTTGATGTATCCGCCTACCCGATTGTGCCGAATCGGAATTAACCGCGGATTCTCAGCAGCGCGACCGCACGATGTTGTAATCTTATTTTAGGAGAAAGATTACCTGCTTTTGAAATAAGACCATGTAAGTTTAGAATTTGTGGGGCTGACCCCATAAACCCGGAAACTCTAATTCTGGGGCAATTACATTAAAATAATTACATTTCATAAAAAGAGGCTGTCGAAGCAACCTCTTTTTTTATGAGGTGGACACAACATGAGATTCTTAATGTAGGTCTAGTATCCCATATTTTAACAGGTAAATAAAAAATATAAACTTTTAAATTTGAAAATCAATATTTATGTAAAGGAGATATTTTTCTATGAGTTATGTATATAATAATACGCAATATAATATTTTATCTGTCAATGCAAAATATTGCGAAGATCGTGCAAATGTATTGGGAGTATGTCGCTTAGTTTCAATAGAAATCGCTGAAATAATTCCAAGTGTTTCAAACAATATTAAAGAGAAAATGGAACGTAAAATTTCCGACCACTTTGCTGAAGATGAGTATTTCACAGAGGATGAAACATGGAAAATTAGTGCCGAAAAAGATATTAAAAAGTATACCGATGCACATACCGTACATATTTTCTAATCAATAAAAATGCATCAAAACTAATGTGTTTCAGACTATAGATAAAGTGCTTCGAGGATTTATGTTTCTCAGAGTATTTTTCTAGTTATTTATAAAAGTATTTTATTGCTTAGAAATATGCAATAATTCTATTTTCGAATGGAGTATTTTATTCAATTAATATACACAAAAATTTTCTTTAAAAAACCTCTGAGCAATTTCTCGTCCAAAGGCTTTTTTATCTATAATTTAAATTACATAGTTGTTTTATTCAAATATTATATTTCTAATCCGAATACACGCTTGTTCATATTTTTGACCGTAATCTCTGACGATTCCACCATTTAGTCTGTCATAAACGGTATCTGCATCGTATAGAGGTTGATCCAGAATCATATCACTGATGATATTTGATGGATTATTTCCAAACGCACATTTATGACAACATACATGCATTGATCCGATTCTGTCATATCCCCACTCTATTACAGCGTGTGGCATTGTTATATCATGTTTACAACATTCACACTTGATTCTATCTTTGTACTTCACTTAAAGGCCTCCTCGTAAAAAATACAAAATATGTTATATTTTAGGTAACAGATTTTAACGAAACAATTTATTTCATTAAAATATTGTATTACCAAAAAGAGAGCCACATTTGTGACCCTCTTTTTGAATAATTACTAATCAAATATTAAACTACTCGATAGTAATATATCCTGGTACAGAAACTTCTGTTAACATATAAACACCAGCTTCTACTTCAACACATACTGTAACTTTAGTATCTGTGAAATATTCACCTTTTGTAAGATTCTTTGGTGATTTTGTTTTATCAGAAGTATCAAATGCACCCTGAATATTACTGATACCAGTTACTTTTGTAATGATAATATCATCATTCTTAGCGTTACCAGCTTTTCCATATGTTTTATCACCATATTTTACAGTAATGGCTTTCTGTAATGCATCTTCTACTGTTTTACCATCAGCAGCAACAGTTTGCTTTTCCACGTCTGCAGATGTAGCAGACTGTGAATCACTTACAGTAAATGAAGTTGTAAGAACAACATCTTTTCCGTCAACTTTTACAATTGCTTTTACAGAGTATGTTCCAACAGCCAGTTTTTTCTCAAGCGCAGTAATGGCACCACCACTTACAGTGCTGTTTTCTCCAACAGCAGCAATCTTAATAGCTGAACCACTTGTAGTTGTTGTAACTTGTTTACCATCTTTATCTTTTACTTCCCATGAATCAGCCTTTACTTCTTTAGCGTCTACACCGTTGTTTGTTCCAATAACCTTAAGTACAACATCTTTGGCTGCCTTATTGTCCTTGTCAACTTTTAAGTCTACATTGCTGACATCAATTCTCCAACCATTTACATTGGTTGTATCTGCATTTTTTACAACAACTGAAACTGTCTTGGCAACTACTTCTTTACCATCTTTCTTATATGAAATCTTGTATACATAATTACCAGGCTTTGCAGTGTAATTAAATTTTACAGCTTTATCACCGTCATATGTGAAATATGTGTTTTTCTTGTCAGCATTAACAGCAGTTGCACTTAAACCACTTACATCTGTAGATAAGCACTCTACTGTAAGAGTAGCAGCAATGTCATCACCATACTGATCTTTTACCGTAGCCTTTACAGGAATGGCATTCTTTAAATCAGTAGATGTAGAAACCGTTACACTATATTTATCAAGTTCAAGTGTAGCAACGGTTCTTTCAGCAACAATGTCGATAGCTACAGAGCCAACAATTTTATTATCTTTCTTAATCAGAAGATATGCAGCACCATTTTTTACTGCTGTAATATTAACGCAATGAGGATCAGCGGCAAGTGAACCAGAGACCATCAGTGATGCCTTATCAGAAGATTCTACTGAATAATTATTGTAATCAGAAACCTCTTTTCCATTTGCATCAGTAATCTTGATATAAGCAACCTTTGTTTCGCCTTTGGCAATTTTATTGGTATCTTTTGCCTTATCAAATTTTTTACCAGCAGCATCAATTCTTACAGCAAAGCCATTTACAGTAGCCTGATCAGCGGCAGTAATTGTAACCTTATTTGGTCCAATATTTCCTTCTGGCTTTCCATTCTGATCATATTTTCCAGTTTTGTATTCGATAGTTGCCTCGGCAGTATCACCAATCTTGTTCAAGTATAACTTAGAGCCATTTGTATATCCGTTGCCCTTAGGGTCAATTGTAAAGCTATAGTTAGCATCTGTTTCATCTAACTTCATTTCTTTTACAATAACTCCGTTAGCATCCTTGGAAACTAACTTAACTTCTGTCTCAGTAGCGTATGGGATTGTTGCTGTATCAAGTGCGATAGAAGCAACCTTTCCGTCAGAAGCTACGAATGTCTTTGTAATTCCATCAAGAGTTACATCATATGTAGCAGCATCCTTTAATTCGCTGAACAGTGTTAATGTAACCTTAGAAGCATCCTTAGAATCAACAGATACCTTAGATACTGGATAAACAACGTTTGTTGTCTCGTTCTTTACTACGAAATCAGTAGGCTTAAGATTCTTTGTATTACCAGTAACAGTAGCTGTAAGCTCTGTCAACTTGTTCTGTGCTACAGTAGAAAGAACATAGTTCTTAACTTCTACATCCTTAGTAGTTGTAGCTGAATCCTTACCAACGGTAATCTTAGCTGTGATTGTTGCCTTACCAGCCTTAACACCAGTTACTGTACCGTCAGCTGCTACTGTTGCAATAGAATCATCGCTTGATGTGTAAGTAATCTTAGCTCTTGAAGAATTTTTCTTAGTATTTGTTAACTTAGTTGTGCTTCCAATAGCTACTACTGAATCTCCAGATAAAGCAACGCCTACCTTAGCAACTTTCAGTGTGTAAGTAAGTTTCTTTGTCTTTGCCTTAGCATTCTTCTTTGTAGAAGTCTTGTAAGTTACCTTAACCGGAAATACGCATGGTATTTTTGGCGTAAGTACTGGAAATACCGGGTTTGTGAAAATGAATGGAAGCAAAATCACTTCTACAAGTAACACGCAAGCAACATACAAGAAGCGATTAAATCTGATTTATGGCTTCGACCAGCGCAGGTACATCCAGATGTGTGTAAATCCGTTCCGTCAGGGACATAGCGCCGGAATGCCCGACGATTTTTTTGATGGTAGTCTGATCGACATGTGCTTCGGCGAGCAGGGAAATCGTGGTGTGCCGGCAGCAGTGAGGTGTATGATCGATGTGCAGACGAAACATTAGGGGTTGGAAAACATTGTGGTAATACATATAATAGGTAAAATGCTGGCTGTCCAGAGTATGGATGAGATATTCACAATCGGAACAGTCATGAAGCCAGCGCTGGTAAAAGGGGAGTACTTTGTCAGCAATCGGAACTTTTCGAATGCCGTTTTCGGTTTTGCTGTCAATGACATCAAAATATTGTTCGGACAGATGAACATTTTCTTTTTTCAGATCCAAAAGCTCTGAGACGCGGACCCCATTGTATAATAGCATGAGGACTGTCTGGCAATAGGGATCGTTTTTGTGTTTCCACAGGAGAGCAATTTCAGAAGTGGAAAAACAGCTCCGTATGTTTTTATTAGGATTCCGGTCTTTGTATTTCGAGATATTTACATAGGCAGAATAATCTTTTGAGACAATTTCGTGTTTCATGGCATAAGAATAGAGCTGGTTAAAGAGAACACGGATTTTTTTCAGGGTAGGATAGTTCTTGCCGCTGTGATCAATCACCTGCTGTAAATCATTGAGTCTCAAATTGTGAAATGGCATATCAGCAATGTTTTCACAAGTGGCAAATGCCGCCCGATAGCCTTTGATGTTGGAGTGGGAGATGGTAGGAAACTTTTCTTCGGACCATCGGAGATAAATTTCCCGGAAGGTTAATTTCAGAGTTTCCCCATCGATGGGATAATTATTGTAACGTGCCAGAATCTGCAGAGCTTCTGACCGGGTAGGAGCGTAGCCCAGAATCTGATAGTGCTGGATGCGCTTTCCAGTGATGTCATTGATGTGCCAGCCCGTAGTGATGCGTGCTGCGTAGGGTCTTCTTCTGTTGCCGGAGAGTTTTACGACTCCGCCGTATCCGTTTGGTAATCTCATTTTTCTTCCTTTCGTGTGTAAAAATTTATATTATCGTGTCAATCATACACATTTATTTGTAAAATTTTTAAGTATCACACAAGTAACAAAAAAGAGTTTTTACATATTATATATATTTTACGTGTTGAAAAAACGAAGGTTTAGGGGTATTATATTCTAGAAAAATTGTTTACTAAGGAGAGAAAACTTTGAGTGAGAATGGATATCGAAATTTAAAAAAGACGAATAAGCTGATGATTCCCGTCATTTTGATGATGGGGTTTGTGCCATTGCTTGTACATATGTATTCCTATAATTCAAATCTGTCGCAGTTTGACTGGTTTCCGGCCAATTCAGATACACAGACAGATTTCTTTTTTGCATGGAAGATGATTGCGATCGTAATCATTGGAGTGGTGATGGCTGCAATTCTGTTGTATCGGCATTATGTGAAGAAAGAGACCCTGCAGTTTGAAAATTCTTTTTATTTTCTGATGGTATACGGACTTTTTGTTCTGATGTCAGCACTTTTTTCAAAGCATAAGCATTGGGTATCCGGTGGAACTTATGAACTTTTTGAGTCTGTGTGGGTAGTTTTTGCGTATATGCTGCTGTGTTATTATGTATATAATTTTGTGAATGAAGAAAAACATGTGGAATTCATTTTGAAAATTTCGGGCATTGGCATGGCTATTGTTACAGTGATCGGCGTATTTCAGTATTTTGGACTAGACTTCTTTCAGTCAAATTTTGGAAAACATTTAATTACAAATCCTGGATGGTGGAAGAATTTAAAAGAGCTGACATTTAATTTTGCACCGAAAACTTCTTATACGACATTATACAATCCGAACTTTTTATCGTTTTATTTTGGTATGCTCATTGTGCTGGCGGTATGCTTGTTTATTGCGTCAAAAAAGATATGGCATCGGATAGTGCTGGCAGTAGCGGTAGTATGCTGTGCCATCTGCTTGAAAGGAAGCGGCAGTGCGAGTGGATGGATGGCTCTTGCATTGGCAGCAGTGGTACTTATACTTGTGCTTTTGAGCCGGAAGAAAAAACTGTTTGTTGTTGGTGCTGTTGTAGTGGTAATTGGGATTATAGCAGCAATCGTACTTGGAAATACCACCTCAGCAGGTGAAAGTATAAAAAATACAATTGTTGGTACATACCGGATGAGTGACAGATGGGCTCTGAATGGAGTAGAAACCAATACGGATGATGTTGTGCTTGACATTCACGGGAATAAACTGAGTGTTTCTTATACCGTGGGAGAGGATGGAACAACACAGATCAGTTGCAAAGATTCGGATGGAAATGAGTTAAGCCAGACGATAGTGGATGCAGATAACCAGGTGACAACGATGGATGACAGCCGTTTTTCTGGGGTACAGCTGCAACCGGTATCTTTTGGAGATAGCTTGCCCGGAATTTGTGCAACGATTGATGGTGTGCAGTGGAACTTCATAAATACCGATGAGAATGGATATGAGTATCTGAATCCAGCAGGAAAATTAGTGAAGTTTGAGAATCCGAAGGTTTCAAAAGTATTTTTGGATGATGCAATGAGTGGAAGAGGACATATCTGGAATAAGACAATCCCAATTTTGGGCAAACATGTATTGATGGGATCTGGTGCTAATTCCTATATGTTTGAAGTACCGCAGGCAGATTATATCAGTCAAAACTATATGTATAGTGCAAACAGCTATGATGTGAAAGCACATAATTGGTATCTGCAGCAATGGGTGGAAACCGGATTACTCGGTACCCTGGCACTCCTGGTATTTCTGTTCTGGTACCTGGTACAGTCGGCACGCATCTATCGCAGAGTGAATTTACATGAGAGTATCAGCTGGGTTGGTTTTGGATTATTTGCAGCAGTGCTGGTATATATGTTTGCGGGGATTGTAAACGATTCTAATGTATGTACCGCTCCGGTATTCTGGGGTATGCTTGGTCTGGGGCTTGCAGTGAACCGGATGCTGGTTAAGAAAGAAAATCTTTTCGCAAAGGAACCGGTTTCTGAGAAAAATGATGTTGTCGTGGAACAGAACGACCTTAAAACGGAAAAAGCAGTGACAACAGAAACTTCTGCAAAGAAGCAGTCCGGAAAGAAACAGTCAAGAAAACAGAGAAAATCAAACAAGTCATGAAAATGAGCACATTATAGGGAGTAATTTTGGCATGCAACAAATGAAAAACCGGTTTCGGGGAGAAACGGCAAAATATATACGAATCGTATTGTTGGTAATTTACGATATATTGGCAATCTTTCTGGCAGAAATTCTTTCTATCTGGACACGTTTTGATTTCAGTTTAAAGAGTGAGCAAGGAATTCCTTTTTTAGAGACAGCACTGCAATATTTCTGGGTAAATATGATTGTAACCATCGTGATATTTTTTATTATGCATCTGTACAATAGTCTGTGGGAATATGCGAGTGTACAGGAACTGTTAAATGTAGTGATTGCGTGTCTGCTCAGTGCGGCAATACAGAGTCTGGGGATGCATATGTTCCAATGGAATATGCCGCGTTCTTATTATATATTGTATTTTTTCTTTTTGCTGGCGTTGGTGTCCGGAAGCCGTTTTGTATACCGCGGACTGCGTATCATACGACACAGTTATCTGGGAGACGCATCCAGACATGCCATTGCTACCATGGTGATTGGAGCAGGAGACAGTGCAAATTTCCTGATAAAAAATATGGAAAACAGTCCGCTGATCCGCAATCGTGTGGTATGTGTGATTGATGCAGACAAGAATAAGATTGGAAGCACCATTCTGGGAGCTCCGATTGTGGGAAATGACAGCAAAATTCCCTGGGCAGCAGAAAAATATGAAGTGCAGGAAATCTTTATTGCCATCCCGAATCTGCCGGGAGATCGAAAGAAAAAGATCCTGGAATTGTGTAAAAACACGGGATGCAAAATTAAGATTCTGCCTAGTATGGCACAGATTGTGAATGACGAGGTAAGTGTCTCAAATTTCCGTGAGGTGGAAATCGAAGATTTACTGGGACGGGAGCCGGTGAAGACAAATCTGGATGAGGTCATGGGATACATTGCTGGAAAGGTTGTACTTGTAACCGGTGGCGGTGGTTCCATCGGAAGTGAACTTTGCCGCCAGATTGCGGCGCATCATCCTTCGCAGCTGGTGATATTTGATATTTATGAAAATACCACGTATGACCTTCAGCAGGAACTGAAAAAGAAATTCCCGAATCTGAATTTGGTTGTGCTGATTGGATCTGTGAGAAATACTCATCGTGTGGATACCGTATTTTCGGATTATAAACCGGCGATTGTTTTTCATGCAGCTGCACATAAGCATGTGCCACTCATGGAGGACAGTCCGAATGAGGCAATTAAAAACAATGTATTCGGTACTTATAATGTGGCTATGGCAGCAGGAAGAAACGGAACGGAGCGCATGGTATTGATTTCTACGGATAAAGCCGTAAATCCGACCAATATCATGGGAGCATCCAAACGTATCTGTGAGATGATTATTCAGGGAATGCAGCATCGTTTTCCGAAAACTAATTATGTAGCGGTTCGCTTCGGAAATGTACTGGGAAGTAACGGAAGTGTGATTCCTCTTTTCAAAAAGCAGATTGCAGAGGGCGGACCGGTTACTGTTACCGATAAAAATATCATTCGTTATTTTATGACGATTCCGGAAGCAGTATCGCTTGTCTTACAGGCAGGGGCTTACGCAAAGGGCGGAGAAATCTTTGTGCTGGATATGGGAGAGCCGGTAAGGATTGATGATATGGCAAGAAATCTGATCAAGTTATCCGGATTTGAACCGGATGTGGATATCCCGATTGTGTATACAGGGCTTCGACCGGGGGAAAAGATGTTTGAAGAGTGTCTGAAAGAAGAGGAAGGACTTCAGAAAACGGAGAATGATCTGATTTTTATCGGAAAACCGATTGAATTTGACAGGGAAGAGTTTTTTGAACATTTGAAAGATCTGAAGAAGACGGCATATGAAGATGATCCACAGATGAAGCTGGTGGTGAAACGGTTAGTGCCTTCGTATCAGGTGGAAAAAGATTGAAAATATATTTTGAAAAGGGGTATAATAAAAAAGATATATAGTTCCCTACATAGAAAATTTGTGAAAAGTTCTGTGGATTAAATTAAAAACATAAATTTTTAGAGAAAGGTAGGTTGTTGAATTGAATGAAAAAATAGAATATAGCATGTTGCCAGGATATATGGCAGTATCAAATGAGAAGTTTTTACGAGAGTGCAGTGAATTATATTCAAAACATTATGGAATATGGGGGGAAAAGGGTGTTAACCCAGGAAAGGCGGTGAAATTATCAACTGATAAATTAAGAAAATGGTTAGAAAATGATGATGTTATAATTTATTACGCTTTGTATAATGATACCATAATAGGATATGCAATTGCATTTAGCAAAAAAGAAAGAAACTACGGGATTGTTACGTGGGTTACTCAATTAGTTGTGCATAAAAATTATCGGCAACGGGGAATAGCAAAAAATATATTATTTTCTATTTGGGGATTTTCAAATCATTTTGCTTGGGGGATAGTTAGTGCAAATCCTTATGCAATACGTGCATTAGAAAAAGCGACTAGAAGAAGAGCGCAACCAATTAGGATTAAAAAGAATTCAACTAAATTAAGAAATATTGGAAGAAAATATGTACCTTTTATTAATAAAGATACAGAGTTTTGCATAACTGCGGATGATTCAAAGGTAAATACGCAATTTTATGTTGATCATAGTGATACAATGAATAAAATAATGAACGTTTCTAGCGAGGAGATTCCATGGGGATTAGGAAAAATTGAAGATGGATGGGAATGGTTTGCATTCACTTTTAATGACCAAAGTCAGATTTCTCTATCAAGAGAAGAAATAGAAAACATGGTGTTTAACTTCGGACTCAGTTGTGCATAAAGCGTATTCGAGGATGAATTTAGATTCGACTACGCAGAAATGGATGGCTAATACGGTTGATGAAATTAATTATATAGATAAAAAAATAGATTTGTCGTCAATAAAGTTTGCATATGATTTGGGCTGTGGAAGTGGTCGACATGCTATTGAATTAGCTCAAAGGGGGATAGAAGTTATAGGTATTGATTATGTTGATGAAAATATTGAACGAGCCAATAAAATAATTAAACAGAAATTGTTAAAAAATATATCGATACAAAAAGGTGACTGTAGAAATTATAAGAATACCAAAAAAGCTTCTTTAATTTTATGTCTTTATGATGTTATAGGTACCTTTTCAACTAAAGAAGAAAATCAGCAAATAATATCAACGGCATATGATTTATTAAATGAAAATGGGTATTTTATAATTTCCGTTATGAATTATGAGACAACTATAGAACATGCAAAAAATAAGTTTGATTTTTCAGTAAATGCTAATGAATTATTGAATTTAAAAGCATCTGATATTATGGAAAAAACCGGTAATATTTTTGATCCTCAGTATTATTTAGTTGATACAAAAACACATTTGGTTTATAGAAAAGAACAATTTAAAATGGGACAAAATTTACCAGTGGAGTTAATTGTAAGGGATCGACGATTTACAAAAGATGAGATTGTATCTATGTGTCAAGAAGTTGGCTTTTCTGTAATAGAAACAAAATATACAAACGCATCGGGATGGAAAAATGAATATGATGCTAAAAATAAAAGAGCAAAAGAAATTTTATTGATATGTAAAAAAGGGGGAAAACAGTCATGAATATAATTGAGCCAGCTGTTATATTAGAACAGGAAATTGAAACAGATAAAATAATGAAGCATATTGAACGTGCAGGACGAGTTTGTTATAAAAGTGAAGGTAATATTTCGGATGATTCGGCGGAAAAATTTATAAGAAATATTTTAAATCGTGGTCATGAATCAGTGATCGAGCATGTTAGCATAACTTTTAAAATTATATGTGATCGAGGCGTTACACACGAAATAGTTCGCCATAGAATTGCGAGTTATAGTCAGGAAAGTACAAGATTTTGTAATTATTCACAGGAAAAATTTGGAAAAGAATTAACCTTTATTAAACCGTGTTTCTGGAAAGAGGATAGTGATAATTTTAAGGTGTGGAAAGATACTATGGAAAAAATTGAACAAAGCTATTTCAAATTATTAAATAATGATGCTACTCCACAGGAGGCAAGATCTATATTACCGAATTCGTTAAAAACGGAAATATTTGTTACTATGAATTTAAGGGAATGGAGACATTTTCTTAAATTGAGAACGAGCAAAGCGGCACATCCACAAATGAGAGAAATTGCAATAATGATTTATAAAATATTAGTTGAAAAGTTACCGGTGATTTTTGATGATATAAAGGTTGAATTATAGAGTTTTTTACTGTGAAAAATAAGAAGAATGAGTAATTATAAATTTTATACGCCTCCGATGTTGGCAGATTGTTTAATGGCTTTATTACCTAAAAAAGAATATCATGATGTAATTGATATATGTTGTGGATCATGGAATTTGTTAAGGGCAGCTAAAAAGCGTTTTGGAAATGCTAATTATGTGGGAGTAGATGTGGATGCATCATCAAAAAATAATTGTTTGGAGAAAGCTGTTTTTCTCTGCGAAGATGGAAGAAAATTTGCCATAAATGAAAAAAAAAGGTATGATCTGGTGTTATCAAACCCTCCGTTTGGCTGGTTGAAAGAAGAGGAAAGAGTATTTAAAAATCTTAATATTGGAATAATTAAAGAATTAAACAATAAACGTTACGAAAATGAAATGATGCAAGCAAACCTGTTGCTATCAAATGCTGGTGGCATACTGTTATTTATTTTACCAGCAACTTTCTTTGAGGGAGAAACTTTTTTACAGATAAGAAAAAAAATTTGTGAGAAGTATACAATTGATTCCATTGTAAGATTACCAATTGAAACATTTGGAAACAGTAAAATTAGAACGTATGCATTGATTTTAGAAAATTCAGGAAGTCAAAAAAAATCTACGCGATTATTGGAAGCAGTATGTGACGATAAGAAATGGAAATTGAATAAACAAAAGGATATCCCTTTATTCCAATTGAAAAAGGGGATATGGTTGGGCAACGAAAATATAAAGGAAAAGCAACAAGAGGTGCAGCTTTTTAGAGGAAATATTTCATCGGCCCAGATGGATGATGATAGTACAGGTAAAATCATTTTTCATAATTCTAGTAATATAGTTGATGGGCAGTGGCAACCGTCTATAAGGTTTTGTAGTGATAAAGAACTTATAAAAAGAGCAAAAAAAGTAAAACCAGGGGATATTATAGTTAATCGTGTGGGAAGATTTGCTAATTATTGGTGTGTAAGTAAAAGAGAAGCTATGATATCAGATTGTTTGATTGCAATTAAGGCATTAGATAATTCTAGAGTATATGAAAGTTTGGTTCGAAATTCAACAAATGGAAAGTTAAATATACAAACAAGGGGAGTAGCAACAAAGTATGTTACATTAAAAGATATTATGGGGGTATTATAGGATGGATAAGTATAAACAATATATAGATATGCAGTGGTGGAATAATATTACAAAAAGAAATCTAGAAAATTGGTTGAAAAACTTTGAAGATCATATAGAAGTAGCTCAGCTGATATTGGATAACGTTATTTTTTATAATAAACTGCAATTAAAGGCATATACTCGTTTTATAGTGAATCATCTAAAGGAACAGGTTTATATGCAAACTATATCAAATAAACAGTTTTCTTATGTTACTGATGAAATTTTACAAAACCAGTGGAATAAGTATTTGGCAGTTACAAATATTGTCCCAGCTGCATTAAAAAGCGATCCTGCATCAAGTGCACATACAATAATAGGCTATTGGAGAAGCATATTAGAGAAAAACAGTGATATTTTGTCGGTTATTAGTGATATTGGAGAAAAATATAAAAATGGAATACGACGGTTCGTTTTAGTGGATGATTTTTCCGGTTCAGGTAATCAAATGTCAAAAGTACTTGAACAAAAAATTGTATTTAATCAAAACGAAGTTAGATTAGCAGAATTACCAGCTATAGATAAGAAGATAGAAATAATAGTTGCAGTATACGTTATTCATGAAAAAGCAAAAAAAATGTTGGAACAAAAGTATCCTATGATTAAAATAGAGTATGTTGATCTACTTGATGATAATCTGAATTATTTAAATGGAAATGCGACGATATATGAAAAATATAGTTATGATGAGAGAAAAAAAATAATAAGTGAAATAAAAAAACTTTCCGAACAGTTATTGAAAAATAATGTAGAATTGAAAGAACTCTCTTCTTATATTTTAAATATTCCGATTGTGTTTGAACATGGATGTCCGAATAATACATTGTTATTGTTGTTTGCACATTCAGATAAATGGCAACAATTATTTAAAAGAGGTAATGAAATATGAATACTCCATTTGTTGATTTTAAAGCACCAGAAATCGAACCCGAAAAACAAAAGTATTTTTTTGTTGAACCGGATTATTTGAATAAAATTATATCACCTAAAGCATCTTTAATTTTTGGGGAACGAGGCTCTGGAAAAACAACTATTTTAAAACATTTAGAAAAAGCATTTAATAAATCTAGAGATTTAAAATATGTTGGTGTATATTATCGATTTGAAACGGCGTATGTTAAAGCTTTAAACAATCCCGAAATGACAGTGGAACAAAATATTTGTGCTTTTTCACAGTCAATTGCCGCAATTATGGGAAAATTGATATGTCAGACATTGGAGAATATTAAAACTAGCAGAAAAATTGAGTACGATCTGGAAAAAGAAATTTGTTTTCGTACAATGGAAACAATAAATGTTGATACAAAACAAACGATTGATACATTTGAAAAACTGGCAAATGTATTAGAAATTATTCGAAAAAAGACTTTGATTAATTTACAAAATGGTTTAAGCATTTGCTATATGGAATATACAAATTTTTTGAGTGAATTATGTACAGAATTGAAAAAAGAAAGCATATTTTCTGAAACGTGTTTTTGTGTGTTATTTGATGAGTATGAAAATTTGACATGTTCCCAACAACGAGTGGTTAATTCGTACATTAAGGGATCTACATATTTTTTGACATTTAAAGTATGTATGAGACCACAGGGATTTATGACAAAAGAAACTGTGGCTGAAAGAGAGCAGCTAATTTCGGGACATGATTATGAGGAATTTGATTATGTAAAAGATATTGTTGGATCTGATAAAGAAATAAGAGCACATTTTAGAAAGATATGTTCCAATAGGTTAAAATATTTTTATTCTAAACAGAAGGTGGAGTATCAAGATGAAGATCTTGAGATAGATAGATATTTGCAGATTATAAAAGATGAAGACGATATTGAATCTTGGGAGCGTATAGATGAATATAAAGAAGCTATACGGCAAAAACTATTACAACTATTTCCAGAGCAAAAAAAACAAATTTATAAAGTAAATACAGCAATTGATTTAAAACTGATAATGCTTTTATGTGAAAAGAAATATTCAGGCAAAGAAATATTTAGTAATTTAGAGAAAAAAACAGAAAAATATAATAATTGGATACATAATTATCGCCAAAATATCATATTTCAAATTGTTTCAGAATGTGAACAGACTAGAAAGTATTGTGGATTTGACACATTTGCTAAATTGTCAAATGGAAATACTCGAAGAATGCTGGAAATATTACATTATGCGTTTGGCGATTATGAACAAAAAGGGATGATTTATGACAAGATAAGTGTAAAGAGGCAAACGGATGCGGTAAATAAAGTTTCTGAAGCTTTTTTTGATCAAATCGATTATATTCCTGTTAATGGATATAAGGCAAAATATTTGACAAATGCCTTGGGTAGTTTATTTGCTAATTGTATTTTAGATAAACGGGCAAAAAAGTTTGAGGCGAATAGTTTTTCAATTCTTACAACAACAATGTTAGATGCTAAAATGGTTGATGAATTAAAAGCAGTTTTACGTGATTGTGTTATATGGGGAGTATTGATACCATCAAAGGCAAATAAGGTGAAAAAATCAGGAGATATTGTTTTTGATGGTAAAGATTATATGTTACATCCGATATTTGCACCGTATTTTAAAATTTCATATAGAAAAAGACAAAAATGTGAATTAAAAGACATAGATGTTTACGCTATGCTAAAGCCGAATTCGAGATCTGAAATTAAAAATATTGCTAAAGAACTAAACAATGACTATGTGCAGCAAGAATTGGAGTTTACGTAAGATGAAATTATATAATAGAATGCTGTCAGCAGATTTGGCAAATAAAATGTTAGCAAAAAAGAAATATGTTTTTATAAGTGCAGCAAATTATTTGTCAAGTAAAGAACAACCAGAAAAAAGAGGAGAAAGAATTAAGGAAGAGTTAAGACCATTAAAATATTGTGCCATACAATATTTTCATAAGGGAGTTTCTAAGGAAGGAAAAATTGTAGAAGAATTTAAAGTTACAAGAGAGGATGGAAATTCAAAGGTATACACTTCTTTAAGAAAAAAAGAAATGTGTTCTTTTTTACAATCAGTGTTTGTGGAAGAAAAAATATTGGTGGTAGATTTTACACTTATGAATACGAGATTTCTTGGTGCTTTTTGTGCAATATTATCATTGTTTCAGTGGGATGAGGTTTATTTCTGTTATACCGAGCCGGGAAAATATAATAAAAATGAAAAAAATGATTATGAACTAAAAAACAGAACAATGGGATTTGAACAAATTCCAGGCCTGGAGACCCTTAGTGATAGTTCATCTACGTGCGATTGGGTTGTATTTCTTGGGTTTGAAGGAGCAAGATCTACAAGGTTAGAGGGAGAAGCACCAGCAAGTAGAAGATATTCTTTGCCGCGTATAAGTATCCCGGCTATGAAAACATGTTGGCATAATATTTCAGTAGATGCAAATAGAAAATTTTTCGAATTGAAAATGGGACAGCTGGAAAAATTAGACTATGTGTCTGCCATAAATCCATTTGAAACATATAATGCACTTGTTGACCTTAGAAAAAATAATTCTGTAAGGTTGGTAATTTCCCCTATAGGTCCAAAGCCGGTTATGTTAGGATGTATTATGTATGTTATAGGGGATGAAAATGAAATGTTACTGTATGATAATCCATATCAAGAGGGAAATAACACAGAGGAATATGGAGCTTCTCATTTTTATGATTTATCGTATTTTATCCATTGTGTGAAAAATAAGAGATTTTTATAAATAAACAAGAAAGGAGTTGTATGACAACGGCAAGATCGTTGGGTATGCAGATTAGTAGAAATGGAAAAAGAAGTATTAGCAGTGAGTGACTTACAAATATGGGTCCCTGCCATTGTCAGCGTGGTGACATTGGCAGTAAATATGTTATTTTATATTTTTGCCCAACCTAAAATATCATATAAAAACAAGGTAAAAGAGTCACTATCGAAAGTATCTGTAGAATTATTCGATTATATATCGGAAATTGTTTCGTATAATGATTTTAGTGGAGTACCAACAAAAATTAGACAATATAGTATTCGCATTCATATGTGTTTTAAAGAAGGAACAGCACCGAAAGAATTGGAAGCAATACTTGAGGAAATATATCAAGCTGTAAAAAAAAGAAAAAGTTTGACGACATTTGATGAAATTGATAGATGGAATGAAAATTTTAGAAAAATGGCAAAAAAGCTACGTAAGAATTTGGCTGAGCACTGTGGAGCATTATGATGCGGAGAGTATCCAAAAGTTTTTTAGGGTCAATTAGTAGGGACAGACGCTAAAAATGGTTGATTTTTTTAGAACCATTCCATAGGGGCTAGCTAAAATTGAACAAAAGAGATATTATCAGGCAGGTCTTTTGACCTGCCTGATCTGCTGTGCAACGAAACGTAGTAAGCGCAAAATAATTCAACGGATTGCGGCAAGTTAGTTATACTTTCGTAAGCGCATAGTTTTAGGGCGTACCCTATAAATGAAATCTGACACCCCGCGCTAGGATGCCAGACATGCGAGTATTTCACT
>OGXA01001612.1_pt1 | contig 18165 bp, 9 predicted proteins | sample 1576171 | NCBI WGS metagenome assembly OGXA01 (sample SAMEA3541587, study PRJEB24748) | human gut metagenome | biome: human gut; feature: human-associated habitat; material: faeces | place: China | collected 2012 | reverse complement strand
ATGTAAACTCCCATTTACTGCCGCCCAAACCTTTGGTGGGAGTTCGATTCTCTCATCCCCTGTTCTTTAAAAACACCTGTTTAGGTGTTTTTTTATTTATAGTAATTTAAATTAAATTTTTATAGAGGAGAATATATATGAGAAAAACAAGTAACAGCGTGCTTTCGCAATATCGGGGTGCGTTAATGGGAATATCCATCATATTGATTATAGTTTTTCATTTTACGGATGACTGTCATTATTACTCCTATCATTTTAGTGGCTGGATTTCCTTCTTTTGGAGATATATTTCATCATCAAGTGTGGATGCTTTTTTATTCTTTTCTGGTCTGGGATTATATTATTCCATGAAAAAAAGATCAGATGTTAGAAGCTTTTACATAAGAAGATTAAAAAGAATCCTGATTCCTTATTGCATCGTAGCCGTACCCTCTTATATTTTACTGGATGTCTGTGTAGATAAAACAGGATGGGGAGAAGCCATAAAAGACTTTACATTTATCACATTTTTCAGTGATGGAGACAGGCTTTATTGGTATATTGGCCTGATGTTGTTATGCTATCTGATTTATCCGTATGTCTTTCAGATTGTTGATAGCGCACGAGACGCAATAGATGGAGAGATCCGTCTGCTTTCTATTGTAAGTGCTATTACAGTATTAGCACTTGTAATTGCATTATATGAGAAAGAGGTGTTTGGAAATGTAAATATTGCTTTGCTTCGTCTGCCTGTTTTTATAGCGGGCTGTTTTTATGGCAGATCCAGTTATGAAAAAAGGGAAAGTTATTGGAAATGGTTGATTCTTTTTGCGTTATCCGGCTATTTGCTCACCATGCTTCCAAGTGGATCTCCTATTTTTGCAAGGTATGTAACCGGAATTTTTAATATCTCATGTTGTGCGGGAATTGCCTGGATCTTTTCCCAGTTATCTATGCGCCCGGTTATAAGAATACTGGAATGGTTTGGTGCTCATTCGCTGGAATTGTATCTGGTACATGTTACCATACGAAAATTTATGAAGGGAGCAGCATTTCATACATGCCATCTGCGTTACGAACTGGTGCTGGTATGCAGTTCCATTGTGATTGCATGGATACTTCAGATCCTTGTCCGGTATATAACAGATCATTTGCTTAAGGAAAAGAGGCAAGACATATGACCCTACAGCAGTTACATCAGGTAATTACGATTGCAGAAAGCCGTTCCATGAACGAAGCATCCCGAAAATTGTTTGTCTCACAGCCCAATCTGTCTGCGGTTGTGCGCGAACTGGAAGAAGAAGCAGGAATCACCATTTTTATCCGGTCCAACCGGGGAATCGTGCTTACACCAGAGGGAGAGGAATTTATCGGATATGCCAAGCAGGTCGTGGAGCAGTATCATTTACTGGAATCCCGTTATATTTCGTCTGCATCCAAAAAGAAATTTTCCGTGTCTATGCAGCATTATACCTTTGCGGTCAAGGCATTTGTGGAAGTCGTAAAGGCTGTCGGAATGGAAGAATATGAATTTGCCGTGCATGAGACACAGACGAATCAGGTAATCGAAAATGTGCGTAACATGAAAAGTGAGCTGGGGATTCTTTTCCTGAGCAAATTTAATGAAGCAGTACTCCAGAAACTTTTCAAGGAAAATGATGTGATTTTTGAAGAACTGTTTACCTGTGACACCTATGTATATCTGTGGAAAGGACATCCGCTGGCACAAAGGGATGTAATTTCCATGAAAGAACTGCAGGAATATCCATGTCTTGTGTTCGAACAGGGGAAAAATAATTCCTTTTATTTTGCCGAAGAGATGAAAAGTACCTATGAATATAAGAAGATGATCCATGCGGATGACCGGGCGACCATGCTGAATCTGATGGTTGGGCTGAATGGTTATACGCTCTGTTCCGGGATTATCTGTGAAGAATTAAACGGAAATGATTATGCGGCAGTGCCGCTGGCAGAGAGCGAAAAGATGCGGATTGGCTATATCCGGCACAAGGGGATAAAGGTCAGTCCGATCGGAGAATTATATGTGGATATTCTGAAAAAAAGTGGGAAACCACTTTGATAAAAATAGTTTTCATCAAAAAATGCTTGTTTTGGTGATTGGAAAGGCAATTTTTTGGAGAAATTGCATAAGATAGCAGGTATAAATATAAATACACGAAAAAAAACGGTAAGAATCTGATGGAAACGGTTGCGCGATTACCGTCATTATGCAGGAAAAACCGGAGAAATGCGAAGTTTGCATAACTTTGACAGATGAGAAAAAAAGTGGCATAATCTTTTCTAAACTTGGGGATGATAATAAAAGTATGTTGTTTAAAGGTAGAAAGAGGTGTTGGATTATGTATGAAACTGTTAAAGTAATTCGGTTATCAGATATGGATGAAGTTAAGGATTTTGTACGTGCAGCAGGTGGTTGTGATTTTGATATTGATGTAAAATGCGACAGAACATTCATTGATGCAAAGTCATTGCTTGGTATGATTGGACTTGGCGTAAAAAAGAATCTTCAGGTTTGCTACGGTGGAAAGAATGAAAATTTCGAAAACGTAGTTGCTAAATTTGCAGTGGCATAATACAATTATTATATCGTGACTATGGAACTTTAAGTCCCGCTCCGTATTCCGGAGCGGGGCTTTTTATTGTAAAATAATGGAACAAATAAAAACCCGCTTCATACAACAGGAAAATACCCGCGGGAGAAAGGAGGTGTACATGCAGGAATTACATATCTCTGTGAGAAATCTGGTAGAGTTTATTTTCCGGGCAGGAGATATCGATAATCGTGCCGGAAAGCTGGCGAGTGCAGAGGCCATGATGGAAGGCAGCCGTATCCACCGGAAAATTCAAAAAAGCATGGACACCTCCTACCAGGCGGAAGTACCGCTGAAAATTGAATGGAAAGCCAACGATTACGTACTGGTCGTGGAAGGACGTGCAGACGGAATCGCCTATGGAAAATTTCAGCAGGATCTGCCGGCTGCGACGGAGTCTGTGCTGCAACCGGAGATGGAGTTTGCGGCGGAAATCCCTCCGGAAGAAGAAATCAGCTTCATCGATGAGATCAAGGGTGTATATAGAAACGTTGCGGCAATGGAACAGCCGGTCTACGTGCATAAAGCCCAGGCAATGTGCTATGCGTATATCTATGCGAAACAGAACCGTCTGGAGCGGATCGGCGTGCAGATGACCTACTGCAATCTGGATACCGAGGAAATCCGGTATTTCCGGGAGATTTATACATTTGAGACGCTGACCGTGTGGTTTACGCATCTGATCGGAGATTACCGGAAATGGGCAGACTGGCAGATCGCATGGAAAAAACAGCGGCAGGAGAGTATTCATACACTCGAGTTTCCATTTCCCTACCGGCAGGGACAAAAGAAGCTGGTTGCCGATGTTTACCGCACCATTCTGCGGGGGAAGAACCTGTTTATCGAGGCACCGACCGGAGTGGGCAAAACAATTTCCACAATTTTTCCGGCGGTAAAAGCAGTGGGAGAAGGGCTGGCAGACCGGATCTTTTATCTCACGGCAAAGACCATCACAGCAACTGTGGCAAAAGAAACGTTCGCACTGCTGGAAGAACAGGGATACCGTGCCAAAGTCATCCAGATCACAGCCAAAGAAAAACTCTGCCTGTGTGAAGAGATGGACTGCAACCCGGTAAACTGTCCATATGCAAAGGGGCATTTTGACCGGGTGAACGATGCGGTGTTTGATCTCTTGCAGAAATCCAACCTGTTTACCAGAGAGGAAGTTTTAGCGCAGGCGAAAGAATATCAGGTGTGCCCGTTTGAGATGAGTCTGGATGTGGCAACCTGGGCAGACAATATTGTCTGTGATTACAATTACATATTCGATCCGAATGTATATCTGAAACGCTTTTTTCAGGAGGGGATAAAGGGAGACTATCTGTTCCTGGTGGATGAGGCACATAACCTCGTGGATCGCAGCAGGGAGATGTACAGTGCCGATCTTTACAAAGAAGACGTGCTTGCAGTGAAGCGGATCATGAAAGCGCACAGCCGTACGATCTGCCGTATCCTGGACAAATGCAACAAAGCCATGCTGGAAATGAAACGTGAGTGTGAGCACTACCAGATTCTGGACAGTGTGGGAACGTTGACCTTCCACCTTATGCGGCTGGCCTCCCAGATGGATGAATTTTTGGAAAAACCGCGGGAATTTCCGGAAAAGAAAACGGTGCTGGATTTTTACTTTGCGCTGCGCAATTTCCTGAATATCTATGATCTGGTGGATGACCATTACGTGATCTACAGCCAGATGACGGAGGAAGGCCAGTTCCGGATCCGGCTCTTTTGCGTAGATCCGTCGGTCAATCTGCAGAAATGCATCGATAAAAGCAATTCCACAATCTTTTTCTCCGCAACGCTCCTGCCGATCGGATACTACAAGCGGCTACTTTCCACGGACGAGGATAACTATGCCATTTATGCGCAGAGTACGTTTGCCCAGACACAGAGACTTCTCGCATTTGGCCGGGATGTGAGCACAAAATATACGCGGAGGAACAGAAAAGAATACGAAAAAATCGCGGACTATATCGGTGCAGTCACAGAAGCACAGCAGGGAAATTACATGGTGTTTTTCCCGTCTTACCGGCTGATGCAGGATGTATATGAGGTCTTTGCCGGGAAGGCGGCCGATTCGTGCGAGATTCTGATGCAGCATAGTAATATGAAAGAACACGAAAGAGAAGCGTTTTTGGAAGAATTTGAAAAAGAGCGCCAGGGGACACTCGTTGCGTTCTGTGTGATGGGTGGAATTTTCGGGGAAGGCATTGATCTGAAAAACGACCGGCTGATCGGTGCCATCATCGTGGGAACCGGACTTCCGCAGGTCAGCGATGAACGTGAAATTTTAAAGAATTATTATGATGAGCGGGGATTGTCCGGATTTGACTATGCGTTCCGCTATCCGGGAATGAACAAAGTCCTGCAGGCAGCAGGGCGCGTGATCAGGACCAGCGAGGACCGCGGCGTGATCCTTCTGCTGGATGAACGTTTCCTGCAACGCGAATACGGAGCGCTTTTTCCGAGAGAATGGGAAAAGAGAAGCGTCTGTGGTCTGCCGCAGCTGCGGGAAGAAGTGAGCCGGTTCTGGTCAGACGTCCGGGAGGAGCTTTAAAAACTCTTCGGTGGAGGCAGAAACCGGAAGGGTAGGGTTTAACGAAGCCACCAGCTGCCGCTGCGGGATCGTTTCCTGCGTGCGGACGAGGAAGAGATCCTCCGGCTTGTGTTTCAGACAAAAATCCGGGATAAAAGCAATTCCAAGACCGATGCGGGCCATGTCAATGAGCAGATCGTTGCTGCTGAGCTCTACCTGAGGCAGCAGTTCCAGCTGATGCTGCAGGAAAATGTGGTGCAGAAACTCACTCGTTGTGCTCTTGCGGTCTAACATCATGAGAGGATAGGTGCCAAGCTCCGAGAAAGGAACGATGCGGTCCGCCAGATCAAAATATGCCGGATTGGCGATGAACACATCCGAGAAAGAGCCAACCGTTTTCTGAATATAGGAAGGATTCAGATGCGGGTTTGGAAAATTTGTGATAATCAGATCTACCCGGCGCTGCTCTAACAGGTCTACACAGCCCATCGAGCTGGCATTGGTGATTTTAATCGGAACATCCGGGAATTTCCGATGGAATTTCTGCAGATACGGCAGAAGAAAATAGCGGCAGATCGTGTCGCTGGCACCGATATGCAGCTGTCCTAAACCAAGAGAGCCGGATTCTAAAAGCTGGCTTTCGCCGCGTGAGATCAGATTCATGGCAGGTTCCACATGTTTCAGAAGCAGAGCACCGGCAGGAGTCAGCTGCACTTTTTTTGTGCTGCGGATAAAAAGCGGCTGTCCCAGCTTGCGCTCTAATGTTTTGATAGACTGGCTTACCGCTGACTGGGAGATAAAAAGCTTCTTACTTGCATCCGAAAATGAGAGAGAGCTTGCAACATAATAGAAAACCTTGTATAATTCATAATTGATATCCATCGATCATATCCTCAGTAGTATAGTATAGTATATATTATATACCTTTCACAAAGGAGAGAAAAGGAGATTATCATGAAAAAGGGAATTTTGAAAACCTTATGCGGATTGATGGCGGCACTCATGCTGCTTGTGTTCGCAGGAACACCCGTTACAACTCAGGCAGCAAAACTGCCATATTACATTAAAATCAATCGTCAGCAGAACTGTGTGACCGTATATGCACTTGATTCCAAAGGCAAATATACCAAACCGGTCAAAGCATTTGCCTGCTCTGTCGGTGTCAACAATGCCACCCCGACAGGAACATTTTCGATTCCGGCAAAATACCGCTGGCATACACTTATGGGCGGTGTGTACGGACAGTATTGCAGCCGTATTCACGGTGGTGTGCTGTTCCACTCTGTGTTTTACAGTTCACAGGATCCGAGCAGGCTGGCATACAATTCTTATAACCGTCTGGGACAGACGGCATCCCACGGATGTGTCCGTCTGAATGTGGAAGATGCCAAGTGGATCTATGACAACTGCCCGGTAGGAACCAAAGTAACCATCTATGACAGCAAAGATCCGGGACCATTGGGCAAGCCTACCCCGATCCGTATTGATGTAAACAGTCCGTACCGCGGATGGGATCCGACCGATCCGGATCCGAGAAATCCATGGCTGAAACTTCGCCCGACGATTAAGGGAATCAAGAATAAAACCATCGAGAGAACAAACAGCAAAGTAGATCTGAAAAAGGGTGTGAAAGCTACCGATTACAGAGGTAAGACACTTAAATTTACCGTTTCCGGAAAAGTCAATGCGGCAAAGACCGGAAAATATAAGATTACATACACCGCAAAAGATGCCAAAGGAAACAAGACCCAAAAGAGCATCATAATTACCGTAAAAGATACGAAAGCACCATCCATCAGCCTGAAGCGAAAGACACTGACCTACAATAAAGCCGTTTCCAAAGAAAAACTGGTTTCTGCAATTAAGGCAGATGTAGTGGCAAAGGATCTGGGCAAAAAACTTGCGTCAAAATATGTTTTCGTGGATGCCAGAGAAGCACATAAGGCAGTTACCGCTATGGAAAGAGGAACCTATGGAACTTATAGCGTGACCGTATATGTCAAAGATACGGCAGGAAATAAATCCAGAAAGCTGAAAGTAAAGATTAATTTTGTAAATCCAAACCCGGGTACCGATCAGCCGGATCAGCCGGAACCGGACACTCCGGGCGTTGTAACGGACAGTGCAATTACCGTACAGTAATTTCATAAGAACAGGTAATAGATATCGTAAGCGATATTAATTTTACTTAATTGTCAACCCATGATACAATAACATAAAGATCAATAGAATGCCCCCAAATGCAGGGGGCATTCCGTTTCGCAAAAGAAGGAGGTAAATCCAATGGGCAATGTACGTCGTGTGTACGTAGAAAAGAAACCGGATTTTGCCGTAAAGGCAAAAGAATTAAAACATGAGGTAAAGCATTATCTCGGAATCGCTGCAGATCAGGTGCGTGTTCTGATCCGTTATGATGTGGAAAATGTATCGGATGCCACTTACCAGAAGGCATTGCAGACGGTATTTTCCGAGCCGCCAGTGGATGATATTTATGAGGAGAATTTTGACGCAGAAGGCGGAAATGTATTTTCCGTAGAATTCCTGCCGGGACAGTTCGACCAGAGAGCGGATTCCGCAGAGCAGTGCGTGAAGCTTTTAAATGAGGATGAGGAGCCGATCATCCGCAGCGCGACGACCTATGTGATCAAGGGTGACATCACAGAGGATGAGTTAGAGGCGATCAAAAAGTATTGTATCAATCCGGTAGATTCCCGTGAGACCGGTATGGACAAGCCGGATACCCTCGTACAGAATTTCGATGAGCCGGCAGACGTGGCAGTTTTCGACGGATTTATCGACATGGCAGAAGCACAGCTGAAGGAACTGTACAGCTCTTTAAATCTTGCCATGACCTTTAAGGATTTCTTACATATCCAGAATTACTTCAAAAATACCGAGAAGCGGAATCCGTCCGTGACAGAGATTCGCGTGCTTGATACTTACTGGAGTGACCATTGCCGTCATACCACCTTCTCGACAGAACTGAAAAATGTGAAGTTTGATGAAGGATTTTACCAGGCACCAATCAAAAAGACTTACGAAGAATATCTTGATACCCACAAGAAACTGTATGCGGGACGCGATGACAAGTTTGTCTGCCTGATGGATCTGGCACTGCTTGCCATGAAACGTCTGAAAAAAGAAGGAAAACTTGCAGATCAGGAAGAATCTGACGAGATCAATGCATGTTCCATCGTGGTACCGGTGGAAGTAGATGGAAAGACAGAGGAGTGGCTTGTAAACTTTAAGAACGAGACACATAACCATCCGACCGAGATTGAGCCGTTCGGTGGTGCTGCTACCTGTTTAGGCGGAGCCATCCGTGATCCGCTTTCCGGAAGAACTTATGTGTATCAGGCAATGCGTGTGACCGGAGCCGCAGATCCGACCGTATCCGTAAAAGATACGATTGAGGGTAAGCTGCCACAGAAGAAGATCGTGCGCGAGGCAGCCAGAGGTTACAGCTCTTACGGAAACCAGATCGGACTGGCAACCGGATATGTCAAAGAAGTTTACCATCCGGATTATGTAGCAAAACGTATGGAGATCGGTGCTGTCATGGGTGCCGCACCGAGACGTGCCGTACAGAGACTGACCTCTGATCCGGGAGATAAGATTATCCTTCTGGGCGGACGTACCGGACGTGACGGTATCGGTGGAGCAACCGGATCTTCCAAGGCACATAACACACAGTCTACGTCTGTATGTGGTGCCGAGGTACAGAAAGGTAATGCACCGACTGAGCGTAAACTGCAGCGCCTGTTCCGCAGAGAAGAAGTCAGCCATATTATCAAAAAATGTAACGATTTCGGTGCCGGCGGTGTATCGGTAGCCATCGGTGAGCTTGCAGACGGACTGCGCGTGAATCTGGACAAAGTACCGAAGAAATATGCCGGTCTGGATGGAACGGAGATTGCAATCTCCGAGTCTCAGGAGCGTATGGCAGTGGTTGTCGCTCCGCAGGATGTCGAGCAGTTCCTTGCTTATGCAAAAGAAGAAAACCTTGAAGCAACCGAGGTGGCAGTTGTTACCGAGGAGCCGAGACTGATCTTAGAGTGGAGAGGAAAAGACATTGTCAATATTTCCCGTGCATTCCTCGATACCAACGGTGCGCATCAGGAAGCAGATGTCGAAGTCGAGATGCCAAAAGAGGAAGACAACTTCTTTAAAAAGATCGAACTTCCGAAAGTTGCAGATGCATTACAGAAAAACGACAACAAATCAGCATGGCTTGCCATGCTTGCGGATCTTAATGTATGTTCCCAGAAGGGACTTGTCGAGATGTTTGACGGTTCCATCGGTGCGGGAAGTGTCTACATGCCATACGGCGGCCGCTATCAGCTGACCGAGACACAGAGCATGGTTGCCAAACTCCCGGTTCTGAAAGGAAAATGCGATACCGTAACCATGATGTCCTACGGATTTGATCCGTACTTATCCTCCTGGAGTCCATACCACGGATCGGTATATGCCGTACTGGAATCCCTTTCCCGTATCGTGACCGCCGGTGGTGACTACAAGAAAGTACGCTTCACCTTCCAGGAGTATTTCCGCAGAATGAGTGAAGATCCAAAGAGATGGAGTCAGCCGTTTGCAGCACTGCTCGGTGCATTTGATGCACAGATCGGTTTTGGCCTGCCGTCCATCGGTGGAAAAGATTCCATGTCCGGAACCTTTAACGAGATTGACGTACCTCCGACACTTGTTTCTTTTGCGGTTGATGTGGCAAGAGAAAAAGATGTCATCACACCAGAGTTGAAAGAAGCAGGAGATAAGCTGGTACTCTTTACCATCGAAAAGAACGAATATGATCTGCCGGTATACGAGCAGGTAATGAAGCTGTACGATAAGATCCATGAACTGATTGGCAGGGGCACAATCCGCAGTGCCTACGCACTGGACGGAAAAGGTCTGGCAGCAGCAGTCAGCAAGATGGCATTTGGTAACAAATTAGGTGTCACCATTGCAGAGGATGTCACAGCAGAAACATTATTTGCACCGGGATTTGGTAATATCGTTGCAGAAGTAAAAGAGGAGTTTCTTCCTATTATAAAAGAAGCATCCGGAGTTGTTGTCGGTGAAGTGAACGATGCACAGAAATTTGTATACAAAGAAATGTCACTTTCCATGGAGGAAGCAATTGCAGCCTGGACCGGAACACTCGAAAGAGTCTTCCCAACCCGCGCAACTGAGGGCAAGGAAAAAGTGCAGAGTGATGTATATGATACCAAGAATATCTATGTATGCAAGAACAAAGTCGCAAAGCCGACCGTATTCATTCCGGTATTCCCTGGAACAAACTGTGAGTATGACAGTGCGAAAGCCTTTGAGCGTGCAGGTGCCAATACAATTGTAAAAGTATTCAAGAATCTGAGTGCAGCAGACATCCGTGATTCTGTCGATGAATTTGTCAAGGCAATCGACCAGTCACAGATCATCATGTTCCCGGGTGGATTCTCCGCAGGAGATGAACCGGAAGGATCTGCAAAGTTCTTTGCAACGGCATTCCGGAATGCAAAGATGACAGAGGCAGTAAGCAGACTGCTGTCAGAACGTGACGGACTGGCACTTGGTATCTGCAACGGATTCCAGGCGCTGATCAAACTGGGACTTGTTCCTTACGGACAGATCCAGGCACAGAGTGCGGATTCCCCGACACTGACCTACAACACCATCAACCGCCACATCAGCAAGATGGTATATACCAAGGTTGTGACAAACAAATCCCCATGGCTGCAGCAGGCAAAGCTTGGTGCAACATACTGCAACCCGGCATCCCATGGAGAGGGACGTTTCGTAGCTCCGAAGGAATGGCTGGACAAGCTTTTTGCAAACGGACAGGTTGCCACCCAGTATGTCAATGAAGCCGGCGAGCCAACCATGGATGAAGAGTGGAATGTCAATGGTTCGTACATGGCGATCGAGGGTATCACCAGTCCGGATGGACGTGTACTCGGAAAGATGGCACACAGCGAGCGCCGTGGTGAGGCCGTTGCCATGAACATCTACGGAGAGCAGGATATGAAGATCTTCGAATCCGGAGTTGCTTACTTTAAATAGAATTGTTTATCTTCACGCGTAGTTTCACTCGAACTACGCGTGAAATAGTTTTAATAATAGAAAAAAGTGAAAAAACTCTTAAATGCTTAAGAAAATATTAAAGAATTTTTTCAATAAAATGTAATTTTGGTGTTGCAAAGATACAATACTTGGTGTATGATTGTCACGTAGAGTAGTTAAAAGAGTACTATAAATAGTACGACAAGTGATGAACTACTATCGAGGCTATGGAAACTGGAAGTTATTCCAGACAGACCTTACAATTGCAGATACATATTAGAAATATAAGTCATCGGAACCTCAGCTTGCTGATCTTGATGCTGGACAATCAACGTTGATATCACACTCTACGCCGACGTCTGATGTGCGAAAGTTTCTGGTCATTTATGATTCGTGTGTCTGTAGATGAAACTGACAATGGACTTAACAGTAAGACCGAGGAGGCCAGTGGAGGCAATTAGCGAGGACATTGGATTGGAAAAATCGTCCGCAGCGGTTTGGAAGAGAAGATGAAGGAACTTAAACGTGCAGGGTTAAACGAGTAGAAGAGATGGAAGTTAGTCAAAAAGAAAGAGAGGAAAAAACATGAAATCAAGCAAAAAAGTGTTAGCTTTTGCTCTCGCTGCAGCTATGGTTGTAACAGCAGTTCCTGCTACAAACGCACAGGCAGCTTCTACAGCAAAGCTTAGCGCAAAAAAAGCCACAGTTTATTCTGAGGGCTACAAGACAGTTACAGTTAAAACTCCAAAGTCTTGGAAGTCTGTTAAAGTAACTGCAACAAGCAGCAAGAAGTCTGTTGCAACTGTTAAGAAGACAGCAGCAAAGAAGATTAAGGTTACAGGTGTTAAGCCAGGTACCGCTAAAGTTACGGTTAAGGTAACTTACAAGACTTCTACAAAGAAGAGTGCTAAAACAAAGACAAAGAAACTTACTTACACACTGAAAGTTGCTAAGGTAGGCGTTGCTTTATCTGGAGATTCAGTAGTAGCTATTGGAAGCACAACTAAGTTAACAAATACTAAGAAAAATTCTTCAAGAGCTAAGATTACTTACACATCAAGCGATGATTCTATTGCAACAGTAGCAGCTGACGGTACAGTAACTGGTGTTAAGGCTGGTAAGGCAACAATCACAGCTAAGATTACCGTTGGTAAGGATTCAGCTACAACTACTAAGGATGTAGAAGTTAAGAACTATGTTCTTTCTACAGTAGCACAGAACAAGTTAACAGAGCTTACAGCTACTGTTACTGGTAATACAAAGAACCTTAAGGCTACTGATTTCGTAATCAAGAGTGAAGCAACAAACGTTGTTTACCCAGTATCTAAGGTAACAGTTGATTCTAAGGACGCTTCTAAGGTTACATTAACTCTGTTCAGTGAGTTAAAGGATGCAGCTACATATGATGTGACTCTTGATGGAATCACAAAGACATTCGTAGCTTCTGACGGAAAGGTTGCTTCTATCGGTCTTGACAATGTGACAATTCCTGCAGCTACTGAGACGGAAGTTAAGTTAGTATCTAAAGACGCTAATGGTGTTATTGTTAAAGAAGTATCTTATCCTTCATCTGATGCTACTTATGACTTCACAATTGATACCAAGGGAAATGGTTATACAAGTGGATCTAAGCTTTATTTAAATAAAGTTGGTGATACTGCTGAAGCAACCATCACATACAAGACAGGTAAGTATGACCAGAATGGTAAGCCAGAAGGAAATATTGGACCAAACAAAGTTACAATTACCGCAGTTGATCAGGCTGTTGTAAATAGCTTTGATGCTAGAATTGATGATAATACTAAAGCATCATTTGATAAGGCTAAAGATACAAAGAAAATTGCAGTAAAAGATCCTAATAAGGCTGTATTCTTCAAAATTAAGGATGCAAACGGCAAAGAAATTTCTAGTTCTGAATATGCTAAGTATTCCGTAGAAACTTCTGATAAAACAGTTCTTATGTTAGCTACATCTTCTTTAGGCTCAAAGAAAGTAAATGTTACAGCATTAAAGAGTGGTACAGCTTATATCCTTATTAAAAAAGATGATAAGGTTGTTGGATCTGTTGCTATCGAAATTGGTGCTGAGAGAACCGTAGCAACTCTTGAGTTAGATAAGTACAGTGTAACTGTATCAAGAAGTCTTAGCGGTGATGCAAAGGCTGTAAAGGCAACTGTTAAGGATCAGTATGGAGATGATATTTCAGCAACTCTTAATGTAGAATGCTTATCTACAGATGTATCTGGAAAGGTTCCTGCTGATATTTCAGGACCTAATTATTATACATATGATAATGATAAGAAAGTTACATTTAAAAATTCTGCAGAAAAAGGAAATTATGTATACAAGATTTCTTACAAGAAAGATGGCAAGGAAGTTGTTGCAAAGACAGTTAGTGTTACAGTAAAAGAAGCAACAAACACTACAGCTACAGCTTGGAGATTAGATGTAGCTAATGACAATGCAGATATCGTTGTTGGAAAAGATGTAAAAGACCAGACAGTTACAGTTTCTATGATCGGAATGAATGACGGTACTGATGTTACAAGAGAAACTACTACCAAATATGTTGTAAAAGACAAAGATGGTAAAGTAGTTTATGACGATACTGCTGCAACTGTAGTATCTAAGGGTGCCTTTACTAAAAATGTTTCTGGTGTATTAACTTTTGATGCATTAACTACTTCAACTTCTTCAACTTCTGGTTCTGCAATTACTGCAACAAAGAATATTGCTGCTGGTAAGTATGATGTTACAGCTGTATATCAGAAGGACGCTAATACAAAGGTTACAATGACAACAAGCTTTACTATTAAGGATTCTCAGGCAGCTGCTGGTGTAGAGCAAAAAGCTGAAACTGTTGATGCAGCTTACAATACCGTATCTGCTGCCTTAGGTCAGGCACTTGTTATAACATATGGCGACAAAGTATACACTGATCGTAGTGATGTCGATAATAAGACTGATGGTTTAGCTGCTAATATTGTAGAATACAAAGTTAATGACAATGTTAGGGGAGAAGTTACCAGTGATTCCGTTAAAGTTAATGGAACATATTTTAATGTTTCTAAATTAACTCTTAAGATTGAAGTATCTCCTAATGTTTATACTAACATTGATATTGATGTAAATTTAATTAAATCAATTACAGTAAAATAATTTAGATTGAATTATTCATCTAAATAATAAAATCCCTCTGTGCATTGCACAGAGGGATTTTTAAAATACCGGCATTTACCCAAACAGTAACTTTTGTAACGGTAAATCCTTCACCGCTTGTAAGGAAACTCTCTGTCTGACCATTTGTAAACTTAACAGTATATCCGTTGTTCTTTACGACTTCGTAAGTTGCAACATCAAGACCTGTATGTGTATCTGTATAATCCTTTACATTTGTATAAGTATAATCACCATACTTAACAACTACAGAATCAGCTAAAACAGCACTTATAGCAGAACCAGAAGTAGTTCTTGCATCTACACTATTGTGTTTTGTATCTACAGTTGCTTTAGCCTGTGTGTCTTTAATAGTAAATGTTGTTGTAATTTTTGGAACAACATTACTATCTACATTATCTTTACCTTCTGCATATACAGTATATGTTCCAGCCTCAAGATTTTTAATAAGAAGTGGATCTCCATCTCCATTGGTAGTAGCTGTTACAGCTTCGATAGATAATGCACCATTTGAGTTTACAAATGCATTATTAGTCTTTGCTGCGACTCCGGCTACACCATCGCTATAGATAACAGTTCCATCAGCTTTCTTTACAACATAGCTTACATCTGTAAGAGGGGTATGGCTTGCTGTAGAGGTTCCGGATATTACTGGATACTTCTCAGTAAAATAATCCTTATTGATTATTTGAAAAGTTTATTTTAAAAAGGGGCTGTCGCACTAACCTAGTTAGTGCGATGCCCTTTTCTTTTGAAAAAATTTATAATCCAATTATAATTTTACTCGTTCACCAGAAATCTCAATATTCGTATTTCTTAAATCCGCCTTTCCACCAGAAATAGAATTTTTCTTAATGGTAATTGAATATTCTTTTACAGAGTGTTTTGGAACATTTACTTTAAAAGAATTATTGGAATAAGAAGCTATTCCTTTATTTTTTTGATTGATTACAGAAACATGAAATTTCGGAATAGCGGTGATTTTTTTATTCGTACCGTTGGCAATTCTAAATTTTATAACCATATTTCCATTTGCTTGATAAGCTGCATGATATGCACGAATTGTATATTCATTGATTCCGGAATCCTCTATGGTAATTTTCTTACCTGAATACTCATTTGCTTTGATTGTGACTTTACATTTTAAGGATTTTCCGTCACTTAAGTGTGCAGTAACCGTTGTTGTTCCAATTTTTTTACCAGTAATTTTTCCTTTCCTATTTACAGAAGCAACTGAAGAATTGCTTGAAGTCCAGGAGGTAGCAACTCCATTGTTTACTTTAAGTGTTTTAACAAATCCTTTAGTGATGGATAATTTATTGCTGCTTAAACTGACATTATTCGAAAGTTGTACAATTTTGGCATCAAATTTAGTTTCCTGATCAAATACATACTCAACAGAGTAACTTCCTTTTTTTAATTGATTAACGACGTACTTGTATGTATACCATCCACGTCCATCTAATATCCATGAGTCGTCATAATTTGTTAATACCATAGGGTTTCCAACTACTTTTCCGGAGTTGTTTTTTACAGTGAAGGTAACCCCAACCGGTGATGGAACATAAAGATTAATTTCAAGATCAGAAGTTGTATTAATTTTAAATTTATATTTATGTGCATCAAAAGCGTTTGCCGTGATGGATTGTTCATGAACCAGTGTTTTTGCAGATACATTAATTGGAAATATTATTGTAAAAATTAATATAACTCCAAGGACAAAAGCAAGGGCTATGCCTGCAGATTTTTCATAGTTTTTTTTACTCATAGTATTCTACTCCTTAAAAAACAAGACCGGAACATAAGTCCCGGTCTTGCGTGAAATTTACTTGTTAAGGACAAATAAATTATTTTGTAAATGCTGTGTTAATATCACAATCAACAGTAAGTAATGTGCCAACATTATTAATCTTTACATTAACTTTTGCGGACTTGATATAAATAACATTACCATTTTCCTTGGAATCAACACTTACAATATCAAGATTCTGCTTAACACCCTCATAGCTGTATTCTAATACAGATGTAAGAATATCTTTAGCGGTGCTGCCAGACTGATTCTTCTTATCAATCTTGGCAATAGCTTTACTCTGAGTATTCTCAACAACAAATGTAGTACTGAAAGTTACATCCTTGCCGTTATTGTTGATGATAGTAGCCTCAACTTTATAAGTTCCTGTCTTGATATTATCTGCAAGTGTGATTGCACTGCCACTTGTTGCTGTATAGAAGTTAATCGCACCATTAGTACTTACGGTTGTACCGTCTGGATTCTTAATTGTAATCTCATCCTGAATATCAGCCTCAACCTTAGCACCCTTAATATACTTATCAACAGTAGCAGTTACCTGCTTACCAAGAATATCAGATTCAGATGTTCCGTATGCAACAGCAAGATCTGTCTTAGCAGTTGAAACATTAAGCTTGTATGAAGCAGCATCTTTAGCTGTGTCTACAGAAACAACTTTGATATTTACGATACGTGAAACTTTAACATTCTTATCGCAATTAGAATCTGTTGTGGAAGCTTCGATCTTAACAGAATATGTTCCTTCCACTAAGCCAGAAGCATCTACCTTATACTTATCAGTTCCATCAAGAGTTACAAATCCATTTGCTGACTTACCCTTTGTATTTGTTGTATCCTTGCTTGGAGCACTTACGATTGTTGTATCAATAGAAGAAATATCGGTTTTCTTTTCGTACTGATCATATGCTTCAAACTTTGCAGAATCTACATTATTAACGCCTCTTGTATTTGTTACAGTGATGTCATCACACTTAACAGTTGTAAGTTTTCTGATATCCTGAACAACAACTGGTAAAGATTTAATAACTTTTCCATCTGCATTTAATACATTGATGTAAGCGCTTCCTGCCTTCACGCCAGTAACTTCTACACCAGTAGATCCCTTGAAATCGCCAGATGACTGAAGATCCTGTTTTGCAAGAAGTAATACACTGTTATCGCTTGATTCAACCTTATACTGAGAAGTTACATCATCTCCATTAGAATTCTTGATGTAAATGAACGCGTATGCAGTATCACCATATGCAAGTTTATTGTTTGTCTTAACTTCATTGTTCCAGTTAACAAGTGTAGCTTTGTCGTTAATGGTATAATTGAAGTCAGATAATGTTGCATCGTCTTCAACTGCTGTAACTGTAATTTTCTTTGTGATCTTACCAGTTTCAGCACCTGTTGTCTGATCATACTTCAATGTGTGATATGTTACTTCCGCAGTAGCAGTATCGCCAGTATTTAATAACACAAGCTTATCACCGTCTGTATAACCTTTGTTTTCAGTAAAGCTGTAATCAACACTTCCCTCACTCTTAGCATCTGAAAGAGTAAATTCTTTAACAACAATATTGTTTTTGTCTAAGAACTGAGCCTTAACAACAGAACCAGCAGATCCCTTAACAATTGTTATTTTATCAAGGGCTACATCAGCAACAACGCCATCTGTAGCAGTAAATTTAACTTCTGTTCCGTCATACTTTACAGAATATTCCTTGGCATCATTCATTTCAGAGAAAGTGTCAATAGTTACAGTCTTCTTGTCAGCAGCAACGCTGATTGCCTTTACAGGATATACAACATTGTTAGCTGTATTTGTAATAGTGATATCCTTCTTATCAAGTTTAGAAGTATCACCAGCGAATGTTGCTACAATCTGTGAAGCCTTCTTCTGAGCAGCGGACTTTAAAATAACATTCTTTACTTCTACATCCTTAGTAGTTTCAGCTGAATCCTTACCAACGGTAATCTTAGCTGTGATTGTTGCCTTACCAGCCTTA
>OGXA01001579.1_pt1 | contig 18427 bp, 17 predicted proteins | sample 1576171 | NCBI WGS metagenome assembly OGXA01 (sample SAMEA3541587, study PRJEB24748) | human gut metagenome | biome: human gut; feature: human-associated habitat; material: faeces | place: China | collected 2012 | reverse complement strand
GCAGGACCCGGGCCTCAACCCCGCGCTGATCGGCGCGGCGGTCGCGCGGCACCTGCCGGAGATCGCGCCGGACTTTGTTCGCGTGCGCCGAAAAGAGGTCTACGACGCGGAAATGAACGTTTTCCGCTGATTTCTGCCGTGTTTTTGCAAATAATGCTTGCATTCCCGTTGGGGATGTGATATGCTACCATAGCTTGAAAAGGGCGGTCCTCTGCCGTGCGCGGGTGAAAGAGTCCCGACAGCGCCATTGATCAGCGGTCAAGAACGCCTATAAATAGGAGGAAAATATCCATGGATCTCATCAAAGAGCTCGAATCCCAGCAGCTGAAAAAGGAAATGCCCGTCATCAACGTCGGCGATACCGTCCGCGTTCATGTCAAGATCAAGGAAGGCTCCCGCGAGCGTATCCAGGTCTTCGAGGGCATCGTCATCGCGAAGAAGCACGGCGGTCTTGAGGAGACCTTCACCGTTCGTCGTCTTGCCTACGGCGTCGGCGTCGAGAAGGTGTTCCCCATCCACTCCCCCCTCATCGAGAAGGTCGAGACCGTGCGCAGCGGTTATGTTCGCCGCGCCAAGCTGTATTACCTGCGCGGCCGCGTCGGTAAGGCTGCCAAGATCCGCGAGAAGCTGTAAGGCAGATTCTTTGAGAACAAAAAAGCATGGCGTTTCCGCCATGCTTTTTTTGTTGCCTTTTTCAAAAAGCGTGCTACAATAATACATTAGAAAATCAGGCGCATTTTGCCGCAGAGGGAGACTGTTAGTCCGCCGCTGCGCGGCGCTGGGTTTAGGAGACCGAAATGGACGAATTTGATCAGAAAATGGAGATCAGCGAGCAGCCGCAGGAGGAGATCGTGGAAAAGATCCCCGGACGCGACGTGTATGAGACGGTCTCGTCTCTCGTCTCGGCGCTGCTGGTCGTTGTGCTGGTGTTTACGTTTCTTGTGCGGCTGATGGGCGTTTCCGGCCCGTCAATGATCCCGACGCTGCAGGACGGCGACCGGCTTCTCGTCGTCAACTCGCTGCTCTGCGGCGACTATCAGGTCGGCGATATCGTCATCGCGCGCAAGGAGACCTTTGACTCGAAGCCCATCGTCAAGCGCGTCATCGCCACCGCGGGCCATACCGTGGACATCGACTTTAACTTGGGTCAGGTCTATGTGGACGGCGAACTTCTGGATGAGGACTACATCAACGACTACACCTATCGCGAAGAGGGCACCGTGTTCCCGCTTACCGTGCCGGAGGGCGAAGTCTTCCTCATGGGTGACAACCGCAACCATTCGAACGACAGCCGCGATTCCTCGCTCGGCACGGTGGACACGCGCCTTCTGATCGGCAAGGCGGTGTTCCTCGTCTTCCCGGGACGCGACTATCTGACCGAGCAGCGCGAGTTTGGCCGCATCGGCCTTTTGCAGTAAAGGGGGACGAGCAAATGCAGTTGGATTCTCTGAGCTGGTTCCCGGGGCACATGACCAAGACCCGCCGCATGATCACGGCGGAGCTTGGCAACGTGGACGCCGTGTGCGAAATTCTGGACGCGCGCATCCCGATGAGCAGCCGCAACCCCGATGTGGACGAACTGACGGCGGGCAAGCCCCGTTTGATCGTTTTGAACCGCGTCGATCAGGCCGACCCTGAGATGACGAAAAAGTGGGCGGCGTATTTCCGCTCGCTCGGCTGCGCCGTCATCGAAACGGACGCGAAGCAGGGCGGGGGCGTGAAGCAGTTTTCTTCCGCCGTGCGCACGCTGCTGCACGATAAGATCGCCTCTTACGAGGCCAAGGGCCAGATCGGCCGCGTGCTGCGCGTGATGGTACTCGGCATCCCGAACGTTGGCAAGTCGACGTTTATCAACAAGGTCTCTGGCCGCAAGAGCGCCAAGGCGGAGGACCGCCCCGGCGTCACGCGCACGAAGCAGTGGGTGCCGGTCGACAAGACGCTCGAGCTCCTTGATACGCCAGGCATCCTGTGGCCGAAATTTGAGGACAGTAGCGTCGGCGTGCGTTTAGCCTTCACCGGCGCGATCCGCGACGAGGTCGTCGACATCGAAGAGCTCGCCATGCGCCTGATGGATTACCTCGGCAAAAATTATCCCAAGGCCATCGAGGAGCGCTACAAGCTCACCGTTTCGGAAGAGGACGACGGCTATGCACTGCTCGAAAAGGCGGGGCGCAAGCGCGGCTTTCTGATCTCCGGCGGCGAGGTCGACACCGAGCGCATGAGCCGTATCCTGCTCGACGAGTTCCGCGGCGGCAAGCTCGGCCGCTTTACGCTCGAATTCCCGCCGGAGGGCGAGCGCACATGAGCGTCAACCTACACTACGAGGACAAAGCCCGCTCCGCGGGCTTTTCATCCGTCTGCGGCGTGGACGAGGCGGGCGCGGGGCCGCTGATGGGCCCTGTGTACGCTGCCGCCGTCATCCTGCCGGAGGGCTGTGAGATCGAGGGGCTGAATGACTCCAAGAAGATGACGGAGAAAAAGCGCGAGGCGCTGTTTCCCGTCATCTGTGAAAAAGCCGTCGCCTACGCCATCGCGTCCGTCGACGAGAAGGAGATCGACGCAACGGATATTTTGAGCGCACGCATGAAGGCGATGCAGCTCGCCATCGATGCGCTGCAAATCCCAGCGGACTATGCGCTCATCGACGGCAACCGCGACCACGGCGCGTCGGCAAAGATCACCACGCCGCACGAGACCATCGTCGGCGGGGACGGCGCGAGCTTATCCATCGCCGCGGCGAGCGTGCTGGCGAAGGTCAGCCGTGACCATTATGTGGTCGAAGTGCTCGACCCGATGTATCCCGAGTATCAGTTCGCCAGGCACAAGGGCTACGGCACAAAGCTCCACTACCAGATGCTCGATCAGTATGGCCCGAGCCCCGTGCACCGCATGACGTTCCTCAAAAAGTGGGAGGCGCGGCGATGAGCACGAAGCAGGACGGCGACTGGGGCGAGGCGCTGGTCGAAAAGTATCTGAGCGAGCGCGGCTGCCGCATCGTGGAACGAGAGTGGCGCTGCCGCTTCGGCGAGATCGACCTCATCGCCGAGAAGGACGGCGTGCTGATGTTCGTCGAGGTGAAGCTGCGCACAAATTTGCAGTACGGTGCGCCGCGCGAGTACGTCACGGTGAAAAAGCAGGAAAAGCTGCGTGCCGCGGCGCTTTCGTACTTGAGCGAGCGCGAGCTGGATGTGCCCGCCCGCTTCGACGTGGCGGAGGTCTACACCGATGTGCACCGCAGCGCGGGCAAAACGCGCATCCGCTACATCGCAAACGCATTTTGATCTGACTTTGGAAGGGAGGCACGCGATGGCATTATACGCGATCGGCGACCTGCACTTATCGCTCGGCACGAACAAGCCCATGGACGTGTTCGGCCCCAAGTGGGCAAACTATGTCGAGCGCATTCGGGAAAATTTCTCGAAGCTCAACGATGACGACGTCATCGTCATCGCGGGGGATATCTCGTGGGGGATGTCGCTCGAGCAGTCGCTGCCGGATTTTCAGTTTATTGACGCGCTGCCGGGGAGGAAAATCCTCTTAAAGGGCAACCACGACTACTGGTGGGGTACAGCGTCGAAGATGAAAAAGTTTTTTGCCGAGCACGACATCACAACGCTCGATATCCTCTACAACAACGCCTTTTTCTACGGAGGCCACGCCATCTGCGGCACGCGCGGCTGGTTTTATGAAGAGGACGCCGCGGGCACGCACACGGGCAAGATGCTCGCACGCGAGGCGCTGCGGCTTGAAGCGTCGCTCAAGGCGGCGGAGGGGAAGCCCATCTACTGCTTTCTGCACTATCCGCCCATCTATCAGGGCTACAAGTGTCCCGAGATGCTCGAGCTTCTCGACAAATACGAGGTCGAGCGCTGCTATTACGGGCATCTGCACGGCTACACGCACCGCCGCGCGTTCGAGGGGATGCGCGAAAAAACCGAATATGCGCTGATCGCGGCGGATTATGTCGCCTTTCAGCCTGTAAAAATTTGCAATTAAGACATAAATTGATGCAAAAAAGGGTGGAAATTTTGAGGAAGCTATGGTATAATTCCACTTTGCAAAAGCATCATTATCTGATGTTAAACGGAGGAAAAAGAAATCATGACTGTCAAAAATGTTGAAAAGCTGGAAAAGAGCAGAGTCGCGGTGACCGTCGAGGTCGGCGCGGAGGAATTTGAAGCCGCCGTTGCCAAGGCCTACGCCAAGGCCCGCGGCAAGCTCAGCATTCCCGGCTTCCGCCCCGGCAAGGCCCCCCGCAAGATGATCGAAAAGCTCTACGGCGCGGGCGTTTTCTACAGCGATGCCGTTGACATCGCCCTGCCCGAGGCATATACGCAGGCTATCGGCCAGAGCGGCCTCGATGTTGTCGGCTATCCCGAGATCGAGATCGTGGACGACAAGATCGACGAGAACGGCTTCACCTTCAAGGCGACTGTTGCCGTGTATCCCGAGGTCAAGCTCGGCGAGTACAAGGGCCTGACGGCTGAGAAGGAAGAGATCAAGGTCAGCGCCGACGATGTCAAGGAGCGCCTCAATGAGATGGCCGAGCGCAACGCCCGCCTCGTCTCCGTCGACCGCAAGGCCAAGAAGGGCGACATCGCCGTCATCGACTTCGAGGGCTTCGACAACGGCGAAGCGTTCGAGGGCGGTAAGGGCGAGAATTACGAGCTCGAGCTCGGCTCCGGCAGCTTCGTCCCCGGCTTTGAGGATCAGGTCATCGGCATGAAGGCCGGCGAAGAGAAGGATCTCGACATCACCTTCCCCGAGGATTATCACAAGGACCTCGCCGGCAAGAAGGTCGTCTTCCACGTCAAGGCCAAGGAGATCAAGTGCAAGGAGCTTCCCAAGCTTGATGATGACTTCGCCAAGGACGTGTCCGAGTACGACACGCTCAAGGAGCTCAAGGACAGCATCAAGCGCGAGATCACCGAGCAGCGCGAGCAGTCCGCCAAGTATGCCGTCGAGAACGAGCTGATGGAGAAGGTCGCCGCGAACATCGAGTGCGACATCCCCGATGCGCTCATCGATGAGCAGTGCGCCCGCTTCCTCGAGGAGTTCAAGCAGCGCTTACAGTCTCAGGGCATCCCCTATGACCAGTACTGCAAGATGACCAACATGGATGAAGCCAAGTTCCTGGAGGAGGGCAAGGAGCCCGCGACCCGTCAGGTGCGCATGGACCTCGCCGTGAACGCCATCATCAAGGAAGAGAAGCTCGAGGCCACCGACGAGGAGGTCGAAAAGCAGTACAACGACCTTGCTGAGAAGTACAGCATGGACGTGGGCGAGCTCAAGAAGTATCTTGACGCCATGTCCGTCCGCACGCAGATCATCCGCGACAAGGCCATCAGCGTCGTCGTGGACAGCGCGAAGATCGAAAAGAAGAAGGCTCCCAAGAAGGAAGCCGAGGGCGAAGCCGCTGAAGGCGAGGAAAAGCCCGCCAAGAAGACCGCTGCCAAAAAGTCCGCCAAGAAGGAAGAGGAAAAGGCTGAATAATCGGCAAAGCGGCCATAATAGATAGAAACGACGATCAACCACAAATGCCTGCCATTTGTGGTTGATTGTGTACATACCAATTTTTTGAACAGGGTATGAACAAGGAGGTTACCAAGATGAGTTTAGTCCCTTACGTCATTGAACAGACCAACCGCGGCGAGCGCTCTTACGATATTTTCTCCCGCCTTCTGGAAGACCGCATCATTTTCCTCGGCGAAGAGGTCAACGATGCGACCGCGAGCCTGATCGTTTCGCAGCTTTTATTCCTCGAGGCCAAGGACCCCGACAAGGACATCCAGCTCTATATCAACTCCCCCGGCGGCAGTGTGACGGCCGGCATGGCGATCTACGACACGATGCAGTATATCAAGTGCGACGTGTCCACCATCTGCGTCGGCCTCGCCGCCAGCATGGGTGCGTTCCTGCTCTCGTCCGGCGCCAAGGGCAAGCGCATTGCGCTGCCGAACGCGGAGATTATGATCCACCAGCCCTCCGCCGGTACGCAGGGCAAGGTCACGGATATGGAGAGCGACGTGGAGCACTTCCTGCGCATCAAGCAGCGCTTGAATAAGATCCTGGCCGAGAACACCGGCAAGACGCCCGAGCAGGTCAAGCTCGACTCCGAGCGCGACCACTGGATGACGGCGGATGAGGCGCAGGCCTACGGCCTTGTGGACAAGGTCATTTACAAGAGATAAGGACAGTTTGACTTATGAGTGAAGATAGGAAAAAAGAGCTTCGCTGCTCGTTCTGCGGCAAGAGCGAGCACGAAGTGCACCGCATGATCCAGGGGCCGGGCGTGCGCATCTGCGATGAGTGCGTCCGCCTGTGCATGGACGTGCTGGAGGACGGCTATGAGCCGCACGACGAGCTGGAAGCGCCCGACTCCATCCCCACGCCGCGCGAAATTCGCGAGGTGCTCGACCAGTATATCATCGGGCAGGAGGCGGCCAAGGTCGCGCTGTCCGTGTCCGTCTACAACCACTATAAACGCATCTTCTTCGGCGGCGACGACGAGGTGGAGCTGCAAAAGAGCAACATCCTGCTCCTCGGCCCCACTGGCAGCGGCAAGACGCTCTTTGCCCAGACGCTCGCCCGCATTCTGAAGGTGCCGTTCGCCATCGCGGACGCGACGACCCTCACCGAGGCGGGCTACGTCGGCGACGATGTGGAAAACATTCTGCTCCGCTTGCTTCAGGCGGCGGATTACGACGTGGAGCTCGCCGAGCGCGGAATCATCTATGTCGACGAGATCGACAAGATCGCCCGCAAGAGCGAGAACACCTCCATCACGCGTGACGTCTCCGGCGAGGGCGTGCAGCAGGCATTGCTGAAAATCGTCGAGGGCACGGTTGCCAACGTCCCGCCGCAGGGCGGCCGCAAGCACCCGCATCAGGAGTTCATCCAGATCGACACGCACAACATCCTCTTCATCTGCGGCGGTGCGTTCGAGGGCATCGAGAAGATCATCGAGAGCCGTCTCGACCGCAAGTCGATGGGCTTCGGCGCGGAGCTCAAGAGCAAAAACGACGTGGATGAAAGCAAGATTTTACGCGAGGTGCAGCCGCACGATATCTTGAAGTTCGGCATCATCCCCGAGCTGGTCGGCAGACTGCCGGTCATCACGGCGCTCGACGCGCTGACGCGCGACGACCTTGTCAAGATCCTGACCCAGCCGAAAAACGCGCTCGTCAAGCAGTATCAAAAGCTGTTTTCTTACGACGACGCTGAGCTCACGTTCGAGCCCAAGGCACTCGAAGCGATTGCCGACAAGGCCATCGAGCGCAAGATCGGCGCGCGCGGCCTGCGCGCGGTAATGGAGGGTCTGCTGATGAACGTGATGTACGACATCCCGTCCGACCGCACGATCGACCGCGTGACCATCACGCCGGGCTGCGTGGAGGGGACGGAACAGCCGAAAATTTCCCACCGCACAGAGAAAGAAGGGGAGGAACCGCAGCCGTCGCTGCCGGCAGACTCCGCTTCATAAGGAGAAACCCCATGGAACCTGTAACAAAAAATCTTCCGGTCATCGCCATGCGCGGGCTCAATGTGTTCCCGCGCATGAACACGAGCTTTGACCTCGAGCGTCCGATCTCCGTGCACGCGCTTGAGCGCGCCATGGAAAACGGGGAGGAGATTTTTCTCGTCACCCAGCGTGAGATCGGCGTGGAGCAGCCGGAGGAAAAAGACCTGTACGAGATCGGCACGGTCGCGCGCGTGACGCAGATTTTGCGCGTGTCTGACCGCGTGCTGCGCGTGATGATGGAGGGCGCGTGCCGCGCCCGCCTCAAGCGGCTGTGGCAGCGCGAGCCGTTTTTGCAGGCGCAGGTCGAGCTCATCGACGAGCCGGCCACCTCGTGCCATAGCAAGCGGACGGAGGCGATGCTGCGCCAGACCTACGCCAGCGTGACGGAATATGCCGAGCTCGCGCAGAAATTGCCGGACGATGTCTACGCCGCCATTTTATCGACGAACGATCCCGGCTATCTCGCTGACTTTATCGCCCAGCAGCTCAACCTGCGCTATCAGGACAAACAGGATATCCTCGACGAGCTGCGCCCGCTGCCGAGATTGCAGCGCATGAACGAGATTCTGCGCCGCGAGATCGAAGTGACCGCCATGGAGCAGGACATTGAAAGCAAGGTCCGCTCCCGCGTCGGAAAAATTCAGAAGGATTTTGTCCTGCGCGAGCAGATCAAGGTCTTACAGAACGAGATCGGTGAGGGCGGGGAGGACGAAGAACTCGACGAGTACCGCGAGAAGATCAGCAAGGCGCACCTGAGCGAAGAAGTGGAGCGCAAGCTGCTGAAAGATGTGGACAAGCTCGCCAAGCAGCCGTTCGGCAGCGCCGAGGCGAGTGTGCTGCGCAACTATCTCGACACCTGCATGGAAATGCCCTGGGGCGAGGAGACGAAGGAGCGTGCCAGCGTAGACGCCGCGCGCAAGATTCTTGACCGCGACCACTACGGCTTGCAGAAGGTCAAGGAGCGCATTTTAGAGTTCATCGCCGTGCGCCAGCTCAACCCCGAGGCGAAGGGGCAGATTTTATGTCTCGTCGGCCCTCCGGGCGTCGGCAAGACGTCGATCGCGCTGTCGGTCGCCAAGGCGATGAACCGCAAGGTCGCGCGGCTGTCGCTCGGCGGCGTGCGTGACGAGGCGGATATCCGCGGCCATCGCAAGACCTACATCGGCGCGATGCCCGGCCGCATCATCGAGGCTATCTCCCGCAGCGGCTCGATGAATCCGCTGCTCGTGCTCGACGAGGTCGACAAGATGGGAAGCGACGGGCGCGGCGACCCCGCGAGCGCACTTCTCGAAGTGCTCGACAGCGAGCAGAACTACGCCTTTCGCGACCACTATCTTGAAATTCCCGTCGATCTGAGCCGCGTGATGTTCATCATGACGGCCAACACGCTCGACACCATTCCGCGCCCGCTGCTCGACCGCATGGAGATCATTGAAATCCCCAGCTACACGGACGAGGAGAAGGTGCAGATCGCGCAGCGGTACCTGCTGCCCAAGGAGCGTCAGGCCCACGGGCTGACGGCCTCGAGCCTGCGCGTGGACGAGAGCGCCATCCGCGCGGCCATCGCGCTCTACACGCGCGAGAGCGGCGTGCGCTCGCTTGAGCGTCAGCTCGGCAAGATCTGCCGCAAGGCGGCAATGCAGCTTGCTACAAGCGATGTAAAGCGAGTCACCGTGACAGAGAAGAACATCAAGGACTTCCTCGGTGCGCCGCGTGCTGCACAGGAGAAGATTCCCGAAAAGGACCTTGTCGGCGTGGTGAACGGCCTTGCGTGGACCGAGGTGGGCGGTGAAATTTTGCCCGTCGAGGTCGGCGTGATGGACGGCAGCGGCAAGGTCGAGCTCACGGGCAACCTGGGCGACGTGATGCAGGAGAGCTGCCGCGCGGCACTCTCGTGCCTGCGCCAGCGGGCGCAGGAGCTCGGCATCGCGCCGGACTTCTACAAGACGAAGGACATCCATATCCACTTCCCTGAGGGGGCCATCCCCAAGGACGGACCCAGCGCCGGTATCGCCATCGCGACAGCGGTGCTCTCCGCGCTGACGGGGCAGGCGGTACACCGCGATGTCGCCATGACGGGCGAGATCACGCTGCGCGGCCGTGTGCTCGCCATCGGGGGCTTGCGCGAAAAGACAATGGGCGCGCTGCGCGCGGGCGTACATACGGTCATTCTCCCGAAGGAGAATGAAAAGGACCTCGACGAGATCGACCCGCTGGTGCGCGAAAGGCTGCGCTTTGTACCGGTCGAGACGGTGGACGCCGTCTTTGCCGAAGCGCTGGTGCTGCCCGAAAAATGCACCGCTGCCGCGCACGAGAGCTATCTTCCTCCCGTGCAGGAGAGCGCGCACAGCGCGCTGCGTGCGGGCGAAATGAGCTGAAAGGAAACGAAAACCATGGCGATCAACTTCAACAAGGTCGAATTCATCCTCTCGGCGGCGTCGGAAAAGCAGTTCGTGCGCGACGGGATGCCGCAGCTCGCGTTTGCGGGGCGGTCGAACGTCGGCAAATCGTCCGTCATCAACCGGCTCGTCAACCGCAAGAACTTTGCCCGCGTGGGTGCGTCCCCGGGCAAGACCTCGCAGATCAACTACTTTAAGATCGACGGCAAGCTCTACCTCGTCGACCTGCCGGGCTACGGCTACGCCAAGGTCTCCAAGACCGAGCGCGACCGCTGGGGCAAGCTGATGGAAAACTATTTCCAGTCTGCGGGGCTCATTCACCTCGGTGTGCAGATCGTCGACGCGCGGCATAAGCCGACGGCGGACGACGTGACGATGCACGACTACTTCGTGCAGACGGGCTGTCCCGTCGTGATCGTGGCAAACAAGCTCGACAAGCTCAAAGCGCGCGAGATCGAGCCGAATCTTGCCCAAATTCGCGAGACGCTGAGTTTGCGCGACGATGAGCTCGTCATTCCGTTCTCTGCCGAAAAGGGCACGGGCAAGGAGCAGCTGATTGCGGCGGTCCTCGACCATTTGAACGACTGAAAAGGAATAATGCTTCACAGAAAAGCCTCTGTATGGGTTGACCATACAGAGGCTTTTTATCGTATTTCCCGGGGAATCAGCGGCGCAGCGTCAAAAGCGCGGTGCAGTGGGAGAAGGATTCAAACGTCAGCGCAGGGAAGTGAGGGCGGAGCTCGTCATAGACAAAGTAAATTTCATCCTCGTCCCACTCACTGCCTGCCGCAGTTCGACACGCTTCGAGCTCTTCGCGCGTGCGGAAGGCGACGTCGCCGATGAAAAGACAGCCGTCCTGCTTCAAAAGCGGCAGAAGCGCGCGAAGAAAGTCGATTTTCTGCGTGTCCGTCAGGTGGTGGAGCGAGTAGGTCGCGACGATGGCGTCGTACTGCTGCGCACGAAGCTCGGGCACGAGGCCTTTGGAAAAATCGCCCTGATAGAGCCGCGCGTCCGGCATTTTTGCCTGCGCCAGTTCGATCATGCGCGCGGAAAAGTCCTGCCCATAGATTTGGCAGCCCTGCTCGTAGAGCCGTGAGGTCAAAACGCCTGTGCCGAAGCCAATGTCCAGCACATCACGCCCGCTCTGCGCGAGCACGCGCTGATAGAGCGCGTTCATCATGGCGCGGTAGCCCGCAAAGGGGTAGCGGTCGTTCTCGTCGGAGAGGCCGACGCTCTTGTCATAGCCGTCGGCCCAGAGGTCGAAGCCGGTATTGTTCAGCATGTCAGTCCTCCATTTCGTTCAGCGGGGGAAGTCCCAGCTCATAGAATGCCACGGCGCTCGCTGCGGCGACATTGAGCGAGTCGACGCCGTGGTACATCGGGATCCTGACCGTGTAGTCGCAGCTCGCGATGGTCGAGGACGCGAGCCCGTCACCCTCCGTGCCCATGACGATGGCAAGCTTTTCTTCGGCGGCAAGGCGCGGATCGTCGAGCCGTACGGAGTCGTTGCGCAGTGCCATCGCGACGGTGCGGAAGCCGAGATCGCGCAGCAGCTGCGTCCAGTCGCCGCTTTCGGGCAGGTAGGTCCACGGGATGAGGAACACATTTCCCATGCTGACGCGCGAGGCGCGGCGATAGAGCGGATTGCTGCCCGCGGTCGTGAGCAGCACCGCGTCCATGCCGAGCGCGGCGGCAGAGCGGAAGATCGCGCCGATGTTCGTCGGATTCATCACGTTTTCGAGCACGACGACGCGCCGCGCATTGCGGCAGACGTCCTCGACGCTTGGGGGCTTCGGCCGCCGCATGGCGCAGAGCATGCCACGCGTCAGGTGAAAGCCGGTGAGCTGTGTCAGCACGGATTCATCAGCGGTGTAAACCGGAATATCTTGACAGCAGCGGGCGAGAATTTCGCGCCCCTTGCCCTGAGTATGCTGCCGCTCCATCAGAAACGACACCGGCTCACAGCCCGCATCAAGCGCACGGCCGATGACGAGCGGACTTTCCGCGACGAAGAGCGCGTTGTCGGGGTCCGCGCGATTGAGCAGTTGGTTTTCGGTCAGGCGCGCGTAGACGTCGAGCGCGGGATCGGAAAAATCGTGGATTTCGATGATGTTTGCCATAGCTTGTCCTTTTTAAGATTCCAAGATGTTCAGCAGTGCGGCGACGTCCGGCAGAACAAACGTCGGCTGCGGGTCAGCGGTGGGGAGGTCTTCTTCCTTCGTCTCGCCAGAGAGGACGAGCAGCGTGTCGATGCCCGCGTTCGCGCCGCTGGCGATATCCGTGTAGATGCGGTCGCCCACGAGCAGTGTTTCCCGCGCGGAAACGCCCGCCTCGAGCATCGCGAGCTGCGGCATCAGCGGTTCGGGCTTGCCGATGACGATGGGGCGGCGGGAGGTCGCGCGCCAGAGCATTTCGCACACGCTCCCGCAGTCGGGCACGAAGCCGTAGGCCGTGGGGCAGACCCAATCGGGATTTGTCGCAACGTAGGGAACGCCCTGACCGAGCAGGATGCAGGCATCCTCCAGCTTTTGAAATGTCAGCTCGGTGTCGAAGCCCATCAGGAGCGCGTTCGCGTCCTCACGCCGTTCTGCGACGGTGAAGCCCGCCGCGCGGAGCTGTGATTTCATCGACTCCGTACCGCAGACGTAATAGCGTCGGTCTTCTCCGCCGTGCTCGCGGAGATAGTGAATCAGCGCGTCGACCGAGGTGAGAAAATCGGCCGCCTCCGTCGCGACGCCGAGGCGTGTGAGCTTTTTGACGTAGGCCGCTACGCTGCGCGAGGAGTTGTTCGTCAGAAAGCGGTACTGCCCGCCGCGTGCGCGGATGGCAGAGAGCAGCTCGCGGACGCCGGGAAAAAGCCGGTCGCCCAAGTACAGCGTGCCGTCGAGGTCGAAGAGAAAGAGCTTTTTGCGCTGAAGAAGATTATGGTCAACCATTGGTCACGCTTTCTTTTTGCCGTCGATCGCAATGAAGAAGAATGAGCTCACCGCCAGAAGATAGGGGTAGAAGAGGTTTGGGATGATGTCGAACGCGGAGATGGCGTAGCCCAGCTCGTGCGCCGCCGAGATCGCGACGAGCATCTGCGCGCCGTAGGGGATGATGCCCTGAAAGATGCAGGAGAACGTGTCGAGGATCGACGCGGCCTTGCGCGGGGTGATGCCGTATTCCTCGCTCATTTCCTTGGCGATGGGGTTCGCCATAACGATGGCGACGGTGTTGTTCGCGGTGGCGATATCCATCGCGCCGACGAGAAGGCCCATGCCGATCTGGCCGCCGCGCTTGCCGCGAAACGCCTTTTTGATCCAGCCGAGCAGCGCTTCAAAGCCGCCGTACTCACGGATCAGCGCACAGATGGCGGAAACTAAGATCGCGACCATCGAGGTTTCAAACATCCCGGCCGCGCCGCTGCCCATGTTCTCGAGCAGCGCCTTGACTGCGAGGATGCCGGTCTGCCCCGTCGCGCCGGTCGCGAGCGCGATGACCGCGCCGGATACGATACCGATGAGCAGCACGACAAAGACGTTGATGCCGATGATGCCGCCGATGAGCACGAGCACATAGGGGATGATCTGAATGAGATTGTAGGCAGGGATGGGCGCGGGGTGCACGTCCGCATTCAGCGTCAGCACGAGGATGAGTGCGAGCGACGCGAGCGCGGCGGGGAAGGCGATGTGGAAATTTTCGCGGAATTTGTCCTTCATCGCGCAGCCCTGCCCGTTGCAGGCGGCGATGGTTGTGTCGGAAATGAAGCTCAGATTGTCACCGAACATTGCCCCGCCCATGACGGACGCGACGCACAGCGGCAGGGAATAGCCGCTGGCCGCGGCGATGGGGATGGCAATGGGCGTGATGAGCGTGATGGTGCCGACGCTCGTGCCCATCGCGGTGGAGACAAAGCAGCTTACGACGAACAGCACCGCCACGGCGAATTTTGACGGGATGATCGAGAGCATGAAGTACGCAACGCTCTCCGCACTCGAGCGGCCCACGACGCCGACGAACATACCCGCGGCTAAGAAGATGAGCAGCATCGTGATGATGTTCTTATCACCCACGCCACGGCCCATTAGCGTGAGCTTTTCGTCGAACGACAGCGCGCGGTTCTGGCAGCAGGCTACGAGCAGCGCGATGAGAAAGATGATGACGATGGGGATGGAATAAAATCCCATCGGGATTTTGAGCACGTACTCAAAGATCAGGCCGAGGCCCAGATACAGGACAAGGAACACTAAGATCGGCAGCAGCGCCGCGGGATTGGCTTTTTTTGACATGGGATGACACTCTCTTTCTCCAAACATAAAAAAAGCTCCTGCGCGGAGCTTTTTGTGCGATATGAATTATTATAAGGAGCGTGGAGGACCTTGTCAAGTGAGATTTGCCCAGAATTGAGCGCAAAAGGGCTTGACAGAAGGACTCTAATCTGTTAGTGTACAAATATACTCTAACAGATTAGAGAGGGAACAAGATGGAAACGCCGAAAATTTTTGAGAGCGAATACCGCTTTTGCCAAATCCTGTGGGCACACGAGCCGGTCAGAAGCCGCGAACTTGTCGCCCTGTGCGCCGAGCACCTGGGCTGGAAACCGACGACGACCTACACGGTCATCAAACGGCTCTCTGAGCGCGGGGTGCTGAAAAACGAGAATACTGTCGTCACGTCGCTCATCTCACAGGACGAGGCGCAGACCGCCGAGATCGACGAGCTGCTCGACAAGCGCTTCGACGGCTCGCTGCCCGCGTTCGTCGCCGCGTTTACAAAGTCGAGCCACGTGAGCGACAAAGAGCTTGACGAGGTGCAGAAAATGATCGACCTTTATCGAAAGGAGAATCATCATGGATGACGTCTTTTTGAAGCTCGTGAACCTCAGCATCAGCGCAAGCTGGCTCATTCTGGCGGTGCTCGTGCTGCGGGTTGTCCTCAAAAAAGCGCCGAAGTGGGTCATGCCGCTTCTCTGGGGTGTGGTCGCACTGCGGCTTGTCTGCCTGTTTTCGATTGAAAGCGCGCTCTCGCTCATCCCGAGCGCCGAGACCATCCCAAGCGAGATCGTGACCGAAACGCGCGAGCCGGTGCTCTACGAGCAGGCGACGCTTGACATCGTCACGAATCCGACGCTGCCTTCGGCGGCGGAGGTCCCCGTCGGCGTGAGCCGCCAGCAGGCGCAGGTGGACTTCAACATCTACAGCGTCCTCTGGCTCGTCGGCATGGCGGCGCTGCTCGTCCACGCGCTCGTGAGTGCGGGAAAGCTGAAAAGAAAGCTCGCAACGGCGATTTTGCTGCGAGATAACATCTACGAGAGCGAATTTGTCGATTCACCGTTCGTCTTCGGCGTGGTGAAGCCGAACATTTATCTTCCCATGCACATGGACGAGGGGACGGCGGCGTATGTCATCGCGCACGAGCACGCGCACCTCGCCCGCCGCGACCACTGGTGGAAGGTGCTCGGCTACCTCGTGCTTGCGCTGCACTGGTTCAACCCGCTGGTGTGGGTCGCCTACATCCTCTTCTGCCGCGACATCGAGCTCGCGTGCGATGAAAAAGTCGTCAAGGGGCTGGACGGCGCGGCACGCGCGGACTATTCACAGGCGCTATTATCCTGCGCCGCGCCGAAAAGAGCCGTTGCGGCCTGCCCGCTGGCATTCGGCGAGGGGAACATCAAAACGCGCGTGAAAAGCGCGCTGCACTACAAAAAGCCCGCGTTTTGGGTCGCCGCCGCGGCGGTGCTCGCGGTCGTGATCGTGGCCGTGTGCTTTTTGACGAATCCGAAGTCGGAGCGCGGCAGCCTTGTCTGGGCGCAGAAGCTGAATGCGGCGGACGTTGCGTCGATCGAGCTCTACGTTCCGGCGGAAGGGAAGGCGCGGCAGTATAAAAAACTCGGTACGGAAGAAATGGCACAGGCAGTCGAACTGATCAACAGCAGCCGCGGCACATATATCGAAAAACCGGAGACGGTTTACGGCGGCTTGCCGGTGTGGTTCCTCCTCACGATGGACGACGGCACGGTGCATGCTGTCGGCAGCGTAGTGGGCCATTATCTGATCATCGACGGCGATACTTTTGATGCGGACGTCGAGAATCAGGCGGAATGGGAAAACTATGTGCTAAAGGGCGATTCGGCAAGTCCAATCGAAATGGCAGACCGGCTGTCGTATGCACTCTATGGGATGACAACGGGGGTGTATACGCTCGGCGAGGCCGTTTTCGAGGATTCCGTCTGGGAAACCAGCTATGAGGAGACCTTTGCCAACACGAAGTCCACGCCCGAGCTGTGGCTTTCCTCCGCACTTGGCACGGACATGACCGGTATTCTGTACGGTACAGTGACGGCGGCGAGAGGATACAGCTACCGCTTTTCGGAGTGGGAAGAGATCGACCTGACCGTGAGCAACTTCGACTGGCTGTTCCGCAGCGGAAGCGGCGAAGATTGGGACGGTACGAGCGCCGCGAGGCTGCGCCGCGAAAACGCCCATGCCTGGCGCGGCACGAGAACGGGCGAGGACGTCAATGCGACAGTGCCGATGGCGGAGATCAGGCGTCAGGACGAGCTCACGGCGATGGACCAGTGGCTCTTATTGCAGCAGAAGGACGGCAGTCTTTACCTCGTGATGGGCTATCGCAGCGGGGGACTTCCCTACAGCGGGGCGCATCCCTACCGCTGGATCGTCCGCCTGGACGGCGGCGCGACCGAGCTGACCCGCGCTGACCTGAACGGCGACGGGATCGAGGAAGTGATCTCCTATACCGGCACTTCCACGCAGGAGCCGTACCGGCTGCGGGTGAGCAATCAGAGCGGCGAAGAGCTCTGGAGCGCGGAGCTGGGGCTGGCGCACGTGGGCTGGAGCAGCTATTTCCTCTATCGCGACAGCGTCAAGACGGCGCTGCTGCGCTACGAGCCGACGATGTATCAGGGCGAGGCATCGTATTCCTACGAGCTCTTTATGCTCAGTGAAAACGGGACGACCACGCTGGCGGAGAATTCGGTGAGCTTCAGCGTAAATCCCGATTCCAAAGACCCATGGCCCGCTGAGGCACAGAAATTCGCGGACGAGGTCAACAGGCTTTTAGACAAGAGCGAGCTGCTGTTCTCCACGCTGAACGCCGAGCTGCATTCCTACGGCGACGGCACGGTCATCCGCTGCGCAGCTCCGTCGGAGAGCGACGGCAGCAGGGCGCTGGCGTCCGCCGACCTCGACAACGACGGCAGGGCAGAGCAGATCATCTGCGAGAAAGCGTTCGGCGGCTATGAGCTGTGCGTCGTCAACGACAACGGCGAGGAACTGATGCGCGACCGCATGTGGGAGGGCGACACCTACTTCCTCTGCCGCGAAAACGGACGCGACATGCTGCTGCAATACAGCTTGTTCGAGGGCAAAAATCAAGACGCGATCAGCTATTGTGCCTACTACTACGGTCTTCACACCTTTGACGGCGGCAAACTGAACATCGTGGAAAACAACAACACGAGCATTTATCTGAACTGGGACGGAACGCAGAAGGGCGATTGGGGCGAATCGCAGCAGGCATTCGCAGCGCGCGTCAATGAGCTGATCGACCAGAGCGAATTTCTCATTGCCCAACAGGACGGCGAGCTCATTTTGACGAGCGAGGTGCAGCGCTGGTACTGCGTATCGCCGAAAACGATCAGAGTGGCAATGGATGACACAACGATCTATATCGACAGAAAAAGCTGGGACTTTGCCGAACAGTACCCGTCGCTCAAAGGGTTTGAGGACATTGGGACCGCAGGCAACTACTTTGTGGCGTTCGGTAGCCTGGGGGAGAAAAACGACCTCTACGTGGTGTTCAATTTCGTGGCCGGCACGCTGCTCAAGACCTTCCCCGGCAACAACCTTATCTGGCAAGGAGATGACCTTTCCACCGCGGTCTACTCCTACTGGTCGGACGTCTACGCGCTCAACGGGACGAAGCTCGCCGCGCTCGATCTTGCGAGCGGCGAGGAGATCAGCGGCCTCGCCTTTGCGCCCGACGGCGTGTCGATCATTGCGACGGTCTCCGGTAAGAGCGGCGAGCGTAAGGTGACGGTCACGCGCGAGGGCAGCGCGTAGCAGACCTCGCTCACCGACTGGACGGAGGGCGACGGCGCGGAGCGCACGTACTTTGCCCCTGTCGGGATCGAGGGGAACGAGACATTTCTGGCGACGGTCGGCGTGAGCTACCGGCTGGAACAGCAGTCGGACGGCACATCCCGCATCGCGGAGATCACAGGCGCGGAGGGACTCACGCTGCCGCGCTACCGTCACGGCTGGGTCAGCGTGGACGAAAAGGCAGGCGTCCTGGACGCCGTGATCGCGGACGACGGCAAGAGCGCCGACGTGACGGTGCAGTATTACGCGAGCCTTGGCGGGTCGGGGTACCAGCCGTACACGGCGGGGGTTCATATTGTCGCACCGTAGGGTGCGAGGGGTTCCCTGCGGCCGCGCAGGGAGTGCGAATAAAGGGGGCCATTCTCTCACGTGAGAGAATGGCCCCCTTGGACCCCCAAGAGAAC
>OGXA01001575.1_pt1 | contig 18464 bp, 12 predicted proteins | sample 1576171 | NCBI WGS metagenome assembly OGXA01 (sample SAMEA3541587, study PRJEB24748) | human gut metagenome | biome: human gut; feature: human-associated habitat; material: faeces | place: China | collected 2012 | reverse complement strand
GGGTCTCGCCGCCGTGGGGATCGGCGGTCCGTCGGAGCAGGGACTGGCGGAGAGTTACCGCACGGCCTGCCGGGCAGCGGACTGCCGCATTTTCCATCCGGAGGGAACGCTGGTGTGCCGGGATACGGCCTCTGATGTGCCGGAGCCTTACCCCCTGAAGGCGGAGGGACAGCTGCTCCATGCGCTGCGAAGCGAGGAGGGCGGGCTGGAGGCGGCCTGCCGCCACATGGGGCGTTGCATGACAGCGGCCTGCAACGGAGACGCCGGAGCCCTGCGGGAGCAGCTGACGCTGCTGTGGGCCGGAATCGCAAGGCTGTGCGCCGAGTCGGCCCTCCCACCGCCGGAGCGGCTGACCACGGAGGGGATTTTCACGGTGGAGCAGCTGTGCCGGAGGATACAGACCGTCTGCGAGGATGTGCGCTGCCAGCTGGTTCTGGTGCGGGATTCGGAGCATCCTCTGGTGCAGGCGGCACTGACGGCCATCCAGCTGCGGTTCCGGGAGCCGCTGAAGCTGGAGACTGTGGCAAAGGAGCAGTACGTCAATGCGGCGTATCTGGGGCGTATTTTCCGGGCGCAGACGGGCCAGAGCTTCCGGGATGCTCTGACGGAGGAGCGGATGCGGCGGGCCGAGCGCCTTCTGCGCCAGCAGGTCTCCGTATCGGACACGGCGGTGGCTGTGGGGTACAGCGACTCCAACTACTTCAGCCGTGCGTATAAAAAGTACTTTGGTCACTCCCCCAGTGAAAGCGGTCCGCTTCGTACCCATTGAAGGAAGCAGGGACTCCGCAGCGGTATGCGGAGCCCCTGCTTTTTTGCAGTACGGTAGGTGCAGAAAAGTAAGATAGTGCAAAAAGTCCTGATTGGTCGGGGAGGTGGTCGGTGCGATTGCTGCAATTATTACAAAAAAGGGGTGCAAAGAGGCATTCTCATTGGACACTGTATCTGTTATGATGTAGAAAAATTACACGGAACGCCAAGAGAAGGCAGAAAACGACAAGGCAGGAGGCCCCGATGATGATTGACAAGCAGAAGCTTTTGGATATATTGACCTCTGAGATAGAGTCCTCCACCGGCTGTACCGATCCGGGCAGCGTGTGCCTGGCGGTGGCCGTGGCGGCTCATACCCTGGGGCGCAGGCCGGAAAAAATCGATGTGCTGGTGAGCCCCAACATCTACAAAAACGGTGTCAGCGTGGGCATCCCCGGCACGAACCGCATCGGACTGGAGCTGGCGGCGGCGCTGGGTGCGCTGCTGGATGAACCGGAACGGGGTCTGGCCATTCTGGCCGATGTCACCGGTGATATCGTGCGGCAGGCGGCGGCCATCGTATCCGACGGGCGGGTACACGTCGCCTACGGCCAGACGCCGGAGCCGCTGTATGTGCGGGCCATCGTCTCCGGCGGCGGCGAGGAGGCGCAGGCGGTGATCCGGGGGGACTACTCCTGCGTGACGGAGATCCTGCGAAACGGAGCGCCTGTGATGCAGGCAGAGGGGCGGACCCATGGAGCGGCGGTCTATCCGTTGGTGGGATACAGCGTACAGGAGCTGTACGAGACCATCCTCTCCATGGAGCCGGAAAGCTTCCGGTTCTTGCTGGAGGATGCCCGGCGGAATCAGGAGGCGGTCAGAAGAGATCTGGAGGATCCGGAGCTGCCGCTGGGCAGGCTGCTGAAGCAGCGGATTTCCGGTCAGATGACCGGCCCGCTGGCAGTTTCTGCCGAGGCGCAGGCCTACACCGCCGCCGCCGGGGAGGCCCGGATGAGCGGCCTGAATGTGACCATCATGGCCATTGCCGGAAGCGGCAACCACGGCATTACGAACTTTGTGGGCGTCCTCTCCGCAGCGGAGGCGCTGGGAGCCTCTGAGGAGCAGACCGCCACGGCGCTGGCCATCAGTTCCATGCTCACCATCTACATCAAGGCCCATATCAAGCGGATGACCGCCTTTTGCGGCTGCGGCGTTGCAGCGGCCACCGGCATGACCGCCGCCGCCAGCTATCTGCTGGGCGGCAGCTACGACACGGCGGTCCACGCCATGCAGACGGTGCTGGGGACCATCGGCGGAATGTTCTGCGACGGAGCGAAGATCTCCTGCGCCTATAAGCTCAGCACGGCCGCCTCGCTGGCGGTGCAGGCGGCGTATTTGGCCAGAGAGGGCTGCTTCGTTCCCGCAGGTGTGGGCATCATCGGAAATACCATCGAGCAGACCTTCGCCAACGTGGGGCGGCTCAACGATCCGGGCATGGTGGCCACGGACCGGGAGCTTGTGGCCATCATTGCGGAGAATCAACGACATATGGCCGGCCGCAGTTAAGCGGCCGGATAGGAAAGGAGCAAGATCATGATCGTTCTGAAGGGACGAGTGCTGGACGGCAACGGCGGCGCACCCATCGAAAAGGGCGCCGTGGTGCTGGAGGACAACCGAATCCGGCTGGTCTGCCAGCAGAGTCAACTGCCGGACGATCCGACAGCCGAGGTGTATGAGCTGGAGGACGGCACCATCATGCCGGGTCTCATCGACGCCCACGTCCACATGGGTTGGGGCAGCGCCACGGCGGTGGACTGGATCAGCATGACGCCGCAGCTCAGCATGGCCCGTGCGCTGCGGGATATGGCGCAGCTGCGCCAGCAGGGCTACACGGCGTTCCGGGATCTGGGCAGCGACGTGCTCCTGATGCGGCCGGCTGTGGCCGAGGGGCTGCTGGATGTCCCCCGTATTTTCGGCGCCGGGCGCATCATCTCGCAGATCGGCGGCCACGGCGACGTGTATCAGAAGCTCTCGCTGGAGGCCAGCCAGCGGGCATACAGCCCCGCCTTCATCGTCAACGGTGTGGATGAGGTGCGGCGGGCCTGCCGCATCAACGCCCGCAACGGAGCGGATCTCATCAAGATCATGACCACCGGCGGCGTGTTCTCTCAGGGAGACAAGGCCACTCCCCACAGCCATTTCAGTCAGGAGGAAATTCGGGCGGCTGTGGAGGAGGCGGAGAACATGGGCAGCTATGTCTCCACCCACGCACAGGCCACACGGGGCATCAAGATGGCCCTGAAAAACGGCGTAAAGTGCATCGAGCATGGCTTCTATCTGGATGAGGAGTGCATCGAGCTGATGGTGAAGAACGACTGCTATCTGGTCCCGACGCTGGCCATCATGCACGCATCGAAGCTGTATTTTCAGGGGAAGGAGGGCGTGCTGCCCTACCTGAAGGAAAAGACGGAGAAATCCTACGAGGCCCACTACCGCTCTCTGGAGATGGCACGAAAGGCCCACATCACCGTGGGCGTCGGCTGCGACTTTCTGGGAGACGCTGCCTTCGGATGCCCGTACAGCGAGGCCACGCTGGAGCTGGAGCGGCTGTGTGTGGCGGGGTATACGCCCATGGAGGTCATCACCATGGCCACCAAGGTCAACGCACGGCTGCTGCAGATGGAGGATCAGCTGGGAACGCTGGAAACCGGCAAGCTGGCGGATGTGCTGCTGGTAGACGGAAAACCGGACGAGGACATTCGGGTCCTGCGCCGCAGTGACCATGTCAAGCTGGTGATCCAGGACGGACGGATCGTGAAAAACGCCATGCCGCACACGGCCAAGGCGTGAAATATAAACAAAAGAAAGGAACATGAGCGATGGATACTATCTTTTACAACGGCATCATCCACACACTGGACAAGGCCTATCCTGAGGTAAGTGCTTTGGCCATCAAGGACGGTGTGATCCTGCGTCTGGGCAGCGACGAGGAGATCCTGGCGCTGAAAGAACCCCAGACCCGCCTCATTGACCTGCAGGGCAGACTGATGCTGCCGGGCTTTGCGGATACCCATCTGCATCTGCTGTTCTACGGAACGTTCCGCCGCCGCATCGATCTGGTGAACACCACCACCTATGAAGAGGTCGTCCGGATGTGCAGAGAGGGCGCCGAGAAGGTGCGGGGTACCAACCGCTGGGTCATCGGCTGCAATTTCAACCAGATCAACTGGACGGATACCAACAAGATCCCCGACCGCAACGATCTGGACGCCATCGCCTCCGATGTGCCGATCTTTTTGCAGCGGGCCTGCGGCCATATCGTGTGCATGAACACGATGGCGCTGCAGCTGGCCGGCCTGTGGGACGAGCGGGCGGCCACCACCAAGGAGACCATGGACTTCGGCCCCGACGGCCTGCCCAACGGCTACGTCCGTGAAAATTCCGCCATGTGCGTCCAGAGCTGCTGGGAGCGCTATACGGTGGAGGAGATCAAGGACATTCTGGAATCCACCTGTCTGGAGGCTGCCTCCAAGGGTATCGTGCAGGTCCACACGGATGACTTCAACCTCATCGCCGACGATGACTTCGAGGATGTTCTGCAGGCGTATCGTGAGCTCAACGAGGAGGGGCGGCTGCCCATCCGTGTCAACGAGCAGATCCGCTTCCGCCGCACGGACCAGCTGCAGCGGTTCCTGGATCTGGGCTATCGGGCCAACGACACCATGGGCCATTTCAAGTTCGGCCCGGTGAAGTTCCTGTGCGACGGCTCTCTGGGCTCCCATTCCGCCGCCATGCGTCAGCCGTATCACAACGACCCGGACACCAAGGGCCTGCTGCTGTTCACCGACGAGGAGCTGTACGATCTGGCGAAGCTTGCCTATACCAACGGCTACCATCTGACGGCCCACTGCATCGGTGATGCGGCGCTGGAGCAGATGATCAACACCATCCAGCGGGTTTCCACGGAGTTCCCCCACGCCGACCGCCGCAACGGCATCATCCACTGCCAGATCATGGACGAGGCACTGCAGGATCGGTTCCGGAAGCTGAATCTGGTGGCCTATGTTCAGCCCATCTTCATCAAGGCCGACTCCGCCGTGGTAGACGACTGCGTGGGCGCAGAGCTGGGACGCCAGAGCTACAACTGGCGGCGCTATGAGGATATGGGCGTTCATATGTGCGGCGGCTCCGACTGCCCGGTGGAGCCCTTCGACGTCCTGCCCAACATCTACTGTGCCGTGACCCGCAAGGGAAAGCCCGGCATGGAGGCGTGGTATCCCGAAAACGGTGTCACGCTGGAGGAGGCGGTGGAGATGTTCACCAAGGAAGCCGCCTACGCCTCCTACGACGAGGCCAAGTACGGCACCATCACCGTCGGCAAATACGCCGATCTTGTGGTGCTGGACCGCAACATCTATGACAGACCGCTGGAGGAGCTGTGTGAAACTCAGGTGGATCTGACCATGGTAGAAGGAGAGATCGTGTTCCAGCGGTAAATGCGCCGGAACGCAAGAAAACACAAAAGGAGGCTCTATCAAATGAAGAAGAACCACATCACAAGGGACAGCATCATTGTTGGTCTGGCACTGTTTTCCACCATGTTCGGTGCAGGCAACCTGATCTTCCCGCCGCAGATCGGCCTGGCCGATGGTACTCTGTGGGGCTGGGGCGCGCTGGGCATCGTGCTCACCGGCGTGATCCTCCCCGTGCTGGCCTTTTGGGGCGTGAACAACGTTGGTACGGACGTCAAGTGCCTCATGGGTCACGTACACCCTAAGTTCTACGACGTTTTCTACCTCATTGGCTGTATTCTGGTGGGTATGGGCTCCACCCTGCCCCGCAACGGCGCCACCACTCACGAGATGGGCGTCATGTCCATCTTCCCCAATGCGCCCTCATGGTTGACGATGATCATCTTCTTTGCACTGGTGTTCTTCTTCGGCTGTGACAAGGGCAAGGTCGTGGATAAGCTGGGCAAGTATCTGACGCCGCTCCTGCTGATCCTGCTGGCCATCGTGCTGGTGAAGGGCGTGATCTCCCCCATCGGCACGCCTCAGGATACCGGCGTATCCAAGCCCCTGACCTCCGCCATGCTCACCGGCTATCTGACCGGCGACCTGACGGTGGGCCTGATGTGCGCCAACATTTTTATCGGCGGTATTCTGGACAAGGGCCACACCAATCCTCTGGAGCGTAAGCGCAGCGGCCTGATCGTGGGCCTGACCTCCATTGTGGCGCTGGGCATCATCTACATCATCCTGACCTACATCGGCGCCTGCGGCGGTGACTACTACGACCTGAGCGTGCCTCAGACCACCCTCCTCAGCGGTCTGGTGGGCCGGGTGCTGGGCAGCTTCGGTAAGGTCTGCATGGGCTTGGCGGTCAGTCTGGCCTGCCTCACCACCGCCATCGGTATCGGCTCCACCGGCGCCTCCGTCATCAACGAGGTCTCCAAGGGCCGCATTTCCTACAAGCTGTGGATGGGCATCGCCTGCGTGGTGGGCGCTGTGTTCGGTTCCTTCGGCATCCAGAACATCATCAACTACGTGACTCCCATCTTCCTCATCATGTATCCCATCTGCATCGTGCTGACCGTGCTGGGTCTGGTGGACAAGTGGATCCCCAACGACGGTGTGTATAAGCTCGGTGTAGCCGCGGCCGGTATCGTCAGCGTGGGCGACGCCATTCTGGCGGTGGCTCCCAATCTGGACGGCCTGCGCAAGGTCATGTACATGATCCCCCTGGCGGAGCAGGGCTTCTCCTGGCTGATCCCCACGGTGATCGCCATGGTCATCGGCGGCATCGTCTACCGTGGCAAGCCTCGCTACAACTACGGCGAGATGGCAGTGGCCACGGAGGAAGCTGCCAAGTAATCTATTCATCCCCTACCCCCTCATTTGAAAAGGTTCCCTGCGGCCATACCACAGGGAACCTTTTCCTGTCGGAGAGGGACATCCAACGGAGTATTTACCCTATGAAAAAAATCTCGACCTCCACCCTGCAGCGCCCCATGGTCATCTGCCTGCTGGCGGCCTTTTGCTGCCTGCTGTGGGGCAGCGCCTTCCCGGCGGTGAAGATCGGCTACGGCCTGTTGTCTATTTCCTCCGCCGATTCGGCGGAGCAGCTGATCTTTGCGGGGCTGCGTTTTTTCTTTGCCGGTGTGGTGGCGGTGCTTTTCCACAGCGCTTCCCTGCGGCGGCTGCGGCTTCCCGCACGTTCCTCCCTGTGGAAGGCCACGAAGCTGGGTCTGATCCAGACCCTCGTGCAGTATGCCCTGTTCTATATCGGCATGGCGCACACCTCCGGCGTCAAGGGCTCCGTCCTGATGGCGGTCCACGTGTTCTTCGCCATTTTGATCTCCGCCAAGCTGTTTCACTATGAGCGGCTCAATGCCCCCAAGCTGCTGGGCTGCCTGTGCGGCTTCGGCGGCGTGCTGCTGATCAATCTGTCCGGCGGCGGGTTGGGCGGCGGCTTCACCCTGCTGGGGGACGGTGCGGTGCTGCTGGCGGCGCTGGCCAACGGCTTCTCCATCTCGCTTTTCAAGCGGTATGCCGAGGGAGAGGACACCCTGACCCTGTGCGGATATCAGTTCATCGTGGGCGGGGGGCTTTTGCTGCTGACGGGACTGTGCTGCGGCGGTACGCTGCCGCATTTCACCGGGCAGTCCCTTCTGCTGTTGGGATACATGGTGCTGCTGTCCGCCGTGGCCCAGACCATCTGGAGCGCCCTGACCCGGTATAATCCGGTGGGGCGGGTGGCGGTATACGGCTTTTTGAATCCCGTGTTCGGCGTGCTGCTGTCGGCGCTGCTCCTGCGGGAGGGACAGCAGGCCTTTACCCCGTACAGTTTAGCGGCGCTGGTACTGGTGTGCGTGGGAATTTTTGTAGTCAATCGCAGCGATGCCCCCGGCAGGGGAGCGCAGGCCGATCAGCAACCATAACAGGAAAAGGGACGGTCCCTGTGGACCGTCCCTTTTCCTGTGGGAGAGAGACTGCTATATTCGTTTACACATATTGGATATTCAGCTTCCGGAACAGGGGATGCTCCTCCTCGCCGCTGCCAAAGACATCCTCCGACACCTCTTGGGGACGGTGAGGGATTTCAGATCCTGGCAGCTGACCAGCGCAGACCAGCCGAAGGGGGCCTTTGAAGCACGGATGATGTGCTCCACATGGCGAAAGTCCTGCATCTCTCCCGCAATACCGTCGCCAAGCATATGCGCCTGCTGGAGGAACACGGGCTCATCATCACGGAATGGACGCAGATACAGATGAAAAACGGTATTAGGAAAAACGGAAACTTGCGCTGCACCATCGTTCCCATGCACGAGGTCTTGGAGCAGTGTTGCCAGCGGCAAATGACCGAACTGGAGCGTCAGCGAGTGCAGAAAAAGCTGTCGGTACAGAGCACAGAGACCATATGTCCGCCCCTGTGAGCCGCTGTGTGGTCTCTTTCGGAGTGGGGCAGCATTCCTGCCCCGAAGAGAGGTATCAAACCACTTTTGGGCGGCCTCCTCGGCTCTGCGGAGGACGAAAGAAGAAGCAGGGAAAAAATTTCAAAACCGGGGCGAGAGATCAGGTTTTCGGAATACAGAAATATGCCCCCGGCTGAGCCGGGGGCATACCCTGTATGGGAAAGACGATCGCTTACTTCTGATAGAGCACCTTGTTGGCCTCGGCCATTTCGGCAAAGACGCCGGCGTGCTTCTTGGCAACCACTGCCTTGATGACCAGCAGAGTAGCGACCATCAGCACGATGGCGATGATCATGCAGACCACAGCGTTCTGGACCAGACCGGCAATGATGAAGCTGACGAAGGAAACGGCAGCCACGGTGATGCCATAGGGCAGCTGCGTCGCCACGTGGTTCAGGTGGAAGCAGTGGGCGCCGGCAGAAGCCATGATGGTGGTATCGGAGATGGGGGACAGGTGGTCGCCGCACACGCCGCCGGCGCAGGAAGCAGCCAGACCCACGGACAGCAGGGTCATCTGGGTATCCCAGTTGAACACAGCGCAGACCAGCGGAACCATGATGCCGATGGTACCCCAAGAGGTACCGGTGGCGAAGCCGATGAAGCAGGCCACGATGAAGATCACGGCGGGCAGGAACTTAACAAGGCTGCCGGTGTTGGCCATAACGCCCTCTACGAAGGCACCCACCTGCAGACCATTGTCACGGCACAGGCCGCACAGGGTCCAGGCGAAGCAGAGGATCAGGATGGGGGAGATCATCTGGATGAAGCCATTGGGGATCGCCTCCATGGACTTCTCGAAGGTGATGAGGCCGCGCAGCCAGTAGTACATGAACGTAAAGACCAGTGCAATGATGGAACCCAGGCACAGGCCGGTACCGGCGGTGGCGTCGGAGAAGGACATGATGAAGTTGCCGTAGTTGTCGCTCTCGGTGTCCCATATACCGCCGGTCCAGACCAGACCAACGATGCACAGGGCGATCAGAACGATAACAGGCAGCAGCAGATCCAGCACGGAGGAGTGCTTGGCACCCTCTTCGTAGTCGTCGGCGCCCTCAAAGGGACGCTCGGGGGTGGTGAACAGATCGTCCTTGACCTGAGCATTGTATTCATGGGTCAGCATGGGACCGTAGTCAATGTTCAGCACGGAGGTGACGATGACCATCACCAGCGTCAGGATGCAGTAGTAGTTGAAGGGGATCTGGCTCAGGAACATGCTGATACGGGAGCCGGGGAAGCCGTCGGGCACGTAGGATGCAACGGCAGCGGCCCAAGAGGACACGGGAGCCAGCATACAGACGGGAGCGGCGGTGGCATCAATGACGTAGGCCAGCTTGGCACGGGAGATCTTGTGGCTCTCCGTCACGGGACGCATCACGGCGCCCACGGTCAGGCAGTTGAAATAGTCGTCGATGAAGATCAGCACGCCCAGCAGCATGGTCAGCAGCTGCGCACCGGAGCGGGTCTTCACGGCCTTCTTGGCCCAGCGGCCGAAGGCAGCGGAACCGCCGGCCTTGTTCATCAGGTCCACCATGATGCCCAGGATGACCAGGAAGATCAGGATGGAGACGTCAATGGCGTTGATCATGCCGACGCCCTCACCGGCGCCGATGAAATTCACGACCATCTGCCAGGGCTGGAAGTTGGCCAGCAGCAGGGCGCCTACCACGCAGCCCAGAAACAGGGAAGAATACACTTCCTTACTGATGAGGGCCAGCGCAATAGCCACGATGGGGGGGAACAACGCCCAACCGGTGGCTACGAAGCCGGAACCGTCATTGGCCACCTTGGCGATGACCAGTGCGATCACAACGATCGCCAGCGCAACAAAATACGCTATACGAGTGCCTTTCTTTTCCATTAGGTGATTTACCTCCTCAAATTTGGTGACTTTATGGTAGCGTTTTTTGGAGGTATTGTCAAGATTCCAGAAACCGCTTCCGGCCTGAATTTTGAACAAATTATGAATCAATCTTTTGGACGTTCCTCTGAAAATTGCGCTGATTCTCACTTTCTTAATAGGATTTTGCGGTCTATTTACGGAAAACATATAAAAATCGTGCTAATATTTAAAAATCTCTTAACGCAAAATTAACGCACTTTTTGCGCCTTTTTCCTTTTCTAGCAGCTGACCTGACAAAAATGGAAATCGAAATATCGCATATTTGCGTTGCAGACCCATTCTGTCCGTCTCGCGGCGGACAGCTCCCTGCACGCTGCCCTCTCGAAGTGTGTAGGCGCTTCCGCAGGCCGCAAGTCCCTCAAAAAAGGGAGTGGCGTAACTCCCGCTGCGCCACCCCCTTAGAGAAAGCCCTGTCCTATATTCAATAGAAAAAATGAGGGCGCAGCTTTCGCTGCGCCCTCACGATGTAGGATCGGTTCAGACCAACCTCAAAGGAACGATATTCTTACTTGCTGTAGAGCGCCTTGTCGGCCTCGGCCATTTCGGCAAAGATACCTGCGTGCTTCTTGGCGGTGATAGCCTTGATGACCAGCAGGGTGGCGATCATCAGAACGATGGCGATGATCATGCAGACCACAGCGTTCTGGACGATACCGGCAATGATGAAGCTGACGAAGGAAACGGCAGCCACGGTGATACCGTAGGGGATCTGGGTGGCCACGTGGTTCAGGTGGAAGCAGTGGGCGCCGGCAGAAGCCATGATGGTGGTATCGGAGATGGGGGACAGGTGGTCGCCGCACACGCCGCCGGCGCAGGAAGCAGCCAGACCCACGGACAGCAGGGTCATCTGGGTATCCCAGTTGAACACAGCGCAGACCAGCGGAACCATGATGCCGATGGTACCCCAAGAGGTACCGGTGGCGAAGCCGATGAAGCAGGCCACGATGAAGATCACGGCGGGCAGGAACTTAACAAGGCTGCCGGTGTTGGCCATAACGCCCTCTACGAAGGCACCCACCTGCAGACCATTGTCACGGCACAGGCCGCACAGGGTCCAGGCGAAGCAGAGGATCAGGATGGGGGAGATCATCTGGATGAAGCCATTGGGGATCGCCTCCATGGACTTCTCGAAGGTGATGAGGCCGCGCAGCCAGTAGTACATGAACGTAAAGACCAGTGCAATGATGGAACCCAGGCACAGGCCGGTACCGGCGGTGGCGTCGGAGAAGGACATGATGAAGTTGCCGTAGTTGTCGCTCTCGGTGTCCCATATACCGCCGGTCCAGACCAGACCAACGATGCACAGGGCGATCAGAACGATAACAGGCAGCAGCAGATCCAGCACGGAGGAGTGCTTGGCACCCTCTTCGTAGTCGTCGGCGCCCTCAAAGGGACGCTCGGGGGTGGTGAACAGATCGTCCTTGACCTGAGCATTGTATTCATGGGTCAGCATGGGACCGTAGTCAATGTTCAGCACGGAGGTGACGATGACCATCACCAGCGTCAGGATGCAGTAGTAGTTGAAGGGGATCTGGCTCAGGAACATGCTGATACGGGAGCCGGGGAAGCCGTCGGGCACGTAGGATGCAACGGCAGCGGCCCAAGAGGACACGGGAGCCAGCATACAGACGGGAGCGGCGGTGGCATCAATGACGTAGGCCAGCTTGGCACGGGAGATCTTGTGGCTCTCCGTCACGGGACGCATCACGGCGCCCACGGTCAGGCAGTTGAAATAGTCGTCGATGAAGATCAGCACGCCCAGCAGCATGGTCAGCAGCTGCGCACCGGAGCGGGTCTTCACGGCCTTCTTGGCCCAGCGGCCGAAGGCAGCGGAACCGCCGGCCTTGTTCATCAGGTCCACCATGATACCCAGGATGACCAGGAAGATCAGGATGGAGATGTCGATGGCGTTGATCATGCCGACGCCCTCACCGGCGCCGACGAAATTCACGACCATCTGCCAGGGCTGGAAGTTGGCCAGCAGCAGGGCGGCTGCCACGCAGCCCAGAAACAGGGAAGAATACACTTCCTTGCTGATGAGGGCCAGTGCGATTGCGACAACAGGGGGGAACAGGGCCCAGCCGGTACCTACAAAGCCAGAGCCATCATTGGTGACCTTGGCAATGACCAGAGCGACTACGACCACCGCCAGCGCAACAAAATACGCTATCTTGGTGCCTTTCTTTTCCATTAGGTGATTTACCTCCTCAAATTTGGTATCCCTATCTTACTCGTCCTAACGGACTATTGTCAAGTTCTTAGCGTGCTTTTCCCTCTTTTTAACAAATTGTGAACTGGCCTTTTGGATTTTTTCACAAGAATTATTCACGATATGGTGGATACTTTACATGCTGACTGGTAAAAAATACAAGGATTGTATACAATGGAAAGAAAATTAAGGCCCTTAACCGGCAAAATGCTGAAACACCACGCGTAGTTCTATCATGCAGAATAAACGAAACGGCGATAACAGCATGGGAGAAGGACTGTCCCAAACCCGGCGGAGCGGCCATGATACCCCGCAGGAACAGGGAGCTACCGTTTGGTCGAAACAGCTTTTTGTTCTCCTATAAAAGACGATATAACGGAAATCTGTGCGCCTGCAGCGTGCAGCAGGCAAAGGCCGCATCGTCCATGATGATCTGCACGCTTTCAGCACTGGCGGAATACTTTTTGTCAACAACGGTGCTTTGCGCAAGGAACGTGTCTCCGACGGCATACTTTTTGCCAACAGCAGCAAAAAGTATGAAAAAATGCCGCCAGAAACCGATGGTTTCTGGACTTCCTTTACCGTCAAGAGGCTTGCTTGTTATGGGACCGTCAAGGGAATTGAATCAGCAACAGACCCGCTGCCGCTCCCGCTCAGGTGAAGAAAATATTTCATTTACTGCTGGGAGTACGGACTCCCCCGGTAGAACAGTAAGCTTCTTCAACTGACCGGGTAGCGGCAGCGTGAGCAGAAGCAGATCAATTCCCTTTTTCGACGGGACTTAGACCACAGCTCTTGCAAACGAGAAGGAAGTGCAGAAACCATCGGTTTCTGCTGGCGTTCTTTGGTGACTTTCTTTCGCTATTGAAAGAAAGTTACCCGTCGGAGACAAAATAAGATTACTTCCCCAAAGGTATGCCGCCGGAGGCAATAAAATAAGCAACTGCAAAAACATCCCCCGCCGCAGGCCAAAGCAGCACAAAAACACACCGCCCCGGCGCATGACGCAGCCGGGGCGGCAAAGAGAGGGAGAGAGAGCATTTTTCAAGCGGCGCCGGGCACTCAGTCGCCCTCACGCATCCGGTAGCCCACGCCCACCTCCGTGAAGATGTACTTGGGCTGGCCGGGATTTTCCTCGATCTTGCGGCGGATATTGGCCATATTCACCCGCAGGATCTGGTTGTCGTTTTTGGCCTTGGGGCCCCACAGCTCCTTGATGATGAAGTCGTAGGTCAGCACCTTGCCGGCGTATTTGCCCAGCAGGGACACGATCCGATACTCGTTGGCGGTGAGCCGGGCATTTTCCCCGTGGATCAGCACCTGATGCTTGTCATAGTCGATGACCAGATCGCCGGTGGTAAAGCGTCCGGACTGGGCGATTTCCGGGTTAGAGAGGGAGGTGCGGGTGTGGCGGATGGCGGTGCGGATGCGGGCCAGCAGCTCGGAGGTGCCGAAGGGCTTGACCAGATAGTCGTCGGCGCCGTAGTCCAGCGCCTCCACCTTGTCTCGCTCGTGGTTCCGGGCGGAGACCACCACAATGGGCAGACTGGACCACTTCCGCACGGAGCGCAGCACCTCCAGGCCGTCCATATCCGGCAGCCCCAGATCCAGCACGATGAGGTCCGGACAGTGGGAGGAGATCATGGTCAGCGCCTCTTCGCCGGTGTTGACGATGATGGTGTCGTAGCCGTTGGCCGTGAGGATCATAGAGATGAAGCTGCTGATGCTCTGCTCATCCTCCACGATCAAAACCTTATCCTTGATCTTCATAGCTGTCTACCTCCTGTTGAATTTCTTTATCCAAAGGCAGCTCCACGGTGAATCGTGCGCCGCCCTCCTGTCTGTTTTCGCCCCTGATGTGACCGCCGTGAGCCCGCACCACCGTCCGGCAAACGGACAGGCCGATGCCCATGCTGCGGCCCCGATCTCCCTGCTGACCCTGCAGGGTGCCGTCAAAGAGATGCTCCAGCCGGTCCGGGGCGATGCCCTGTCCGTCGTCCTCCACGATGAACCGGGCCCAGTCTCCGCTGCGGCACAGGGTCACGGTGATGTGCCGGGTGGTCTTGCCGTGGAGCACGGCATTTTCCATGAGATTGGTCAGCACCTGCTCCATCAGCAGCGGATCCATGGGCACCAGCAGAAACTCCTCCGGCAGACGTACCTCCACCGGGATGTCCGTTCCCCACCGGCGGGTAAACTTGCCCACCGCCCCCTCGATGATCTCCTCGGCGGCCTCCGGTGTCTTGTTGACCTTGGCCTCGTCACCGCCCATGCGGGTGATGCTCAGCAGATTCTCCACGATGCGGATCAGCCACTGGGCCTCCTCGTTGGCGTTGCGGATCAGCTCATGGCGCTGCTCCGGCGTCAGGGTATTCTCCTGCTCCAGCAGCACATTAGTGGCCCCCACGATGCCCGTCAACGGCGTGCGGATGTCGTGGGACACCGCCCGCAGGAGGTTGCCGTGCATCCGCTCCAGCTCCGCCTCCCGCCGCACCTCATCCATCTGCTTGGCCCGGCTGGTAACGATGCCGGTCACAACGGAAATGGTCATGGTCACCAGAAAGGTCAACGGGAATCCCGACAGAGTGAAGCTGACGTTCCAGTAGGGCGGGGTGAAGATGTAGTCCACGCTGAGCACGGCGAAGATGGAGATGATGAGGCTGAAGAAGAAGCCCTCCGTCAGCAGCGCCGTCAAAAACACGTCCAGCAGGAAGATCATGTACACATACCCGGTGTCGCCGTCCTGGCTGGCTCCCCGCAGGATCAGGCACAGCACCACCGACAGGGTGTATAGGCTCATGGAGATGATAAAGTCCTTGCCGGAGTAGGAAAAGCCAATGGAGGGGATACGCTTTCGGCGCAGCCACTGCTCCGGCCATTGGATGTGCGGTTTCTTCAAATCCCTGCCACCTCCCGACCCTCAGGTTTTTCTGACCTGATTATACCATACTTCATGTTAAGATTTCGCTAAAAACCTGTTAAGAACAGAGAAAACGCCGGAAAAGACTTTTTTCGGGACCGGTTGACAGAGCAGGAGACCGTCTGCTATACTATATATAACTAAAGAACCAGTCATGCAGTGAGATGCTGAGCCATGCAGAATTGCCCGGAGGAGACGCCGGGCGCTTTTGCGTGGCTTTTTTGTTTTAGAAAGGAGAGATGGATCATGTATGATGTACTGGTCATCGGCGGCGGCGTCATTGGCTGCGCCATCGCACGGGAGCTGAGCCGCCGCAGCGGCCGCATCTGTGTGGTGGAGCGCAATGAGGACGTCTGCACCGGCACCAGCAAGGCCAATTCCGCCATTGTCCACGCCGGCTTCGACGCCGAGCCCGGCACCCGGAAGGCCCGCTTCAACGTGGAGGGCAGCCGCATGATGGAGGCCCTGTCCCGTCAGCTGGACTTTCCCTATCGCCGGTGCGGAGCGCTGGTGCTGTGTCTGGATCCGGCGGACCGTGAGAAGCTGCAGGCCCTCTATCAGCGGGGTCTTGCCAACGGCGTGGAGGGGCTGGAGCTGGTGGAGGGCGAGGCCCTGCACCGGATGGAGCCCGCCCTGTCCCAACAGGCGGTGGCGGCCCTGTACGCCCCCACCAGCGCCATTCTCTGTCCCTTTGGTCTGACCATCGCCTTGGCGGAAAACGCCGCCGCCAACGGCACGGAGTTCCGCTTCGATACGCAGGTGCAGCATATCCGCCGGGAGGGGGACCACTTCGTGGTGGACACCGGCCGTGGCCCGTTGGAGAGCCGTGCCGTGGTCAACGCCGCCGGCGTATGGGGCGACGTGCTCCATAACCAGTTGTGCGGCGATCCTCTGCACATCACCCCCCGCCGGGGCGAATACTGCCTGCTGGACCGAAAGGACGGCGGTCTGGTGAGCCATACCGTCTTTCAGCTGCCCGGTGCCATGGGCAAGGGTGTGCTGGTGACCCCCACTGTCCACGGAAACCTCCTCCTCGGCCCCACTGCCACGGATCAGCAGGACCGGGACGACACTGCTACCACCCAGACAGGTCTGGATTACGCCATCGCCACGGCGGGCCGCAGTGTGCCGAACCTGCCCATGCGGGATGTCATTACCAGCTTCGCCGGCCTGCGGGCCCATCTGGAGGGCGGCAGCGACGACTTCTATATCCGGGAGAGCAGCGAGAACTTCTTCGAGGCCATCGGCATCGAGTCCCCCGGTCTGTCCTCGGCCCCGGCCATCGGCGTGTACGTGGCGGGACTGGTGGCGGAAAAGCTGGGCCTTGCGGAAAAGCCCGATTTCATCGCTCAGCGCCGGGATATCGTCCACGTGAGGGAGCTGCCGCTGCCGGAGCGTCAGGCGTTGGTGGAGCGGGACCCCGCCTACGGCAATATCCTCTGCCGCTGTGAGCAGATCAGCGAGGGGGAGATCCGGGACGCCATCCGCCGCAGTCCCGGCGCCCGTTCTCTGGACGGCGTCAAGCGCCGGGTCCGGGCCGGTATGGGCCGGTGTCAGGGCGGCTTCTGCGCCCCCCGTGTCATGGAGCTGCTGTCCGAGGAGCTGGGAGTTCCTCAGACGCAGCTGACCAAATCCGGCGGCGGGAGCCTTCTGCTGACCGGCGAGACGAAGGAGGTGCAGGCATGAAGCAGGTGCAGCTTGCCATCATCGGCGGAGGCCCGGCGGGCCTGTCCGCCGCCATTGCCGCCCGGAAAGCCGGGGTGGAGGATATCCTCCTCATCGAGCGGGATCGGGAACTGGGCGGTATTCTGAATCAATGTATCCATGCGGGCTTTGGCCTGCATACCTTCGGCCGGGAGCTCACCGGCCCGGAGTACGCCGGAGAGTATGTACGGCAGTTCCGGGAGCTGAACATCCCCTGTCTGTCTGGTGCCATGGTGCTGAACCTGTCCCCGGACCGGGTGCTGACCGTCACCGGCCGGGAGACGGGCCTCGTGCAGATTCAGGCGCAGGCCGTCATTCTGGCCATGGGCTGCCGGGAGCGCCCCCGTGGTGCGCTGAACATCCCCGGCACCCGCCCGGCGGGCATTTATTCCGCCGGTGCGGCCCAGCGTCTGGTGAATGTGGAGGGCCTCATGCCCGGCCGGGATGTGGTGATCCTGGGCAGCGGCGATATCGGCCTCATCATGGCCCGGCGCATGACGCTGGAGGGCGCCCGTGTCCATGCCGTGGCGGAGGTCATGCCCTATTCCGGCGGCCTGAAGCGGAACATCGTCCAGTGTCTGGAGGACTTCCATATCCCCCTGTACCTCTCCACCACCGTGGTGGATATCCACGGGCGGGAGCGGCTGGAGGCGGTGACACTGGCACAGGTGGACGGCAGCCGCCGCCCCATCCCCGGCACGGAGCGGCGCATCCCCTGCGACACGCTGCTGCTGTCGGTGGGTCTGCTGCCGGAAAACGAGTTGAGCCGGGAGGCCGGGGTGCAGATGGACCCCGTCACCGGCGGCCCGGTGGTGTCCGACGACCTGTCCACCTCTCTGCCCGGCGTGTTCGCCTGCGGCAACGTGCTCCACGTCCACGATCTGGTGGACTTCGTGTCTCAGGAGGCGGCCAAGGCCGGCGAAAACGCCGCCCGCTACATCCTCGGCGGGCAGGGCGAGACGGCCACCGTCCGGTTGGAGGGGAAAAACGGCGTCCGCTATACCGTCCCCCAGCAGCTGGACCCCCACCATATGGCGGACAGCGTCACCGTGCGCTTCCGGGTGGGGCAACCCTATCAGAAGGCGGCCCTGTGCGTCTATACCGACGGTAAGCTCCTGCGCCGGGTACCTAAGCGCATCCTGACCCCCGGCGAAATGGAGCAGTTCACCCTGCGGCGGGAGGAGCTGCCGGAGAGCGTTCGGACCGTTACATTCCAGATCGAGGAGGGGGAAGCGAAATGAACATCCGTGAACTGACGTGCATCGGCTGCCCCATGGGCTGCCAGCTGCGGGCCACGCTGGAGGATGGCGTCGTCACCGCCGTTACCGGCAATACCTGCCCCCGTGGCGATGCCTACGCCCGGAAGGAGTGCGTTCACCCGGAGCGCACCGTCACCGGCACCGTACGGGTGCTGGGCGGCCCGCTGCCGGTGGTGCCGGTACGGACGCAGGGGGAGGTACCCAAGGAGAGTTTCCCAGGGGGCAACCTCATCTCCGTCATGTAAAGCATA
>OGXA01001560.1_pt1 | contig 18540 bp, 18 predicted proteins | sample 1576171 | NCBI WGS metagenome assembly OGXA01 (sample SAMEA3541587, study PRJEB24748) | human gut metagenome | biome: human gut; feature: human-associated habitat; material: faeces | place: China | collected 2012 | reverse complement strand
CCACGAGGCCGCAGGTACCCATGCCGGAAGAGATCGCCGGTCCGTTCATACTCCTTGCGAAGCAGCCATGCCGCGGCATAGGCGTTGACGCAGCCGTCCCGAAGCAGGGTTTCCGGGGCTATGCCCATGGCGGCCAGTTCATTGACGTGAACGGTATTGATTTGAAAACAGCCCAGGTCCCAGGTGCCGTTGGTGTTGCTCAGAGCTTCGCCCATGCTTCCCCCCTCCGTGGCGAGCAGACCGAAAAGCGCGGCCGGAGGCATTCCGCTTGCACGGGCGGCATCCAGAACATAGCCCGTGGTCAGAGGTCGTGTCATCGAAACGACGACTTTGGCCCGCTCGGCGGAGAAGGCCATGCCGGGAGACAGACAAAGGATGCTCAGAAATAGGCAGAGCGCTCTCATTTCAATTTCTCCTTGAGCTTCACCACATAGTCTCCGCCCGTGCCGTACACCTTGAACGGATTGTTGCCGCCGATGCCGTTTATGGAGTTGAGGACCTGATTGTGAGCATCGTTGATTTTCTGCTGAATGAGGGAGTCAACCTGATGGCACATTCCCGCGACGATCTGGTCCATGCCCGGCAACGTCACGCCAAGGCTGAAAGCGTCGCCGAGGGCATTGATGGAGCCGAGACAGCCGGACAGCGCATCCCGTTCGGATTCAGGGTCGGGAATCATGGTGTTGTGAGTATCGGATACCCGTCCGTTGCGCTGCTGCATGGCCGAGCCGACGGCATCCCGCATATCCTGACAGGACGCCGCAAAACAGGGAAAAGCCTGTGCCAGACAAAGGATAAGGAGAAGCGCAGTCCTCATTGTTCCTTCCTCCCTTTCCGGCCTTCAAAAACGGGGGCCCCGTTTTCCCATGGGCAGGGCTTCCACGGAGTCCAGGACCCTTTCCGGCCTTCAAAAACGGGGGCCCCGTTTTCTCCGACCGGATATATCTGCTTGCAGCGGGGATAATCGGAACAGCCGTAGAACTTGCCTTTGGCGCTGCTGCGCAGGACGAGAGGCTTGCCGCAGGCTTTGCAGGCGTGTTCCGAAAGCGTGGGTTTCGGTCTGGGACTTCCCGGTTTGCCGTTGTCATCGGGAAGTATGGTCTTGCAGTCGGGATAGGCGGAGCAACTCCAGAACCATGAGCCGTCCTTTTTTCTTTTACGGCGCTGAAGAGCGGCCCCGCAGTCGGGGCAGACATGGACGGGGCTGGCTTTGCGTTCCAGAATCGGAGCCAGCAGCGTCGGCAGAAGACGTTTTTGTTCCGAGAGAAAAGCGTCCAGATTGCCCTTGCCCTGGGCGATGGCTTCAAGCTGGTCTTCCCATGCGGCGGTGGTGATGGGGTCTTTCAGAGCGGGCGGCGTCAGGTCGATGATTTCCTGCCCCAGCGGCGTGGATACGATGGATTTTTTCTCGGCGACGAGATAGCCGCGTTCTTTCAGCGTCTCAATGATATTGGCGCGGGTGGCTTCGGTTCCGAGGCCCTTGCTTTCCTTGAGCGTGGCTTTCGCCTGACCGTCCTTGACCAGAAGATGGACGTGGGCCATAGCGTCAATCAGGCTCCCCTCGCTGAATCGTGAGGGCGGAGAAGTCTTTTTCCGCACGCTTTCCGCGTTACGGCAGCGCACGGCGTCGCCCTGTTCCATGAGCGGCAGAAGTTCCTGCTCCTGTTCATCGGAATCATCGTCATCCCTGGAAAGCGCCGTCCATCCGGCCTCCAGCAGTCGCCGCCCTGAGGCTTCCCATCGGGTATCTCCGAGAGCCACGGCGATTTTCTGGGCTTCATAGCGCATGGGCGGATGAAATTGCAGACAGTAGGCCGTGGCGATCAGCAGAAAAAGGGCGCGTTCTTCCCCGGCAAGGCTTTCCGCAGGTTCCCCGGTGGGAATGATGGCGTGGTGGGCGGTAATCTTTTTCGTGTTCCAGACCGTGCTTTTCAGGCGGGAATCCGCCTTGCCCGCAAGCTGCTCCAGGCCGGAGTAACGACAAGGCAAATATCGTGCATGTCTATACCGAGCAGTCGGGCAGAATGTCTTTTCTGATTCCGGCACAGCGTTCTCGTAAATCAGCTGTAAAGCAAGTGCTTTTCCAGCCTTTGTCTGTCGTAGAATTTGAAGCGGATATGCGTCCTCGTTCCGGTATTCATCCCATCAAGGAGGCAAAAGCCTGGTATGTCTTTACGTCATTGCCTTATGATCCTTACAAATCGGCAATAGCCATGTTTCTGGCAGAATTCCTTTATCGTGCATTGAAGGAGGAAACTACCAATGTTCCTTTATTTGCCTATCTGGTTCACTCTGTACAGTGGCTGGATGTTTGTGAAACCAGTTTTGCCAATTTTCATCTGGTCTTTTTAATGCGACTTTCCCGTTTTCTCGGGCTTTATCCCAACGTTGAAGAGTATTCTTCCAGCGACTATTTTGATTTGCTGAATGCTTGCTTTGTTTCTTCTCAGCCTTATCATGGCATGTTTGTTCGTCCGGAAGAGGCTTCTCATATACGTACTCTGATGCGTATGAATTATGAAACAATGCATCTGTTTGCTATGAACCGGATGGAGCGGAATCGTTGTCTGGATATCATCAATGAATATTATCGTTTACATTTACCTGACTTTCCGGAGTTGAAATCGCTTCCTGTTTTGCAAGAATTGTTTTAGATATATAGCCTTTGGAAGTAACTCGGATAAAATAACAGGAAGTTTTAGAAAAACATCGTGAATTTTTCGGAAATTCATCGAGATCTTTTTTGAAAAATTGTACAAAAAAAGAACACTTTTTTATGACCTTTTCGTTGACTTATTTGCTTTCGCTATATAAGACATAACACCTTGTTTTCTAAGCAATAAAAAAAGATACGGAACTCTCATGGAAAGTTCCGTATCTTGTATAAGGTTTAGTCTAACTTTTCTGGATGGAGGAGAATTACTGCAACAATTCTTTTACTTTTGCAGAAATAGCACGTCCTTCGGCAAGTCCGGCCAGTTCTTTGCTGGCAACACCCATAACTTTTCCCATATCCTTTCCGCTAGTTGCACCAACACGTGCAATGATTTCTTTCAATTTAGCTTCCAGTTCTTCAGCTGAAAGTTGTTTGGGAAGGTATGCTTCGATGACACGTACCTGAGCCATTTCTTCTTCTGCGAGATCTGCACGGCCTTGTCCTTCGTAAACGGCAGCAGAATCTTTTCCTTGTTTTACCAGCTTCTGCATAATTTTCAGTGCAGCTTCATCGGTCAGTGTATCATTTGCTCCCGGAGTTGTTTTAGCTTCCAGGAAACACTTTTTGACATTGCGCAAGGTTTCCAGTCTGACCTTGTCTTTGGCTTTCATTGCCTCTTTGATATCGTTGCTGATTTGTTCGAATAAATCCATAGTAATATTGTTATAAAATTGTAGTTCGTTTCTTGTTTAGAAAGTGATGGTCATAGAGCCATTCTCGCTATTGTCCAGCTTAGGGGTTGAGCTTTCTTCGGCAACGGCTCTCGACTGGATACTTTCGAGTACAGCTTTTGAACGCTTGTAGGTAGGAGTTGTTTCTACCATGCTGATGATATCATCATTGTCCAGATCTTCTTGTGTGAAGATATAGATTTTGTAGTTTCCTTTCTTCCGGTTGTTTTTATAACTTCCCGGATAGAAATCATCACGGCGTTCGGCCTTCTTTTGTTCTTCTTCCTCTAATTCTTCCTGACGTTTTTGTTCTTCTGCAGAAAGCTTGTTGTTCATTCCCGGCACATCTTTGATGCCAAATCCGGTTGCAAGGATGGTAAACTTCACCTTATCTTCCAGATTGTCGTCGATGTACAATCCCCATTTCGTTTCTACATCTTTGCCGAAGCGGCTCATGAATTCGTGTACCTCATTCATTTCTTCCATCATCAGGTCGCTGTTGCTGCTATATGAGATGTTGAAAAGAACTTTCTTAGAGTTGAAGATATCGTTGTTGTTCAGTAATGGTGAGTGCAGTGCATCAGTAATGGCTTGGGTAACTCTTCCTTCTCCATATCCGTATCCTGTACTCATAATAGCCACACCTCCATCTTTCAATACTGTTTTCACATCATTGAAGTCGAGGTTGATTTTACCACGTATTGTAATGATTTCTGCAATACTTTTAGCTGCAACAGAAAGGGTATCATCTGCTTTTCCGAAGGCATTCATTACGCTCAGGTCGGAATACACATCGCGCAGGCGTTCGTTATTGATAACGAGCAACGCATCGACGTGCTTACTCATTTCTTCTACACCGTCGAGTGCCTGGTCTATCTTTTTATTTCCTTCAAAAAGGAATGGAATGGTAACAATGCCGACAGTAAGGATTCCCATATCCTTGGCAGTCTTAGCAATAATTGGAGCAGCACCCGTTCCGGTTCCTCCTCCCATACCTGCTGTAATAAAAGCCATCTTACAGCCATCATTCAGCATGTTTTTTACGTCTTCCAAACTTTCGTTGGCTGCATCGCGTGCTCGCTCAGGTCGGTTTCCCGCTCCAAGGCCTTCACGTCCCAATTGAAGTTTTATAGGTACAGGCGACTCGTCGAGTGCCTGATTATCTGTATTGCAAACCACGAATGTGACATCGTGGATTCCTTCTCTATACATGTGGTTGACTGCGTTACCGCCACCACCGCCTACACCGATTACTTTAATGATACTCGGTGATCCACTTTGGAAATCGAATGGCATAATTGTTTCGTCAGACATAATTCTTCCTTTTCTTTATGCGGTGAATATTTAATCTTTCATCATCTCGTCTGCTCCGTTTTTTAAAGCGTTTAGCAGTCGCTTAAACGGATTATCCTCTTTAAGTTTTTCTATTTCAGCTATCATGGATGTTATTTCTTCATCCTTTTCCTGCACGTTCAGGCTGCGGGCCTGTTCCAACTTGGCAAGTGCGTCTTTGTATTTCTTGCGATTCATCTGACGGTGTGCTTCAGTAATCAGCGTTTCGCAATCGTGCAGACGTTTCTGAGCCCGTTCTAACTCCTGACGTATCTTAGCTTCTTCCAATTGGCGGATACGTTCTGCCTCGGCTTCTTTGGCTGCTTTTTCTTCAGCTGCTTTACGTTCTGCTTCAGCTTTCAGGCGAGCTTCTTCTTCTTTCTTTTGCAAGTCGTCAATAAAGTCTAACTGATGTCCCTTGCGTGGATCTATCTTACAGCAGTTGTCTTTTCCTGCAGCCAGAAGTCCAATCAATGTATTACAGCTTCCATCTTGCGGAATATTAATGTCTCCTCTCAGTTCGATAGCTCCATTTTGTGCAATTCGTATCTTCTCAATCTTTGTGATATTGAAGAAAGCTTTGTCCAGATTAGGCAACTTGGAGGCTCCTCCTGTCAGTATGACACCGGCCAGCAATTTATCGCTATATTCTGATAGGATAATCTGATTCCATACATTTTCCAGTATTTCCTTGACACGTGCTTCGACGATGTCTTCGAGTTTATGAGCACGGATGCTGCATTTTCCGTCGATGCTGTATTCTTTGCCCAACTCATCTTCATTTTCACTAGGTTCTGTGTAGGCACAAGCATAATGAAGCTTAAGTTGCTCTGCATCTTCTTCTTCTATTTGCAGGCTACAGATATCTTTTGTTATATTGCTGCTTCCCAAAGGTATGACAGCCAGATGGCGAAGCAAGTTGTTTTTATAAACCGATACAGTAGTTGTATCTGCACCAAAATCTACGAGGGCACAGCCAGAACGTTTCTCACTTCCGGTGAGTACAGCGTTGGCCGTTGCCAATGGAGAAAGTAAATATTCGGCAACTTCATATCCGGTTTGGCGGAAACATTGACGTATGTTGCTCTTTAGTGAGTTACGTGCAATAATATTCAGAAAGTTTCCTTCGATGCGGTCTGTCTGAATACCCACCGGTTCTGTAGTAAGCTGGTTGTTTCCCAGTTTATATTCTTGAGGTTCGACAGCTAATATTTCCTGATCCATCAATGTTATTTCACGGTTGCTTTCCATAATAGCATCGATGAGAGCCTGAGATATTTTAGTTTCTTCTGTCAGTTGCTTTGTTTCTGTATGTCGAATGCTTCTTACCGACTGTCCTCCGATACCCACATACACTTTTTTTATAGATGCATGTAAAGTCTCTTCCAATTGACAGATTACTGCACTGAGGCATTGCGTCGTTTTGTCCAGATTGTATATTGCTCCTTTCTTGATACAATCGGATGAGCGTTCGCTGGCATATGCAAGAACCTGGATGCTTCCGTCAGCATTCTTCTTTCCCGCAATACCTGTTATTTTTGCCGATCCCAGCTCTATTGCTGCTATAAAGTCTGTTGCTGCCATATCTTATTTCTCCTTTTTGGTACAAATAATCTGATTGTTAAATTCAATGCTGATCCGTTCGTATTTGTTCCATCCTACCCGGTTCAGCGCACTTTGGTAGAATGTTCGCAATTTACTGAATTTTTCTTTATAATTTCCAGGTTTCCCTAAAAAGAGTATATGTTCACCTACTCGGGGAACCAATTCCAGTTCTTGTTTGGGAGTTACATTGATTTGCTCAATTTGTGATTCCCAGAATTTGTCCGATTGTAGGAATTTTCCCAACGGGTATAATTCTGTTTGGGCAAACTTGCGGTCTATGAATCCGGTTGCAACAACTACATGAACCGATTTCCCGGCTGCGGTCATTATTTTTCCTGCATTATCTAAATAGTAATTGTCTCCGTTGCTGCTCATGACTCGCATGACAGGAACTCTTTGATAAATGTCAATAGCCACCTTGCCTCCTGATGTAAGATAGCACTCTGCATTTTCGATAAAGGGATGGCTGGAAAGAAGTTCCTCCAGCTGGCGCACATTTATGCTTGAGAGTTGCTTGCCCTCAGGGTATATCTTTCCTTTTTTCAGAATCTCTTTGACTTCTTTATCCGTAACAAAGCCGTAATCAATACTATCTTTGACAGTCAATTCCATACCCTTGCAAACCTGATCGGCAGGCTTGCTATTAAATGTGGTAACGGCTAATATTAAATAAGCTGTTGCCAGTAATAATGTGCAGAGTATGAAAATTCGTTTTATCATTTGTCTTTTAATAATTCGTATATCTGTGGTACATAGTTTTCTATATCTCCGGCTCCTAATGTTATAAGAACATCAGTCTTTTTGTGTTTTATGACTTCCAGTAAATTTTCTTTAGAACAACACATACTTTTTTCGATATCAGGGCGTAGGTTATCATAAATTAATTTGCTGGTTACACCTTCTATCGGTAATTCGCGTGCTGGATAAATATCAAGCAGGATAACTTCGTCGAGAAGTGACAAACTGTCTGCAAAATCTTTATAGAAATCGCGAGTACGTGTATATAGATGAGGCTGGAAAACAGCTGTTATCTTTTTATCAGGATAAAGCATTCGCACAGAAGATATGCTTTGCTTGATTTCTGCCGGATGATGGGCATAGTCACTGATAAACACGATTCGGTCATTTTTCAGCTTGAAGTCAAATCGGCGGTCTACTCCCCGGAAACCAGGCATCGCCTGTTTGATCTCCTCATTTGTAGCTCCTCCTATTTGTGCCAAGGCCATTGCAGCTATTCCATTTTCGATATTGACGTAGACAGGAACTCCTAATTGTATTCCTTCTATATTACCCAATGGAGAAATGAAGTCGAAATAAATTTCTCCGTTTTCGATCCAGATGTTTTCTGCATGGAAATCCCCCTCTTCTGTGGAATAGGTATATACCGTCACTCCTGGTTGTACAGCCGGGTTGAGATCGATCCCTTTTTTTATGATAAGGTAACCTTCCGGCTGAATTAGAGAGGTATATTTCTGAAAACTTTCTACATATGCTTCGTGAGTACCGTATATATCCAAATGATCTGAGTCTGTTGCAGTGATAACAGTCGCATATGGAGTCAGCCAATGGAATGAACGGTCGAATTCATCGGCTTCGATAACAACAAAGTCGCTTTTATCGGACAGCAACAGATTTGTGTGATAATTCTTTGATATTCCTCCCAGAAAGGCATTACATCCTACATGAGAATGATCCAGCAGATAGGCGGTCATTGTGGAAGTTGTTGTCTTTCCATGGGTACCCGCTACACAGAGTCCTTTTTCAGTACGCGTAAGCATACCTAATACTTGAGCACGTTTTTGTATTTCAAATCCATGCTCACGAAAATAGTTAAGCTCTTTGTGGTCAGCAGGAATTGCAGGAGTATATACAATCAAAGTCGTTTCCGAATTCAGAAAATCATCTGGAATGAGTGAAACGTTTTCTTCATAATGAATAGCTGCTCCTTCTTTAATTAATGTTTCGGTCAGTTCACTTGGTGTACGGTCGTAGCCGCCTACCTTTTTACCTTTTGATAAAAAGTAGCGAACCAGAGCACTCATACCTATACCTCCTGCTCCGATGAAATAAACAGCTTTCAGTGTATTAACGTTCATGTTCTTTTTTATATTTTACAGCTAGCTTATAGACTTCGTTTGCAATGACATTTGCAGAATCCTTAAACGCCAGCTTGGCTATGTTCATACTTAAATTTTTTAATGTGTCCGGCTGCGATACAGTTGCTATTGCCAGGTCGAGGAGCTTTTGTGTAGCTTCTGAGTCTTTAACATATAGAGCTGCCTCTTTGTTGACTAAAGCAAGTGCATTTTTAGTCTGGTGGTCTTCGGCTACATTCGGCGAGGGAACGAGTATGACTGGTTTTTGCAGTAGGCAAAACTCAGAAATCGATCCTGCTCCAGCACGACTGATAACCAAATCGGCTGCGGTATATGCCGCTGCCATGTCTGATATGAAATCAGTAGTGTGCAACATCGGAATTTCTCCAGCTTTCGCTACTGTAGCTTTAGCTTCGTTAATGTAAAACTTACCGGTTTGCCAGATAAACTGAACTCCGGAGTTTTTAATCTTTTCCAACCCTTGCATAACACAATTGTTTATTGTGCGTGCACCCAGACTACCTCCGACAATTAATATTGTTTTCTTCTGCGGATCTAATCCAAATGATTGAATTGCTTTTTCACGATCGATGGAACTGTTTAATAACCCTTGCCGTACCGGATTACCGGTAAGGATGATTTTTTCTTTATCAAAAAAACGTTCCATACCTTCATAAGCAACACAAATCTTGCATGCTTTCTTTGCAAGCAGTTTGTTGGTTACTCCTGCATAAGAATTTTGTTCTTGAATCAGCGTCGGGATACCCATCATGCCTGCCATTTTAAGGGTGGGACCACTGGCATATCCACCAACTCCCACTGCGGCATGTGGTTTGAACTCTTTGATAATTTGACGTGCTTTCAACTGACTGCGAAACAGTTTTATGAGAACACTAAAGTTCTTCAATAAGTTTTTTCTGTCGAATCCGGCAACAGGTAAGCCTATTATTTTATATCCTGCGGCTGGCACACGTTGCATTTCCATACGCCCTTCTGCACCAACAAACAGAATTTCCGTATCGGGATGCTGTTCCTTGATTGCATTGGCTATGGATACTGCTGGAAAGATGTGACCTCCAGTACCTCCTCCGCTGATTATAATCCTCAAATTATCTTTCATAATTTTATATTTTCCTGCAAAGTTAGGAATAAACTTGTAAAAATAATTATTCTGTTTCTATTTTATTTAGCTGCAAAATTACAGGGATAAAAAGCTCTATTCTTTTTTAGATTTCTCCATTTTGCTCTTTATTCTGCGATTCATTTAATGTTTGTTCTTTTGCAAGATTAGCTGCATTTTGCAGCCAATGTAACTGCAGCTTCTTGTATTTGTTTTTGCTTTTCTGCTTCTTCCTGCTCTTGTTGTTTCTTCAATTCATTTACGTGACGGCTGATGCTTAATATGATGCCGATGTATGCACAGTTGACCAGCGTGGAAGTACCTCCTTTACTGATTAAAGGGAGAGGTTGTCCGGTTACCGGCATGATGCCGACGGCCACCAGCATGTTAAACATTGCCTGTGTTACAAGAAGTAAACCGATGCCCATGACTAAGAAGGAGTAGTACGACTTGTCACAGTTTCTCGCAATTTTTCCTATCCTCATTAAAAGCCATATGTACAGAAAGGCAACGATGCCTCCGCCTATCAGTCCCAATTCTTCTATGATGATGGCATAAATAAAATCTGAAAAAGCCTGTGAAAGGAAATCGCGCTGTACGCTGTTGCCTGGGCCTTTTCCTAGAATGTTACTTGTTGCTATGGCTATATTGGCATGGGCAATCTGTCCGTCCCCATCAATGTCGAATTTCTCAGGAGGAACCGTCGATGTGTCAAAATGGTTATCCAAACGGCTTTGCCAGGTTACCATACGATGTAAACCTATTTTATCCCATGTTTCAGAAGGAACATATTTAATTGTGCATAAAGCAAAGATTAGAGCTCCACCGCATATGCCCACAAGCATAGCCATTTGCCGGAGAGGAACTCGTCCTACATACATCATGAGAAATACGCTTCCACATAACAATACGGCTGTGGAAAGATTCTCGGTAATGATAAGTATACAGGTTATGCCCGTAACCCACAGTATGTATTTAAAAGCTTTTGGATTTGCTTGTTTTTCCTCTTGCAGTTTCGACAAGATGAATGCAACAGTTATGATTGTTGCCATTTTTGCTACTTCAGAAGGCTGGAATTGAATAAATCCCAAATCTATCCAGCGTTTTGCTCCATTAGTCAAAGCTCCTATTATAAACACGGCAATCAGTAATAGCCATGATATCGGCAATAGTATAATGAATGTTTTAAACCAGCGACAAGGAATATTGTGGACGATAAGTACTACAATAGCTCCTACCGCCATTAATATCATGTGCATGGTAATAGGTCTCCAGTGATCACCGCTTTTGTAAGTCAGTGTACTAGAGGCGCTGAATACTTCAATGATAGAAACAAGGCAAAGTAATAGGAAAATAATCCATATTACTTTGTCGCCTTTGAATAAGTTTTTTAGCAAATCCATTTTGTCAGGATAATTTTATTATAAATTTCTCACACATTCTTTAAACTGGTCGCCACGGTCTTCATAACTTTTGAATAAGTCGAAGCTAGCGCAGCATGGACTCAGAAGTACGGTTTCTCCTTTTTTCGCCATACGGTATGCGGCATCTACTGCATCTTTCATGCTTTGTACATCGGCGATAGGCAATCCAAATCCATCAAAGAAATCATGTAGTTTCTCGTTGTGGAGTCCAAGGAATATTAATCCGGAGCATTTTTCTTTCACCAGATCGGCTATTTCGTTATAGTCATTTCCTTTGTCTTTGCCTCCTAAGATAAGCACTGTCTTAGTTTTCATACTGTTGAGTGCATACCAGCACGAGTTGACATTAGTTGCTTTTGAGTCGTTGATATAATCTACTCCACGTACGCGTGTTACTTTTTCCAGACGGTGTTCAACCCCTTTAAAATCACTCAGTGCTTCGCGGATACATTCTTTTCGGATACCAGCAATATTGGCTGAAATACCGGCAGCCATTGAGTTGAACAAGTTGTGAGTACCTGTCAGGGCAAGTTCCTCTTGTTCCATGTTAAACTCAATCGGCTTGGTAAAGTAGACTTTATTTTGTTCTACGAAAGCAGCCAGTCCTTCTTCTTTCTTTTCGGCAAACGGATAGTAGTGTCCGTGTATTCCATATTTATGCAATTCTTTTTGGATGACTGGGTCATCGTTCCAGAAAATGAATGCATCATTGTCTGTCTGGTTCTGGATAATACGGAACTTGGCATCCACATAGTTCTGCATTTTATAATCGTAACGGTCCAGATGGTCGGGGGTGATATTCATCAGGACAGCAATATTAGCATGGAACTTATACATATTGTCCAGCTGGAAACTGCTTAGTTCGATAACATAATAGTCATAATTACATTCTGCAACTTGATAAGCCAGACTTTGTCCGATATTTCCTGCCAGTCCAACGTTTAATCCTGCTTTCTTAAAAATGTGATAAATAAGAGAAGTAGTAGTAGTCTTTCCGTTGCTTCCTGTGATACAAATCATCTTAGCATTGGTGTATCGTCCGGCAAATTCGATTTCTGAAATAATCGGAGTGCCTTGTTCCTTCAGTTTCAAGATCATCGGTGCGTCGTTAGGTATTCCCGGACTCTTGATGACTTCGTCTGCATTCAGGATCAGCTCTTCTGTATGACGCCCTTCCTCCCACTGAATGCCTCGTTCGTTTAACATATTCTTATATTTGTCTTTTATTAAAGACATGTCAGAAACAAATGTATCGAAACCTTGTTTCTGTGCCAGCACGGCTGCTCCCGCACCGCTTTCGCCAGCTCCTAAAATGACAATTCTTTTTGCCATGATCTCTTATCTTATCTTTAAAGTTATAATTGTTATTGCTGCTAATACAATAGTGACAATCCAGAACCGAACAGTAATTTTCGATTCGTGAAAGACACTACTTGGAGATGTTATCAGATACGTACAGTTCGGATCAAGTTGTGATAGTGTAGTACGGAAGTGATCGTGTATAGGAGTACGCTTGAAGATTCGGCGTTTAAGTCCTTTCTTCTTGCCACTCTTGAAATATCTTACTTGAAGAATAACCGATAAGTTTTCTACAAGGAAGATACCGCATAATATAGGAATCAGCAGTTCCTTATGAATGATAATAGCAAATACTGCTATGATACCTCCAATAGTCAAGCTGCCTGTATCTCCCATGAATACTTGTGCCGGGAAAGCATTGTACCAGAGAAAACCTATCAGAGCTCCGATGAAAGCACATATGAAGATAACCAGCTCTTCGCTTCCCGGAATGTACATGATGTTCAGGTAGCTGGCATACTCTATGTGACTGGACACGTAAGCCAGTATTCCCAGCGTAACTCCGATGATAGCCGAGTTTCCTGCGGCCATGCCATCCATACCGTCGTTCAGGTTTGCTCCGTTGGATACAGCGGTTACTACAAAAATAGTAACTAGTACAAAAACAATCCATCCAGCAGACTGTGCACTTTCTCCCATAAAACCTACAAAGTCTGCATAATCCAGGTTGTTGTTCTTAAAGAAAGGAATTGTAGTTTTTGTCGATTTTTCGTCTTGACTTTTGTGTACCACATCAACTACATGTCCGTCTTTCTGGATTTCGACGTTTTCGCGGATTACTACATTAGGACTGAGGTAAAGCGTCAGACCGACAATCAGACCAAGTCCTACCTGCCCGATGATCTTAAACTTTCCGTGAAGTCCTTCTTTGTCTTTGCGGAAGACCTTGATATAGTCGTCGGCAAATCCTAGACTGCCTAACCATATCGTAGTTATCAGCATCAATATCATGTATATATTGTGCAGCTTACCCAGCAAAAGGCAAGGAATAAGAATGGCGACTATAATGATAATTCCTCCCATTGTAGGAACTCCGATTTTATTTACATTAAACGGGTCAATCGAAGCATCACGCTGCGTTTCCGTAATTTGTTTCCGCTTGAGTAACTTGATAAAATATTCTCCGAATATCGCTGATATCAGCAAAGACAGAATGATAGCCATAAGCGAACGGAACGATACGTATCCGAACATACGTGCTCCGGGAAAATCAAGCTGCTCCAGATAATTAAATAAGTAATATAACATGTTGTACTTGTATTATTCGTTGTCAAAAATCTCTGCTAACACTTCTTTGTCATCAAAATGATGCTTTACTCCTTTGATTTCCTGATAATTTTCGTGTCCTTTTCCTGCTACGAGAATTACGTCACCAGCTTGTGCCAGCATGCAGGCTGTGCGTATAGCTTCTTTACGGTCGGCTATGGAAAGAACTTTGTTCATATCTTCTTTTGTCAGTCCGGCCAGCATATCGTTGATGATATCCTGAGGCTCTTCGAAGCGAGGATTATCAGATGTGATGATTACACGATCGCTTTGTTTAGCTGCCTCTTGTGCCATGATGGGGCGTTTACCCTTATCCCGGTTACCTCCTGCACCTACTACTGTTATCACTCGTCCTCTTCCTTTCAGAACTTCGTGTATGGCGTTCAGTACATTTACCAATGCGTCTGGAGTATGTGCATAATCGACTATTGCTGTATAGCCTTTTTTCGAGCGCAAAGCGTCGAAACGTCCCGCTACTGGACGCAGTGTGCTCAGTATCAGCAGGACATCTTCAGGCTGTTTGCCTAATAAACATGCCGCTCCATATACAGCAAGCAAGTTCGATGCATTGAAACGACCGATGAACTGTACGTTGACTTCACGATTGTTTATATCCATCAGCATACCTTCGAAGCCATCTTCCAGAACCTTTCCCTTGAATTCGCAAAGCGTACGCAAAGAGTAAGTCGCAATTTTCGCTTTTGTATTCTGTACCATTACACTGCCATTCTTGTCGTCAGCATTGGTCAGAGCAAATGCAGTCTTGGGTAGATTATCGAAAAATGCCTTTTTCGCTTTCAGGTAATTTTCGAATGTCTTGTGATAGTCCAGATGATCGCGTGTGATGTTGGTAAAAATACCTCCAGCAAACTTCAGTCCTCCGATACGCTTCTGTGCGACAGAGTGTGAGCTTACTTCCATGAATGCATATTTACATCCTTCATCAGCCATACGTCCCAGCAGACGGTTTAATGTGATAGGGTCGGGAGTCGTATGGTCGGTCGGGATTGCTTCACCGTCGATATAATTGCAAACGGTAGACAATAATCCTACCTTATATCCGAATTTGCGGAACATATTATATAATAAGGTGGCGATTGTAGTTTTTCCGTTTGTTCCGGTTACTCCTACCAGATCGAGTTTGGAAGTTGGATCTCCATAAAAAGTGGTAGCCAGTTTGCCTACTGCATCTTCGGTATCAGCTACTTTTATGTACGTTACATGTTCATTCAGTGTGTCAGGAAGTGTTTCACAGACAATTGCAGAGGCTCCTTTTTCAATAGCCTTTTCAATATAAGCGTGTCCGTCTGTCTGAGTTCCTTTAACGGCAACAAACAAATGTCCGGCTTCAACCAAACGTGAGTCCATTTGGATACCTGCTATTTCTTTGTCAACATTACCTTTTATTTCGCAGACGTTGACGGATTTAATGATATTTTCCAGTTTCATGTTTTTATGTTATTTCTGTTACCTTAATGTTAATGTAATTGTTTGTCCTCTATGAATAGTAGATCCGGCAGCTATACTTTGAGCTCTTACTTTGCCTATACCTGTGATACGTACTTTCAGTCCGTAACTTTCCAACAGATAAACAGCATCTTTTGCGCCCATATTCAGTACATTGGGAACTAGCTTTTTATTCATTTTGGTAAAGCTGCCGTTCTCCCGCAGCCAGACCTGTGTATAAAAACAGTCGGCTCCATTGCCCTGCACCAGCGCCGAGACATGGCGTACGCCATCCTCGTTGGTGGTGCAACTGCTCTGCAGGATGCGGCGGCGGTATTTCTGGGCACGCTCAAATACCATTTCGCCCAGCAGTGTGCGGATCTCGTCTGCGTCCATGGATGTCCCCTCCCCCGGTTCGCCGGTGAAAACCTTCTTATCTTATAAGGATACCGCACCCGGTGCTCGGATGCAAGAGGTCAGGAACGAAAAAAGCTCCACATCCTGCCGGTCAGGCAGTACATGGAGCTTTCGGTCCGAAGGATCGTTTCCTTTCCGGAACCATTATTTCAGGCGGGTCAATCTGTTCAGGAGCATCACCGCAAGCACAATGATGCCAATGACCAGAATGATCCCAACCATTCCAATGATCATAATCGGAAGCGTGGTCATCCACGAAGAAAGATAAATCATCACGGCACCTCCTTCAGGCCATCAGGGTCAGGATCAGTCCACCCGCGATCACGGAGGCGATCTGACCCGAAACATTGACGCTGATGGAATACATCAGCAGAAAATTCTGGTTGTCTTCTTCCAGTCCCATCTTATTGACTACTCGGCCGCTCATGGGGAATGCGGAGATCCCCGCAGCACCGATCATGGGATTCAGTTTCCTTCCCTCTGGCAGGAACAGATTGATCAGCTTTGCAAACAGCACTCCGCCGGCCGTGTCAAAAACAAAAGCCACCAGACCCAACGCAAGGATCAGCAGGGTGTCCGGCCGGACAAACTGATCTGCCGTCATCTGCCCGGCCACTGTAAGGCCCAGCACAAGAGTGATCAGATTTGCCAGCACATTCTGTGCCGTTTCGCTCAGCGTATTCAGCACACCACACTCCCGCAGCAGGTTGCCGAACATCAGGAAACCTACCAGTGCCACACTGGCAGGTGCGACCATGCCCGCAATGACCGTGACCACGACCGGGAACAGGATCCGGGTCAGGCGGCTGACACTGCTCTTTTCATAGGGCATTCGGATACTGCGTTCCTTCCGGGTAGTCAGCAGACGGACCACGGGCGGCTGAACAATGGGGACCATCGCCATATAGCTGTAGGCAGCTACCATGATCGCGCCCAGATAGCGGGAGCCAAGCGTGTTGGCCACAAAGATGGCTGTGGGACCATCTGCTGCACCGATGACTGCAATCGAAGCAGCATCCTTCAGGTCGAAGAAGAAACCTGCCAGGAACAGCGTAAAAAAAATGCCGAACTGAGCCGCTGCTCCAAAAAGCATCAGCCACGGTTTTTCCAGCAGCGGCCCGAAGTCGATCATGGCACCAATGCCGATGAAGAGCAACAGCGGAAACAGCTCGTTGGACATTCCCGCTTCAAACAGAGCCGAGATGGGGCCTTCCGTATCGCCCTGTGTGATTGCACCGGAAAGCGGCAGGTTCACCAGCACTGCGCCAAAGCCCATGGGCAGAAGCAGGCTCGGTTCCATCTTCTTTGCGATTGCAAGGTAGATGAGCAGCGCACCGATCCCCCACATCACGACCATCTGCCAGGTCAGATTTCCAAAATTGGAAAAGAGACTGTCGAATGCATTCCAGAAATTCATGTTCGTTCATTGCCTCCTTACGATCCTGTCGCTGCGGCAAGAAAAAAAGACCCCTGCCACAGCACCATGTCTGTGACAAAAGTCTCAAGCGAACACATAGCATCGGGTATTTCTACCGTGTTGACGCTGCCATGCAGCAGCCTGCAGGGTCCCGGACCCGCCGACTGCCCTTTACTCCCTTTTATCGTAGCGAGTATAGCAGAAGTTCCCGGCCCCGTAAATCGTTTTTCCGGATTCTTTTCCGCATCTTTTCCAGTATTCTCAGGACATCCGCGCCGCATCAGCGCTTTCTGCGCAAAACAAAACCCATCGTCTTTTCCACAAAGACGATGGGAGCATTCCAGTGTTCCGTTCCGGGGTGTCGCTTACTCATCCTCCTGAGCTGCCGCATCCGTGCGCAGGGCACTTTCGCGGATCTTTTCCAGCGTCTGCTCGCTGAGGATGTGCTCTGCCTTGCAGGCGTCCTCGGCGGCGGTCTGCTCGTCCACGCCCAGCTGCACAAAGAAGTGGGTCAGCAGCTGGTGGCGGCTGTAAATGCGCTGAGCAATCTCCAGCCCGGGCTCCAGCAGGGTCAGGTTGCCTTCGCCGTCCACCGCGATATAGCCGTTCTCCCGCAGCTTTTTCATGGCGATGCTCACGCTGGCTTTGGTAAAGCCCAGCTCATTGACTACGTCAATGGAGCGCACTTTGCCCATACGCTGGCTCAGCATCAGGATCGTTTCAAGATAATCTTCTGCGGATTGGTGGATCTGCATGGTTTGTCCGGCCTCCTGCCTCATTCCCTCTGGGGGATTTTTCCGACAGGGGATGTGTACCCTCTGTCGTATGTTAAAGGATATCACACTTTTGCGGTTGATGCAAGTAATTCGCAGCAAGTTTTGTTAAACTAACCATATTTTTCTGCACAGAACTGCTGTTTTGCCGGTTTTGTGCCGCGCCTGTTTTGTGCAAAGGGTGCAATTTAGAGCGCAGCCAGATAGGCCGCAGGGCCTTCCTCGTACAGGTCGCCGCCGTGGGCATCCAGCACAACGGTCAGGGGCATATCCTGCACGGTCAGGCGGCGCACCGCCTCACAGCCCAAGTCCGGCCATGCGATCACTTCCAGCGTCTGCACGCTTTTTGCCATCAGCGCACCGGCACCGCCCAGCGCAGCCAGATACACCGCACCGTTGCGCACCACAGCGTCTTTGACGGCGGCGTCCCGCTTGCCCTTGCCGATCATAATCTTGTTGCCAAGGTCCAGCAGCCGGGGGCTCATGGCATCCATGCGTCCGCTGGTGGTAGGCCCTGCCGAGCCGATGACCTCGCCCGGGCGCTCCGGGGTGGGGCCTACATAATAGATAGCGCTGCCTTCCAGCGCAAAGGGCAGGGTCTCGCCCTTGTCCAGCGCTTCCATCATCCGCTTGTGTGCCTGATCCCGGGCGGTGTACACCACACCGGAAAGCAGCACGGTATCCCCCGCTTTCAGTGGGGCCAGATCCTGCGCGGTGCAGGGGGTGGTAATTTTATATTCCACAGCAATACTCCTTTGGCATCCTCGCCCTCTCCGTCATCGCTCACGCGATGCCACCTCCCCCAAAGTGGGAGGCCTTGGCAGTCCACACAAACTTTACCTCTTTGCCAAGGGCTCTCCCTTTGGGAGAGCTGGACGCGAAGCGGCCTGAGAGGGCG
>OGXA01001547.1_pt1 | contig 18628 bp, 16 predicted proteins | sample 1576171 | NCBI WGS metagenome assembly OGXA01 (sample SAMEA3541587, study PRJEB24748) | human gut metagenome | biome: human gut; feature: human-associated habitat; material: faeces | place: China | collected 2012 | reverse complement strand
TGTGAGCAAGCTCCCAGATCGCTGTTTCTGTTTTGACTTTGCATGGCTCGTAACTCTCAATTTATCGATAGAACTCCACTAGGGAATCCAGCTTCGCCGACATATTCATCATCATGGCATCCAGCACCGTGATGGCGGTCATGCATTCCATGACAACGACAGCTCTGGGGACGATGATGGGATCGTGGCGTCCGCGGATGGTAAGCTCGGTGTTTTCACCGGAGCGGTTCACGGTCTGCTGGGGGCGGAAGATGGAAGGAGTGGGTTTCACATAAGCACGGACAATGATAGGACTGCCGTCACTCATACCTCCTAAAATACCGCCGGAATGATTGCTGATCTTTGTGACTTTGCCGTTCTCCATGCGGAAGGGATCGTTATTCTCACTGCCGGTATGACGGGAAACTTCTGCACCATCGCCAATCTCTACGGCTTTCACGGCACCGATAGACATGATAGCTTTCGCAAGGTTGGCATCCAGCTTCTCGAACACCGGGTCTCCGATGCCTACGGGAAGTCCTTCGACAAGACATTCCATGCAACCGCCCACGGAATCGCAGGCTTCTCTTGCCTGCTGCAGATAAGCACAGGCTTTTTCATCAGCTTCTGCATCCGGCATGGCAGTGATCGTGGAGCGGGCAGTAGTACGGTTGAACTTTGTCAGATCCGCATCTACGGGACCGATGGAGCGGGTATAGGCGAATACGGTAATGCCCATCTGCTCTAAGATCTTCGCAGCAATGGCTCCGGCAGCCACGCGTCCGATGGTCTCACGACCGGAGGAACGTCCGCCACCCCGGTAATCCCGGAAACCGTATTTGGCATCAAAACAATAATCCGCATGGCCGGGACGATAATTCTCTGCGATCTCCGTGTAATCAGCAGAGATCTGAGAGGTATTACGTACCATCAGGGAGATAGGAGTACCGGTAGTCTTTCCTTCAAAGATGCCGGAGAGAAGCTCCACCTGATCGGCCTCTTTACGCTGAGTGGTAATGGCACTGGTGCCGGGTTTACGTCGGTCTAAGTATTTCTGTATATCTTCCTCGGAGAGAGGCAGTCCGGCGGGACAGCCGTCTACGACGACACCCAAAGCTTTCCCGTGGGATTCTCCCCAGGTAGTGATCTTGAAAATGTTTCCCAATGTTGAACCGGCCATGGCAGTTCTCCTTTTCCAACCGTTCAGCACCCACCCATACATTCGCAAAGACGCACGATGAATCATGCTTTCTTGCTGCTATGCAGCTCATTTTGCTCATTATGGGGCGGTGACTCGAATAGTTACCTTTTTATCATAGATTATACGTAATTATTGAAAAAATCGCAACTTTTTTATAGAAAAAGGATGCAACGGAATATAAAGTATGCTATCATATTATATAGTTGCTAACGGGAAGTAAAAGGTCGAATATACAAATGGAAAAAACAACGGAAGAGAAAGCCAGGGCAAAACTTCTGAAATTTGGGAAAAAGAACCGATGGAACAGGGCGGTAGCAGTACCGCTGCTGCTTTTTGTGATGCTTTTTTTTCATGTCTGTAATTATTGCAAGAATAATGGAAAACGTTTTGCCGTGATGGTGGGAACCTTCTTCCTGTTTGCGGTATACAGCAGTTTTTCATTCCCGGCGTTTATTACAGAGGATGCAGGGAATGACTATGAATTGAAAAATGCCGAGACTGCTGACATCTCTCTGGCGGAGGAGAAGGAACCGGATATGGCGGGGCTGGAACTCTTAGAGGATGAGGATGTTCTGGAACAGTCGGATTACAACAGTATTTCCCACGGCTATGCACTGGTGGACAAATACGATGCCTCCGATATTTTACGGGCTTCAGAGGAAATTGTGAGTGAAAATGCCCGGGAGACCGGAACAGGCAGTGATGCGCGGGAGACTACAGAACAGCAGGAATTCCGCTCCGACGACTGGAGACTGGTTCTGATCAACAAGCAGAACTCCATTCCGGAGGATTATACGTTCCAGCTGGGCACCATCAGGGGTTCCATGCAGTGTGACAAGAGAATCTTAGAAGACCTTCTTGCCATGCTGGAAGCAGCGGAAGAGGATGGTGTGAACCTGACGATCTGCTCGCCTTACCGGGATCTGGAGTATCAGCAGATGTTGTTCAACCGGAAGATCAAGCGCTATATGAACCGCGGAATGTCCTATATGGAAGCTTATCAGCTGTCCAGCCAGGCAGTGACGGTACCGGGAGCCAGTGAGCATCAGATCGGACTGGCACTGGATATTGTATGTAACAGTTATATGTCCCTGGACGAGGGCTTTGGAGACACAAAAGCCGGAAAATGGCTGGCAGCCAACAGCTGTCGTTTTGGATTTATTCTGAGATATCCTAAGGGGAAGGAAGATATCACCGGGATCGAGTATGAACCGTGGCATTTCCGCTATGTAGGGAAAACTGCTGCGCCTGTGATCATGGAACAGGGCATAACATTAGAAGAATTCTGGGAGGAATATGTAGAAGATGTATCGATTGATTAAACAGGAAGGACGCGCCAAAAGAGGAGAATTTACCACAGTGCATGGCGTGATCCAGACCCCTGTATTTATGAATGTGGGAACGGTAGCGGCGATCAAGGGTGCCGTATCCACAGCAGACTTAGAGCAGATCGGAACCCAGGTGGAATTATCCAACACCTACCATCTGCATGTCAGACCCGGTGATAGGATCATCAAACAGATGGGCGGACTTCACAAGTTCATGTCCTGGAACAAGCCGATCCTGACAGATTCCGGTGGATTTCAAGTCTTTTCCCTGGCGGGACTGCGTAAGATTAAGGAAGAGGGTGTTACCTTCCGTTCCCATATTGACGGTCATAAGATCTTCATGGGACCGGAGGAGAGCATGCAGATCCAGTCAAATTTGGGCTCTACCATTGCCATGGCTTTTGATGAGTGTGCTCCCAGTAAGGCGGACCGGATGTATGTACAGAATTCCGTGGAGCGTACTACCAGATGGCTGCAAAGATGCCAGGTGGAGATGAAACGCCTGAACAGTTTAGAGGATACTGTGAACCCGCATCAGCTGTTATTCGGTATCAATCAGGGTGCCATCTATGAAGATATCCGTATCGAGCATGCCAAGCGGATCGCTGAGATGGACCTGGACGGTTATGCGGTAGGCGGTCTGGCAGTTGGCGAAACCCACGAGGAAATGTACCATATTCTGGATGAAGTGGTACCTTATCTCCCGGTGAACAAACCAACCTACCTTATGGGCGTGGGTACCCCGGCTAATATTCTGGAGGGCGTAGAGCGCGGTGTTGATTTCTTTGACTGTGTATATCCGACGAGAAACGGACGCCATGGACATTTATATACCAACCATGGAAAGATTAATCTGTTCAATGCAAAATATGAGCTTGACAGCAGACCGATTGAAGAAGGCTGCGGCTGTCCGGCCTGCCAGAGATACTCCAGAGCTTATATCCGTCATCTGTTAAAAGCGAAGGAGATGTTGGGCATGCGTCTTTGTGTACTCCACAATCTGTATTTTTATAATACCATGATGACGGAGATCCGTGATGCCTTGGATGCAGGCCGCTTTGCAGAATATAAAAGACACAAGCTGGATTCCATGGCTACACCGTTGGAATAAGCTGTAACTGTCGGAGTTTAGAGTTATTTCATACAATTTTATGCAAAAAGACTTGCCCCTTAAGCTATTTTTGTGTATCATACTTACTTGTACAGAAAGTTTTACAGGCGTAACACGCCGGAATGGAGGAACAAATGGGTATTTTATTAACTGAGTCAGAGGCTGCTGCAGCAGGTTCCGGAACCAGCATGATCGTTATGCTTCTTGTATATGCAGTATTGATCGGTGCAATGTGGTTTTTCTTTATGAGACCGCAGAAGAAGGAACAGAAGAGAGTAGCTGCAATGCTGTCCAACTTAGAGACAGGTGACTGCGTTCTGACCACTTCCGGTTTCTATGGTATCATTATTGATATTACTGATGATACCGTTATCGTAGAGTTCGGTAATAACAAAAACTGCCGTATCCCTATGGAGAAATCTGCCATCAGCAAGGTTGAGAAGGCTGGAGAGAACTAAGAAGCAGTGAAAAAGGAGCAATGCCGGGATAAGGTATTGCTCCTTTTTACGTGTATGACACACTTGATAACTTGATCTATTTTAATGTGTATAATTGCATTTATGTTAATTTTCAATGTTGAAATTTCATATAGTATCAGTTATTATGAAATAAGTATTTTACGTAAAAATACAGGAAATATCACAGGAAACGAGGAAAATAGCACTATGGAGTTACATATTACCTGTATTCCCGGCGACGGCATCGGACCGGAGATCGTCAGGGAGACGAAAAAAGTTTTAGACAAAGTTGCGCATAAATATGGTCATAAAATGATCTATAAGGATATTTTAATGGGTGGAGCTTCCATTGATGTCCATGGAGTCCCTCTGACAGAGGAAGCTATTGCGGATGCCAAAGCGGCAGATGCGGTGCTGATGGGATCCATTGGCGGTAATACCACCACTTCCCCCTGGTACAAATTACCTCCCGAGAAGCGCCCGGAAGCAGGACTTCTGGCAATGCGCAAGGCGTTGAATCTGTTTGCTAATTTAAGACCGGCAGTGCTCTATGATGAGCTGGCAGCGGCGTGTCCGCTGAAGGAGGAGATCAGCAAAGCGGGATTTGATATGCTGATCATGAGAGAATTGACCGGCGGACTTTATTTCGGTGAACGCAGGACCATCGAAGAGAACGGCGTGAGAAAAGCTATCGATACCCTGACCTATGATGAGAATGAGATACGCAGGATCGCCATCAAAGGCTTTGATATTGCCAGAAAGCGCAGGAAAAAGGTAACCAGCGTGGATAAGGCTAATGTATTGGATTCTTCCAGACTGTGGAGAAAAGTCGTGGAGGAGGTAGCAAAGGACTATCCCGATGTGACACTGGAACATATGCTGGTAGACAACTGTGCCATGCAGTTGGTGAAGGATCCCGCACAGTTTGATGTGATCCTGACAGAGAATATGTTCGGAGATATCCTCTCTGATGAGGCAAGTATGGTGACCGGTTCCATCGGAATGTTAGCCAGTGCCAGTTTGAATGATACAAAGTTCGGCCTCTACGAGCCCAGCCACGGATCCGCTCCGGATATTGCCGGTAAAGATATTGCAAACCCTATCGCCACTGTATTAAGCGCGGCTATGATGCTTCGTTACAGCTTTGATCTGGACGAAGAAGCAGATGCTATCGAGGCAGCGGTGAAGAAGGTATTGCAGGACGGCTTCCGCACCGGTGATATCATGTCTGAGGGCTGCACGCGGGTAGGATGTACCGAGATGGGCGACCTTCTGGCAGAGAGAATCTGATGCCATTTGCCCCGGAAGCACATTTATCCGGTATAGAAAAATAAGGAAGAGAAAGAGAGATATAATTATGAGAAGTGATTCCGTTAAGACAGGAACTGCCCAGGCACCTCACAGAAGTCTGTTCAATGCCCTGGGATTTACCGAAGAAGAGAGAAGACGCCCCATGATCGGTATCGTCAGCTCCTTCAATGAGATCGTACCCGGACACATGAATCTGGATAAGATCACAGAAGCTGTAAAAATGGGCGTAGCCATGGCAGGTGGTATGCCGGTAGTATTCCCCGCCATCGCTGTATGTGACGGTATTGCCATGGGACATGTGGGAATGAAGTATTCCCTGGTGACCAGAGATCTGATCGCCGACAGCACCGAGTGCATGGCTATGGCACACGGATTTGACGGTCTGGTATGTATTCCCAACTGTGACAAGAATGTTCCCGGACTTTTGATGGCGGCAGCCAGAGTGAATATCCCTACTATCTTTGTATCCGGCGGTCCCATGTTAGCCGGACATGTACACGGACAGAAGAGAAGCTTATCCTCTATGTTCGAGGCAGTGGGAAGTGTGGCAGCCGGTACCATGACTATGGATGAACTGGCTGAGTTCGAGGAAAAGGTATGTCCTACCTGCGGCTCCTGTTCCGGTATGTATACCGCAAACTCTATGAACTGTCTGACCGAAGCCATTGGTATGGGACTTCGCGGCAACGGTACGATTCCCGCCGTATATTCCGAGCGTATCCGTCTGGCAAAGCATGCCGGCATGAAGATCATGGAACTGGTAGAGAAAAATATCTGTCCCAGAGACATCATGACTCCGGAAGCCTTCAGAAATGCCCTGACTGTGGATATGGCACTGGGATGCTCTACCAATACCATGCTGCATCTGCCCGCTATCGCAAGAGAAGCAGGTGTGGAACTGAACCTGGAGATCGCCAATGAGATTTCTGCCAAGACTCCGAATCTGTGTCATCTTGCACCTGCCGGTCCTACTTATATGGAAGACCTGAACGAAGCAGGCGGTGTCTATGCGGTAATGAATGAACTGTCCAAAAAGGGACTTTTGAACCTCGACTGCCTGACTGCCAACGGTACGACCGTAGGAGAGAATATCAAGAATTGTGTCAACAAGAATCCGGAAGTTATCCGTCCTGTGGAGAACCCCTATTCCCAGACCGGCGGTATTGCTGTACTGAAGGGTAACCTGGCACCGGACAGTGGCGTGGTCAAGAGATCTGCTGTGGCACCCGAGATGCTGGTGCACGAAGGCCCTGCCAGAGTATTTGACTGTGAAGAAGATGCGATTGATGCTATCAAGTCCGGTAAAATCGTCGCAGGCGATGTAGTAGTGATCCGCTATGAAGGACCTAAGGGCGGTCCCGGCATGAGAGAGATGCTGAATCCCACCTCTGCCATTGCAGGCATGGGACTGGGCTCCAGCGTGGCACTGATCACCGACGGACGTTTCTCCGGAGCTTCCCGTGGCGCATCCATTGGACATGTGTCTCCGGAGGCAGCAGTGGGTGGCCCGATCGCACTGGTAGAAGAGGGCGATATCATCCGCATCAACATTCCGGAGAACAAACTGGATGTACTTGTCTCCGACGAAGAACTGGCAGCCAGAAGAGCAAAATGGCAGCCCAGAGAGCCTAAGATCACGACCGGCTACCTGGCAAGATATCATGAACTGGTGACCAGCGGCAACCGTGGTGCGGTACTGGAAGCACCTTCTCAGAAGAATTAAGCAATCATTAAAATAACCGGAGGGATTTTGAAATGCAGTTAACGGGATCGGAAATTCTGGTAGAATGCCTGAAGGAGCAGGGGGTAGATACCGTATTCGGTTACCCCGGCGGGGCAATCCTTAATATTTATGACGCACTTTATAAGCACAGTGGGGAGATCAGACATATTCTGACTTCCCATGAACAGGGAGCGGCACATGCGGCGGACGGCTATGCGAGAGCTACGGGAAAGGTAGGTGTCTGCATGGCTACCAGCGGACCCGGCGCCACGAATCTGGTCACCGGTATCGCTACGGCTTACATGGATTCTGTACCGATGGTAGCGATCACCGCCAACGTTACCTTGCCTTTACTTGGTAAGGACAGCTTCCAGGAGGTGGATATCGCCGGCGTGACCATGCCCATTACGAAGCATGGTTATATTGTGAAAAATGTGGAGATCCTAGCTGATACCATCCGCAAGGCATTCCATATCGCCAGAAGCGGAAGACCCGGCCCTGTCCTGATCGATATTACGAAGGATGTGACGGCAGCTGCCTGTGAATATACTCCCATGACGATTCAGCCGGAGGAGAGAGTGACCCGTTACACCAGGGAAGAACTGATGCTGGTAGCGGAGATGATCCACAAGGCGAAAAAACCATACATCTATCTGGGCGGCGGAGCCATCATTTCCGAGGCAAGTGCCGAGGTGGCAGAATTCGCAGAACTGATCGATGCACCGGTATGTGATACTCTGATGGGTAAGGGAGCCTTTGATGGAAAAAGTGAGCGCTATACCGGCATGATCGGCATGCATGGTACCAAGACTTCGAACCTTGGAGTCAGCGAATGTGATCTGTTGGTGGCACTGGGAGCCAGATTCTCCGACCGTGTGACCGGTAACCCGAAGAAATTCGCGGAGAATGCAAGGATCATCCAGCTGGATGTGGATGCTGCGGAGATCAATAAGAATATTCGCGTGGACGCTTCTCTGGTAGGAGATCTGAAGAAGACTCTGACAGAATTAAATGCCTGTCTGTCCAAACAGGAACATCCGGAGTGGATGGCACATATAACGGAACTGAAGGAAAAATATCCCCTGAAATACGATGACGAAAATCTGTCCTGCCCTTATATCATGCAGGAGATTGACCGTGTAACGAACGGAGAAGCCATCATCACCACAGACGTGGGACAGCATCAGATGTGGGCGGCACAGTATTATCATTATACGAAGCCCCGTACCTTCCTGTCTTCCGGAGGATTAGGTACCATGGGTTACGGTCTGGGAGCCTGCATCGGTGCGCAGATCGGACAGCCGGATAAGGTCTGCATCAACATTGCAGGCGACGGATGCTTCCGCATGAACATGAACGAACTGGCTACTGCCAGCCGTTACAACATTCCCATCATCCAGGTGGTCATCAACAACCAGGTGCTGGGCATGGTAAGACAGTGGCAGACACTGTTCTATGGGAAACGCTATTCCCAGACAGTACTGAAGGATAAGGTGGATTTCTGCAAGGTGGCAGAAGGACTGGGCTGTACCGCCATCCGCGTGACCAAAAAGGAAGAAGTGGCACCCGCTATCGAGAAAGCCATTGCCCTGAAGGCACCGGTAATGATCGAGTGCATGATCCCGGAGGATGATAAGGTATTCCCCATGGTTCCGGCAGGAGCCCCCATCAGCGAAGTATTTGACGGAGATGATTTGAAAAGGCAGTCCTGATGAATAAGACGACGAAGAGATTACTTTTTGCGGTGCTGATATTACTGCTGTTTCTGCTGACAGTATATTTTGTCCTAGCATTATACTACAGGGATGGTTTTTCTCTGAATACCTGGATCAACGGAGTATACTGTACCGGGAAAACGGTGGAAGAAGTGAATTCGGAGCTTTTGTCACATACAGAAGCTCCGGAGGTTGTCATCGTGGATAAAGCGGGAGAGAAATACACGATCACTCTCGCTGATGTGGATTATCACGCGGACTTTAGCAGCGCACTGGAAGCATACAGACAGGAACAGAATCCTTATCTGTGGGTGGACAATGTTCTGTTTCATTCCAGGCGGACCCTGGCACCTGTGGTGACTGTGGATGAGGAGGCGCTTCGCAGAGCCTACAACGCCCTGGATTTCGTACAGACGGAACAGAAGAGAATAAAAGATTACAGCCTTACCAGGGATGCGGAGGGTGCCTATGTCTTCACGGACGGACTGAGCGACCGTATCGATCTGGAGAAGGCTTTTTTGGCGTTAAAACAAATCGTGGAGAATGGGCAGGAAACACTGAATCTGCAGGAGAGCGGATGTTACTATGAGATAACACCGGATGAGAGTCAAAAAGCCCTGCGGAATCTGTGGAAAGAGATCGAGAGATTTCAGACCTGCGATATTGTCTACTGCTTCGGCGAAGAGAGACATCCGATGACAGCAGCAGACTGTGCTTTTTTTCTGACAGCGGAGAACGGACTGCCGGTGCAGGATGAGAAGGGAAGCTTTGTACTGGACGAGGAGGCTGTGGCGGCGTATGTGCAGAGCCTGGCGGAAGAATATGACGGCTATGGACGAACCAGACAGTTTCACAGTACCCGTGGGGATGTGATCACCATCGATGGCGGAACCTATGGCAGCAAGATGGACCGGAAAAAGGAGACTGCCTACCTGTTGGAGCATCTGCTGGATCCCGGTGTACATACAGGCACGCCGCAGTCACATATCCCTAGTTATGAGAGAGAAGCCTTCTGCTATGGGAAAAATGATATTGGTGACACCTATATCGAAGTGGATATGACAGAACAGAAAATGTACTATTACGAAAAAGGTGTATTGAAGCTGGAGACGGAGATTGTGACAGGCAATATGCGGCGGCGCATGGGAACGCCGGAAGGCGTCAATTTTGTCTATAATAAGCAGAAAAATCGTGTCTTACGGGGACCGGGGTATGCATCTCCTGTGAAATTCTGGATGCCTGTGAAGGGCGGTATCGGTATTCATGACGCCGGATGGCGCAAAGAATTCGGCGGGGACATCTACCAGACTGCCGGTTCCCACGGCTGTATCAATACGCCAAAGGACAAAATGGAAGAATTGTTTGATTGCGTGCAGATCGGCACCCCTGTCGTAATGTTTTATTAATGGCACAGACATTTTCAGACAAATTGTCCTTGTTAGACGAACAAATTGAAAATAATTTAACAATGTAGTTGACTAAAGCAAATGAAAAGCTTATTCTATACCTATGCTTTTTATAAAAAATTTAGAAAATATCGAGGAGGTCTTTGAAAATGGCAAGAGTGTATAACTTTTCCGCAGGCCCTGCAGTACTCCCTGAGGAGGTATTACAGGAAGCAGCCGATGAAATGCTGGATTATAGAGGAACCGGCATGTCCGTAATGGAGATGAGCCATCGATCTAAAGCCTATGATACGATCATTAAGGAAGCGGAAGCTGATCTCAGAGAGCTGATGAATATCCCGGACAACTATAAGGTACTGTTTTTACAGGGTGGTGCGAGCCAGCAGTTTGCCATGATCCCCATGAACCTGATGAAGAACCGTGTGGCAGACTACATCGTAACCGGTCAGTGGGCGAAGAAGGCATACCAGGAGGCTTCCCTGTACGGTAAGGCAAATAAGATCGCTTCTTCCGAGGATAAGACTTTCTCTTATATTCCCGATTGCTCCGATCTGCCCATCAGCGAGGATGCAGATTACGTGTACATATGCGAGAATAATACTATTTACGGTACGAAATTCAAAACCCTGCCCAATACCAAGGGTAAGCCCCTGGTTGCAGATGTATCCAGCTGCTTTTTATCCGAGCCGGTAGATGTGACAAAATACGGTGTGATCTATGGCGGCGTACAGAAAAATATCGGACCTGCTGGTGTGGTTATCGTAATTATCCGTGAGGATCTGATCACCGAAGATGTACTTCCCGGTACACCGACCATGCTTCGTTATAAAATCCATGCAGATGCGGATTCTCTGTACAATACGCCTCCCGCATACGGCATCTATATCTGCGGCAAGGTATTTAAATGGCTGAAGAAGATGGGCGGTCTGGAAGCAATGAAGGAGCGCAATGAGAAAAAGGCGAAGATCCTGTATGACTATCTGGATGAAAGCAAGCTGTTCAAGGGTACCGTCCGCAAGGAAGACAGGTCCCTCATGAATGTTCCGTTCATTACCGGTAATGAGGAGCTGGATGCCAAGTTCGTAAAAGAAGCAAAAGAAGCCGGTTTCGAGAACCTGAAGGGTCACAGAACCGTAGGCGGCATGAGAGCAAGTATCTACAATGCAATGCCCATCGAAGGTGTGGAGAAGCTGGTAGAGTTCATGAAGAAGTTTGAAGCGGAGAACGCTTAAGGGGGAGAAAAAATGTTTCAGATCAATTGCCTGAATCCCATTTCCAAAGTGGGACTGGATCGTCTGACAGCAGACTATAAAGTAACCGATAATATGAATGACGCAGAGGGCGTTCTGGTCCGCAGTGCTTCCATGCATGAGATGGATCTGCCGGAAAATCTTCTGGCAGTAGCGAGAGCCGGTGCCGGTGTCAATAACATTCCTCTGGATAAATGTGCCCAAAAGGGTATCGTAGTATTCAATACTCCCGGTGCCAACGCCAATGGCGTGAAGGAACTGGTGATCGCAGGCATGCTGTTAGCTGCCCGTGATGTGGTAGGCGGTATCGAATGGGTCAAGGCATCCAAAGACAATGCTGACATTGCCAAAGCCGCAGAAAAAGAAAAGAAGAAATTCGCCGGTACGGAAGTAATGGGCAAAAAGTTAGGTGTCATCGGTCTGGGTGCTATCGGCGTCAAGGTGGCCAATACAGCAGTAAGTCTCGGTATGGAAGTCTATGGCTATGATCCTTATGTATCTGTCAATGCTGCTTGGAACTTAAGCCGTTCTGTCAAGCATGTGATGAATGTGGAAGAAATTTATGCAGACTGTGATTACATTACGATACATGTACCGCTTCTGGATTCCACAAAGGGTATGATCAACAAGGAAGCCATCAGCAAAATGAAAGATGGCGTGGTCCTGTTGAACTTTGCAAGAGATCTGCTGGCAAATGAGGCAGATGTCCTGGAGGCATTAAAGAGCGGCAAGGTAGCCCGTTATGTATCTGATTTCCCGAATCCTACGACAGCAGGACAGCCCGGCTGTATCGTGATCCCTCATCTGGGTGCAAGCACCGAGGAATCCGAGGATAACTGTGCGAAGATGGCTGTGGAAGAGATGATGGATTATCTGGAGAACGGCAATATCCGTAACAGCGTAAATTATCCTGCCTGTGACATGGGCGTATGCAGCCAGGCCGGAAGAATTGCCATTTTCCATAAAAATATTACCAATATGCTGAATCAGTTTACTGCAGTGATCGGTGAGAAGAATATCAATATTTCCGATATGACCAACAAATCCCGCGGTGAAGTGGCATATACCATGCTGGATATTGAAAGTGCGGCAACGCAGGATCTGGTAGAGGCTTTGCAGAAGATTGACGGTGTCTTCCGTGTACGTGTGGTAAAATAGAATATCAAATAAAACATGCAGGAAAGTTACAGACAGGCATTGGGTGGAATATATCCGGTGCCTGTTTTATTTTTCGCAAAAGCGTTGTATGCTATGAGGGAATCTGTTATACTTGGCATGGGCCAAAGACGTAAGCCACAAGAGAAAGAAGGAACAAAACAGATGAAATTTGATATGCATTGTCATACAAAAGAAGGATCTATGGATGGAAAGGTTCCTATTGACGATTTTATTGCGGAATTGATCCGCAAGGGTTTTGACGGTATGTTGGTCAGTGATCATAATTCATATAATGGTTACCGCGCGTGGAAACGAAACATCAAGGATCAAAAATATAAAGATTTTGTAGTGCTGAAGGGAATTGAATACGATACCATTGATGCCGGACATATCCTGGTGATCATGCCTGAGAATGTTAAGCTGAAAATTCTGGAGCTTCGGGGATTGCCGGTACAGATCCTGATCGATATCGTGCATAAGAACGGTGGGATATTAGGACCGGCACACCCCTGCGGAGAGAAATATTTAAGCTTCACCAATACCCTGAAGAAGCGAAATCAGATGGCTGTGATGAATCAGTTTGATTTCCTGGAAGGCTTCAATGCCTGTGAGAGTGTAGAGAGCAACCATTGCGCCAAGGTACTGGCGGAAATGTACGCGCTGCCAACCTTCGGTGGAAGCGATGCTCACAAAACGGACTGTATCGGTATGGCGTATACAAACATTCCGGAGCAGATCCACTGTGAATCCGATCTGATCCGGGCGGTGAAGCTTGGAGAAGGGATCAAATGCGGAGGATCTTATTACCGGGGTACTACCAAAGAGAAGATCGGAAAAGCCAATAATATTCTGGTGCAGTCCTTCTGGTTCTACAACAGACTGGGAAGCCTGTACCGGCATCACAGAAGAAAAACGGAAATGCATAAGATGGTATAGGTCCTCTGGACCTATACTTTTTTGTAACTATTCAGAAAAGCCTCGCAGAGGCGGTTTTGCGAATGGGGTTCTGAATAGTTACCTTTTTTACACAAATCGTAATCTAAGTTCATAAATTCTTAAGATGCTTTTACTATGGAAATAGGGTATAATATGCATAAATAAGTAAGCAATATGGAATGTTCCGTAGAACTTGCTATTAGGGCGAATCTTTAAGATTACAGACCACAATAAACGTAATTAAGAGGAGAGAAATATATGAGAAAAAATTTAAGGGGCAGAAAAGCAACCGCGATCGCACTGGCATCCGTTATGGCAATGTCACTTGCAGCCTGCGGTAAGCAGGATGGATCGAATCCGGGGGGACAGACAGAACAGAAGGAATATGTATATGTTCCCGAATATCTGGAGCTGGACGATAATACGAATTCCAGCTACAGTAACATGACAGTACAGGGGGATAAGCTGTATTATACAAATTACCAATGGGATGAAGCTTCCGGTGAGAGCAAGGTCGTGATTGGAGCTTATTCGCTGACAGACGGTTCCAGGGAGGACCTGCCGATCACCATTAATGCGGACGGCGGTGGAATCTATTCCATGCAGGCAGATGAGGAAGGTAATATTTATACTGCGGAATTTGAGTGGAATGCCACCGAAGGTGATGACGCTTATACACAGCAGACAACGGTATTGCACAAGTACGATGCATCCGGTACGGAGCTGATGGCACAGGATATCACGGACATCATGCAGCAGGATGAGAATAATTCTTATGTGGGCAGCATGTGCCTGGACGACCAGGGCAGATTTTATATCAGCTCTGATTCACTGATCCGGCTGTTTGGCAGTGACGGACAATTTCAGGGAGCTGTGCAGACGGACAGCCAGTGGATCCAGGGCATGGGAAAAGCAAAAGACGGCAAGGTATACCTGGCTTATTATGACCAATCCGGCAATGTGAAGCTATCCCAGATCGACTTTGACGGCAAGGCATTGGGACAGACATATGATAACTTTCCGAACACAAACGGCAACGGAGGATTGTGTGCCGGAATAGACAATGATCTCCTGGTGAATACGGATACTACCCTGTATGATTATAGTATCGCAGACCAGAAGACTACCGAAATACTGAACTGGCTGGACAGTGATATTAACGGCAGTTATGTCACATATGCCGCAGCCACTGCAGATGGTAAGATCCTGGCAGTAGTCAATGACTGGAACACAGGGAAAACTGACCTGGTGAAGCTGACCAAAACCAAGGCCAGTGAGGTGACACAGAAGTCCCAGATCACGATCGGAACTCTGTATAGCTCCCAAAGCCTTCAGGCGGCAGCCGTAGCCTTCAACAAGCAGAGTAATGAATATCATGTCAATATTAAAACATATATTGATGATAATAACTGGACCGAAACTTCCTGGTCAGATGGCATTACAGCCATGAACAACGATATTACCTCCGGAGCCGGATGCCCGGATATCCTGGATCTGTCCAGCCTGGATGTCAAGGAACTGGCTTCCAAGGGTGTATTCGAGGATATGACACCATATCTGGAGAAGAGCAGTGTATTAAGTAAGGACGATTTCTTTGAGAATATTGTAGACAGTTATACCTTTGACGGAAAACTGGTGGGAATTCCGAAGAGCTTCACCTTAAACACGATCGTTGGCAGAACCTCCGAAGTAGGTGATAAGAAGGGTTGGACCATTGACGATATTATAGCCTATGCAGGCCAGCATGAAGGTGCTTCCCTGTTTGAGGGCATGACCAAGAGCGGTATGCTGTACACACTGTTAGCCTCTGATCTGGACAGCTATATTGACTGGGAGACGGGAAAGTGCAGCTTTGATTCGGAAGATTTCCAGAAAGTACTGGAATTTGTCAATACCTTCCCCGAAGAGTATGACTGGCAGAATGATGACAGATCTACACCGGCGAAGATCCAGTCCGGTGAAGTACTGTTAAATATGACAGGTATCTATCAGCTGAACAGTATTCAGGAGGAGAATGCTATATTCGGTGAGCCGGTAACCTATATCGGATATCCTACCTCCGGTGGTGGCAGCGGTACTTATATGCAGGCCAGTGAGCTGTATGCGATTACCGCCAAATCCTCCAACAAGGACGGCGCATGGGCGTTTATTGAGAATTACCTGAATCAGCCGTTTAATGATTTATATTCCTATGGACTTCCCGCCAGAAAGTCTGCACTGGATGATATGGTGGAGAAGGCGATGAATGTGACATATATGACAGATGAAAACGGTGAGCAGATCCTGGATGAGAACGGGAATCCGATTCCGGAGAACGGTACTTCCGGCATCAGTTACGGAGACTGGGAGTACACCTATCATACTCCTACCGAGGAAGAGATCGATATCCTTAAAGATCTGATCAGCGTGGCTGAGCCTTCCAGCACAACCGGTAATGATGAGATCACCAATATCATCACGGAGGAAGCAGAAGCATTCTTTAAAGGTCAGAAATCAGTAGCGGATGTGGCGAATATCATTCAGAGCCGTGTTAAGGTCTATGTAAATGAAAACAGATAAGGAAAGGCTTGATTATTGTGAGCAGGCAGCAGGTGGATCAGAAGCGGAAGGGACATCACAAATTAGATAAGAGAATGCGGAAACTGAAGAGAAGCTCGGGGCTTTTTATAGCCCCAAGCTTTCTTGGGGTACTTGCTTTCTTTTTTCTTCCTTTTCTGGTTGTGATATTTTACTCGCTGGTGGATAACCCTATCAGCATGAATTTTGTATTTTTAGACAACTTTGTAAGTGTAATAAATAACGCGGCATTCCGTACGGCAGTGCATAATACAGTGGTATTTTCCGCAATTGCGGTGCCACTGGCCGTGGTTTTGTCCCTGCTTCTGGCAGTGGTACTGGAGGCAAAGCTTCCTTTCCGGAGTCAGTTCCGTACCTTTTTCTTAAGTCCCATGATGGTGCCGGTGGCATCCATTGTACTGATCTGGCAGGTATTGTTCCATTATAATGGTGCGGTCAATGATATTCTGGGAGTCTTCGGCGTGGAGAAGATCGACTGGCTGAAGTCAGGCTACTCCATTATTGTAATAGTGATTTTATTCCTATGGAAGAATCTGGGATATAATATGATCCTGTTTATGGCAGCACTTGCCAGCATACCCAGGGATCTGCTGGAGGTGGCGAGACTGGAAAATGCCACATCGTTACAGACCTTTTTCTATATTAAGATCCGGTATTTGTCTTCCACCTTTTTGTTTGTTACGATCATGTCCCTGATCAGCTCTTTTAAGATCTTCCGTGAGATCTATCTGCTGACAACGGATTATCCTTACGATTCCATCTATATGCTGCAGCACTTCATGAACAATAAGTTCAAAAGTCTGGATTATCAGACGCTGTCTGCAGCAGCAATACTGATGTCTCTCGTCATGATCGTGATCATCGGACTTCTGTTCGCAGTGGAAAATCATTTCGGAAAGGATGTGGAAGGCTGATGGAGCAGAAGATGAAAAAACCTGTCCCACCGGAGCTTAGAAGGGCGATCCGGTTCAAGAAGAGAAAAAAGATATTTGAGAATATCCGCATCAGCATAGCAACAGTGATCGCAGCCTTTTTTGCCATACTGTTCCTGATGCCGATCGTTCTGACGATCACCAACTCTTTCATGTCATCTTCGGAGATATCAGCGAATTATGGTTCGGTATTTGCCACCAATGATAAGGGCGGCAAGGTTTATATTTCCGAAAAAGTGAATTTGAAATTTATTCCGGATATCGTATCCTTCAGCCAGTATACGACGGTGCTTTTGAAAAGCCCGGAATATCTGCTGAAATTCTGGAATTCCGTGATCCTGGTGGGACCGATCGTACTGTTTCAGCTGATCGTGGCATCGCTGGCGTCTTATGGATTCGCCAGGTACTCGGGGAAGCTGAGGTCATTGGTATTTTTCTCCTATGTGATATTGATGCTGATGCCGTATCAGGTAACGCTGGTACCTAATTATCTGGTGGCAGAAAAGCTGAATATACTAAATACGTACTGGTCCATCTGGCTGCCCGGAATCTTTTCACCCTTTGCAGTCTATCTGCTGACGAAGTTCATGAAGAGAATTCCCGTGGGAGTCATGGAGGCGGCACAGATCGACGGTGCCGGAGAGTGGCAGATCTATCGGCTGATCTGCATGCCGCTGTGCAAAGGTGCGCTGTGTTCCGCAGCCATCCTTGTATTTATCGATTACTGGAATATGGTGGAACAGCCGCTGATCCTGTTATCCGATGCGGAGATGCATCCCCTGTCCGTGTTCTTGAGCAAGATCAATTCCGGAGAGATCGGACTGGCATTCGCCGTGGCTACGATCTACATGGTACCCAGCCTTCTGGTATTTCTCTACGGAGAAGAATATCTGGTGGACGGAATTACTTACCAGGGCGGTGTCAAAGGCTAGGAACACTGATTTTTTGATGATATACCGGCATGGATCAGACTGTCGGAGTACAGATAGAAAGTGAAGTATAGAGGAGAAGCAAGATGAACGAGAACGGTGGAAAAAAGAGAAGAGAATGGGTAAAAAATGCAGCCATTATATTCTTGTCTGTAATGTTAGTGCTGACATTTTTCTCCAACACATTTATGAACTATTCCCTTCCGGAGGTGGCGGCACAATATGTACAGTCCGGCACCATCACGGCGAAGATCCGCGGAACCGGCACGGTGGAGAGCGGAGATCCCTATAATGTGAAGATAACGGAAACCCGTACCATCTCCAGTGTCCTGGTGAAGACCGGGGATAAGGTAGAGAAGGGAGCTCCCCTGCTGCTATTGGAAGATAAAGAAAGTAAAGAACTGACGGATGCACAGAAGGCCCTGGATGAAGCAAGACTTCAGTTTGAACTTGCAATGTTGGGAAAAGATATTACAAATAGCGTTTATAATAATGTGCAGAGCGGTAATGTTTCTTCCATGGCAACATATCAGAGCAGAATCGTAGCAGCGGAAGCAGAGTGGCTATTACTACCAGCTGTTTCGAACGTGTGAATGAGTTCCTGGACGGACAGG
>OGXA01001540.1_pt1 | contig 18713 bp, 14 predicted proteins | sample 1576171 | NCBI WGS metagenome assembly OGXA01 (sample SAMEA3541587, study PRJEB24748) | human gut metagenome | biome: human gut; feature: human-associated habitat; material: faeces | place: China | collected 2012 | reverse complement strand
GCTGGGGTGACTTGCTCGTACTGGTTTTCTTCGGCTTTATCCCCGTAGGCGGAACTTATTACGTACAAGCCCACTCCATTACGGCCGACGTATGGGTAGCCTCGTTCATCTGCGGTCTGGTAATAGACACCTTGCTGGTCGTAAACAACTACCGCGACCGGGAACAGGACGCCCTCAGCGGCAAACGTACGCTGATTGTCCGTTTCGGCGAACCTTTCGGTCGTTACCTGTATCTGGGATTAGGCGTGGCAGCCGCCTTGCTCAGCCTATGGTTTGTTTATACCGGCAAAATAGAGCCGCTTGCCTTTATCTGGGCTCCCTGCGTCTACCTCTGCCTGCATGTGCTGACCTGGCACAGAATGGTAGCCATACGAAGCGGTAAAAAGCTGAACAGCATATTAGGTGAAACCTCACGTAATATGCTGTTCTTCGGCTTGTTGCTAAGCCTTGCCTTTATTCTGTAACGGTTATTTCTTTCCGTACATTCTTTCGTAGTACTTCTGATAATCGCCGCTGGTAACTTCTTCCACCCAGTCCTGATTATTCAGATACCATTCGATGGTCTTAACGATACCCACTTCAAATTTTGTTTCGGGATACCAGCCTAAGGCATCCGTTATCTTGGTGGGGTCGATGGCATAACGCTGGTCATGACCGAGGCGGTCCTTCACGAACGTTATCAGATCTTCGTTTATCCAACTGATGTCAATCTGTCCGTCGGCATCTTTCACTTGCTTTTTCAGGACTGCACGGTATTTCGGCTCCTCTTCCATGAGACGGCGGATAGTAGCGATAGTCAGTTTCACAATCTCCAGATTGGTCTTTTCGTTATGGCCGCCTACGTTATAAACCTCACCTTCCACGCCTTTGCGCACTACAAGGTCGATGGCTTTGCAGTGATCTTCCACGTACAGCCAGTCGCGTACATTGCTGCCGTCACCGTACACTGGCAGGTTCTTGCCTTCAAGGATATTCTTTATAATCAGCGGAATCAGTTTTTCCGGGAAGTGATACGGGCCGTAGTTATTGGAACAGCGGGTAATGGTGACAGGCATTTTGTAGGTATCATGATAGGCCATCACCACCATATCGGCACTGGTCTTGGAAGCGCTGTACGGGCTATGCGGACACAGCGGGGTCTTCTCCGTGAAGAAGCCTTCCGCTCCCAGCGAACCGTAAACCTCGTCCGTAGATACCTGATGATAGCGCACTCCGTTACGCCAGGTAGGATAGCCTGACTCGTCCTTGCCCGTCACCCATGCACGACGGGCGGCATCCAGCAGATTCTGAGTACCCAGAATGTTGGTCATAAGGAACAGTTGCGGATTCTCGATACTGCGGTCTACATGGCTTTCGGCTGCGAAGTTCACCACATAATCGAATTTATATTGGGCAAACAGTTCATCGGCAAGGATACGGTCGCAAATGTCGCCTTTCACAAAGAAGCAACGTTCATCATCGATGTCCTTGGCAATAGTACCTAAATTGCCCGCATAGGTCAGGGCATCCAATATTACAACTTTTATATCGTCGTGCTTTGCCAGAATATACTTTATATAATTAGCTCCGATAAAACCGGCAGCACCGGTTACAAGATAAGTCTTCATAAATTAAAAATTGAGAATTAAAAATTAAGAAATAGAGAAGTCACATGTTTCTTGTCAGCGGTACGAATCTGCAAGTTCCATCAGATATTTGCCGTATTCGGTTTTTCCGAGCTGTTCACCGAGACGATGGAGCTGGTCTACATCTATCCAGCCTTTGCGCCATGCTATCTCCTCAATACAGCTCACACGGAACCCCTGACGGTTCTGTATGGTAGCAACGAAATTGCTTGCTTCGAGCAGGCTGTCGCAATTACCCGTATCCAACCAGGCGAATCCACGTCCGAAGAGTTCCACTTTCAGCGTTCCTTCTTCCAGATAAAGACGGTTGAGGTCGGTTATTTCATATTCACCGCGGGCGGAAGGCTTCAAGGCGGCGGCCTTTTCCGTTACAGTAGAATCGTAGAAGTACAAACCGGGAACCGCATAATTGCTCTTGGGCTGTGCCGGTTTCTCTTCCAGAGAAATGGCCTTGCCGTCGGCATCGAACTCTACCACGCCGTATGCACGCGGGTCTTTTACATAATAACCGAAGATACATGCACCCTTCTCGATAGAAGCGGCACGCTTCAACATGGCGGAAAAGCCCTGACCATAGAACATATTATCGCCCAGAATAAGGCATCCCGGCTCACCGTTCAGAAATTCCGCTCCGAGCACGAAAGCCTGTGCCAGTCCGTTGGGCTTTTCCTGTATCTTATAAGAAAAAGACATGCCAAGCTCCTCGCCTGTTCCTAACAAATCGCGAAACATGGGTAAGTCGCGCGGAGTGGAGATAATCAGCACTTCACGTATTCCCGCCAGCATCAATGTGGAAAGGGGGTAGTAAATCATGGGTTTGTCGTAGACCGGCATAATCTGCTTGGAGATAGCCTTTGACAATGGATAGAGACGAGTGGCGCTGCCACCTGCAAGAATAATTCCTTTCATATTTCAGTTCTTTATTGGATTGACTTCAAATGTAGAATAAAATAAGAAGGAGGACAATGCCCCACGGCTCTCGTTGCTATTCAGGGCACAAAGTTCTGAAAAAGTTCTGACATGACAAAATAATAAAGTCAAAATCAGCCGGCAAGCTCTATGACTTCAAGGTCTTTGAACACGCCGTTGTCCACAACGAAACGCACCATGGTACGCACTTTATGAAAGCCGTAAATGCCCGCTGCGCCGGGGTTTATATGAAGCATGCCCAGTGTCTTGTCGAACTTCACCTTCAATATATGCGAATGACCGCTGATGAACAGCTTGGGCGGATGCACCAGGATGCTTCCCTGTATGGACGGATCGTATTTGCCGGGATAGCCGCCGATATGTTTCATCAGCACCTCGGCGCCGTCTACCGTAAAGCGGAGCACCTGCGGATAGAGCCGGCGCAGATCCTGCCCGTCTATGTTGCCGTACACCGCACGGAACGGACGGAAAGCCGCCAGCTTCTGTGCCACTTCCAACGTACCGATGTCACCTGCATGCCATATTTCATCGCACGGCTCGAAGTACTGCAAATACTTCTCATCCCAATACCCGTGCGTATCCGACAGTAAACCAACTTTTGTCATTTTTCATTTGTTTATGTGTGCAAAGGTAGCTATATTTGGAAAATAAACCTAATCTTATTTATGGAGAGCAGATATTTCAAGCGCGACATCAGTTGGTTGTCATTCAACTACCGGGTATTGCTGGAAGCGGAAGACGATACACTGCCGCTGTACGAGCGCATCAACTTTATATCCATATACTCGTCCAACCTGGAAGAGTTCTACAAAATACGTGTGGCCGACCATAAGGCCATTGCCACCGGCGCCGCACACAGCGATGAAGAGAGTGTGCAGTCCGCCATGCAACTGGTGTCCGAAATCAACGAAGAGGTGAACCGCCAACTGGAAGAGCGTATCCGCATCTACGAACAGAAAATACTGCCCGCCCTGCGGCAACAGCACATCATCTTCTACCAGAGCCGCAACGTAGAGCCTTTTCATAAAGAATTCCTGCGGAGCTTCTTCCGGGAAGAAATCTTTCCGTATCTCTCTCCCGTACCCGTCAGCAAGGACAAGGTAATATCGTTCCTGCGCGACAACCGTCTGTACCTTGCCATACGACTGTATCCGAAAGGAGACAAGGGCACAGAGGGACAAGCAAACAAAGGAAGAACTCCCCAATACTTCGTGATGAAGCTGCCCTACAGCAAAGTGCCCCGCTTCATCGAGCTGCCCAAGCACGGGAAGAACTACTACCTGATGTTCATCGAGGACATCATCAAAGCCAATATCGACACGATATTCCCCGGCTACGATGTGGACAGCAGCTACTGCATCAAAATTTCGCGGGATGCGGACATACTGATAGACGAGTCCGCCAACACATCCGAAATTATAGAGCAGGTGAAAAGCAAAGTGAAAAAACGCAAGATAGGAGCCGTCTGCCGTTTTGTGTACGACCGCGCCATGCCCGACAATTTTCTGGACTTCCTTGTAGATGCCTTCCGCATCAACCGCCAGGAACTGGTTCCGGGCGACAAACACCTCAATATGGAAGACCTGCGGCATCTGCCCAATCCGAACAATGCCGTGCGCCCCATCCGCAAGCCTCAGCCCATGAAGCTAACCTGCCTGGACGAGCGGGAGTCCATCTTCCGGTATGTGGAGAAAAAAGACCTGCTGTTGCACTACCCGTACCACTCTTTCGAGCACTTCATCCATTTCCTGTACGAAGCCGTACACGAACCCACCGTGCGCGAAATCATGGTAACCCAATACCGCGTTGCGGAAAACTCCGCAGTTATCAACACCCTGATAGCCGCCGCACAGAACGGCAAGAAAGTAACCGTTTTCGTAGAGCTGAAAGCCCGTTTCGACGAAGAGAACAACCTTGCCACCGCCGAGATGATGAAAGCCGCCGGTATCAATATCCTGTTCAGCCTGCCCGGACTGAAGGTACATGCCAAAGTAGCCCTTGTGCTGCGCCGCGACAGACAAGGTCACAAACTGCCTAGCTATGCCTACATCAGCACCGGAAATTTCAACGAAAAGACCGCCACGCTCTATGCCGACTCCGGTCTGTTCACCTGTAACCCCATACTCGTAAACGACCTGCACAACCTGTTCCGCACTTTTCAGGGCAAGGAAAATCCCGTGTTCCACCGCCTGCTGGTGGCACGCTTCAACCTGATTCCCGAACTGAACCGCCTCATCGACCATGAAATAGAACTGGCGAAAAGCGGAAAACAAGGAAGGATTATACTCAAAATGAACGCCCTGCAAGACCCCGCCATGATAGACCGCCTGTACGAAGCCTCGCAGGCCGGAGTCAGGATAGACCTTATTGTACGGGGTATCTGCTGCCTCATTCCCGGACGGAAGTACAGCCGTAACATCCGTGTAACACGTATTGTGGATACATTTCTGGAACATGCCCGCGTGTGGTACTTCGGCAACGGCGGGAAGCCGAAACTTTTCCTCGGTTCGCCGGACTGGATGCGCCGGAACCTGTATCGCCGCATAGAGGCTGTAACCCCAATTCTGGACCCGAATTTGAAACGGGAACTGTCGGACATGCTTTCCATCCAGCTCTCGGACAAGCGCAAAGCCTGCTTTGTGGACGACCACCTGCGTAACCGCTGGAAATCAGCCCGTCCGCAAAAGGAGAAAGTACGGGCGCAATATACTTTCTACGAATACCTGAAAAGCGGAGAACTGAGAGTGGAAAGCTGAGAGAGAAGTTTGTAACATTTCTGTAACATATATGACATTTCCCTGCAACACGAAACACGTTCCTTTGCAACCGGAAATAAAATACATGTTATGGAAACTATCTACTTATGCATTGTCATCTTTCTGTTCGTCCTCGCGGTCTTCGACCTCGTCGTGGGTGTCAGTAATGATGCGGTTAACTTTCTACAATCTGCTGTCGGAGCCAAAGCAGCATCTTTCAAGACGATACTGTTTATAGCAGGTATCGGTGTATTCATCGGCGCTGCCCTCTCCAACGGCATGATGGACATCGCCCGTCACGGTATCTACCAGCCGGAGCATTTTTATTTTGCGGAAATCATGTGCATCCTGTTGGCAGTGATGCTGACAGACGTGGTACTGCTGGATGTATTCAACACCATGGGAATGCCGACGTCCACCACCGTATCCATGGTCTTTGAGCTGCTGGGCGGAACCTTTGCCCTCGCCCTCATCAAAGTGTACAGCAGCGATACGCTCGGGCTGGGCGATCTTATCAACACAGACAAGGCATTGTCCGTTATCATGGCGATATTCGTATCCGTAGCCATCGCTTTCTTCTTCGGTATGCTGGTGCAATGGCTGGCACGTATCATCTTCACCTTCAACTACACCAAAAAGATGAAGTACAGCATCGGTATCTTCGGCGGTATCGCAGCTACTTCCATCATCTACTTCATGCTGATAAAAGGCTTGAAGGACAGCTCTTTCATGACTCCCGAAAACAAGCACTGGATACAGGAGAACACTGCTATGCTCATCGGTTGCTTCTTCGTGTTCTTCACCATATTGATGCAGGTGCTGCACTGGTGCAAGGTAAACGTATTCAAGATAGTGGTTCTTCTGGGTACTTTCGCCCTCGCCCTCGCCTTTGCCGGCAACGACTTGGTGAACTTCATAGGTGTGCCCCTTGCCGGTTACTCCTCTTTCATCGACTATATGACCAACGGCACTGCCGCAGGTCCCGACGGCTTCCTGATGACCTCACTGCTCGGCCCTGCCAAAACGCCGTGGTACTTCCTTATCGGTGCGGGCGCCATCATGGTATATGCGCTGTGCACATCCAAGAAAGCACACAATGTAATCAAGACTTCCGTCGACCTCTCCCGCCAGGACGAAGGTGAAGAGAGCTTCGGCAGCACTCCCATAGCACGTACACTGGTACGTTTCAGTATGACGATAGCCAACGGACTTTCCAAAGTGATGCCCGAAAGCGGCAAACGCTGGATTGAGACCCGTTTCCAAAAGGACGAAGCCATCATTGCCGACGGTGCGGCGTTCGACTTGGTACGTGCCTCCATCAATCTGGTACTTGCCGGCCTGCTCATTGCCCTGGGTACTTCATTGAAACTCCCGCTCTCCACCACTTACGTTACTTTCATGGTGGCTATGGGTACTTCCCTTGCCGACCGCGCCTGGGGACGCGACTCCGCCGTGTTCCGTATCACCGGCGTACTGAGCGTTATCGGCGGCTGGTTCATCACTGCCGGAGCGGCGTTTACCATCTGTTTCTTCGTTACCTTCGTAATTCATTTCGGCGGTACAATCGCTATCATCGCCCTTATCGGTCTGGCAGTATTCATGCTGATACGCAGCCAGGTAATGTACAAGAAGCGCAAAGAGAAGGAAAAAGGAAACGCTACCATCAAGCAACTGATGCAGAGCACGGACAACATGGAGATTCTGGAATTGCTGCGCAAGCACACCCGTGAGGAATTGGGCAAAATACTGGAATTTACGGAAGATAACTTCGAACGCACCGTTACCGCTTTCCTGCACGAAAACCTGCGCGGACTGCGCCGGGCAATGGGTTCCGTGAAGTTCGAGAAACAACTGATTAAACAGATGAAACGTACCGGTACGCTTGCCATGTGCCGCCTGGACAACAATACGGTGCTCGAAAAAGGACTTTACTACTACCAGGGCAATGACTTTGCCAGCGAACTGGTATATAGTGTGGGACGTCTTTGCGAACCGTGTCTAGAGCATATCGACAATAACTTCAAACCGCTCGACACCATCCAGAAAGGCGAGTTTGCCGATGTAACGGAAGACATCGTTTACCTGCTGCAGGTGTGCCGCCACAAGCTGGAGAACAACAACTACAATAACTTCGAGGAAGATATACACAAAGCCAACGACCTGAACGGCCAGCTCGCCCACCTGAAACGCGAAGAGTTACAGCGCATTCAAAGCCAGTCCGGCAGCATTAAGGTAAGCATGGTGTATCTGACGATGATACAGGAAGCACAGAATATTGTGACCTACTCCATCAACCTGATGAAGGTGAGCCGAAAATTCCAGGCGGAAGAGTAAGGACATTCCTTTATCAACCGAAAGTCAAGCGATATACATTTTGCTAAGAGGTTGTCAAAACTAAAATGAGCCTCTGAAAAGTTACAGATTGTAATTATAACCTTTAAAAGGGTCGTATCAAACTCCACTTTGAGAGTTATGATACGACCCTTTTCTGATTCTTTCAGAATGTGCAAATTTCAAGTTAAAAATTTATCTCCTCAAAATTGAATTTTGACACACTCCCTGTTTTTTTCCATAGAGTGCCGGAGCCTATTTCAGCCCCATTTTTTCCGCCCGTTGCAGCATAAACGCGCGGGCAGCTTCATACTCATTGGGAATGACGCCGTCCAATATGGCATCCTTGATAGCACTCTTCAATGCACCCACTTGCTGGCAGGGGGGAAGATTGAATGTTTTCATAATCTCCTCACCGCTGACAGGAGGCTGGAAGTTACGGATACGGTCGCGCTCTTCCAAGTCCTTCAGTTTCTGACGCACCAGTTGGAAGTTGTTCAGAAAGCGCTGCTTGCGCTCCATATTCTTGGAAGTGATATCGGCCTCACACAAGGTCATGAGGTCGTCTATATCATCGCCAGCCTCAAACAGCAGACGGCGTACAGCCGAGTCGGTCACCACATCATCCGCTATCACTATGGGACGCATGTGCAACCCTACCAGCTTCTGCACGTATTTCATCTTCTCATTCATGGGAAGCTTCATTCTCCGGAAGATATCGGGTATCATCTTCTCGCCGATGAAGTTATGGTTGTGGAATGTCCACCCGGCACGAGGTTCCCAGCGTTTGGTCGCCGGTTTGGCTATATCGTGCAGAAGGGCTGCCCAGCGCAGCCAGAGGTTATCGGTCTTTTTGCTGATATTATCGAGCACTTCGAGCGTATGGTAGAAGTTGTCCTTATGCGCCCTGCCATTACGGGTTTCAACGCCTTGCAAGGCAACCAGTTCCGGGAAGATGAGCTGCAACAGGCCCGAACGGTCCAAGTCTATAAATCCTTTGGACGGGACGGGAGAGAGCAGAATCTTGTTCAGCTCGTCTGCAATGCGCTCTTTGGATATGATGGAGATGCGCTCTTTGTTGCGGCATAAGGACTCGAACGTATCATCGTCGATATAGAAATTCAGTTGGGTGGCAAAGCGGATACAACGCATCATGCGCAGAGGGTCGTCGCTGAAGGTGATGTCCGGGTCAAGCGGCGTGCGGATGGTCTTCTCCTTCATGTCCGCCATTCCGCCGAAAGGGTCTACCAGTTCGCCGTAACGCTGACTGTTCAGGCAGACCGCCAAGGCATTGATAGTAAAATCCCGGCGGTTCTGGTCGTCTTCCAGCGAGCCGTCCTCAACAATCGGTTTGCGCGAATCGTGCGTGTAGGACTCTTTACGTGCACCCACAAACTCCACTTCCGTGCCGTGATACTTCAACTGCGCCGTCCCGAAATTCTTGAAAACAGAAAGATGCGCACCGCGACCCAAACGCCTGGCAAGCGCCTCGGCCATTACAATGCCGCTGCCCACTACTACCACATCGATGTCTTTGGAAGGACGCTGCAGGAATATGTCGCGCACGTAGCCGCCGACTACGTAGCACTCCAGTCCCAATTCATCCGCTGTTTCGGAAATCCGCTTAAATATGCTGTCACTGAAACGCTGCTTCAGTTCTTCTGTCGTCAATTCAATCATTTGTCAATAAATCATTTTGAGGGTGCAAAGATACGGATATTATTTTTTATTTTTGCCCCCACTAACATCAAGAATGAAAATTATGAAGAAAGCAGCATTCCTTGCGTGCCTCTGCTGCACGCTCTTCTCTTGCAGCAATGTAGAGAAAAAAGCAGGAGAGAAACTCCAGGCAGCCCGCGAAGCGTTTGAACGCGGAGATTACAGCGAAGCGAAGATTCAGATTGACAGCATCAAGATACTCTATCCCAAGGCCTTTGAAACACGCCGCGAGGGTATCGGACTGATGCAGCAGGTGGAACTGAAAGAACAGGAGAAAACGCTGGTCTACCTCGACAGTATGCTCCAGGAAAAACAAAAAGAGGTGGATGCCATCAAGAAGAATTATACTTTCGAGAAAGATGCCGAATATCAAAAAATCGGTAATTACCTGCATCCCTCACAAGTAATAGAAAAGAACCTGCACCGCTCTTACCTGCGCTTTCAGGTAGATGAAACCGGAGTGATGAGCATGACTTCCATCTATTGCGGCCCGCATAACATCCATCACCTCGCAGTGAAAGTCACCGCACCCGACGGCAGTTTTGCCGAAACCCCGGCTTCCAAAGACAGCTATGAAACGACCGATTTGGGCGAGAAGATAGAGAAAGCGGACTATAAACTGGGCGAAGACGGTAATGTAATCGCTTTCCTCAATCTGAATAAAGACAAGAATATCCGCGTACACTATCTTGGCGAACGTTCCTATGCCACTGTCATGACACCGAACGACCGCAAGGCGGTGGCAGCTGTCTATGAACTGGCGCAACTGCTGTCTTCCATCACGGAAATCAAGAAGAATATGGAAGAGGCCAACCTGAAGATTGAGTTCGTAAAACGCAAAATGCAGGAAAGAGAAAGTAAGAAGACGGAGTAACAAATCTGAAGATATGCCGGTTACGCACTATTCAGGGTACTATTTTTAGGCACGGATTACGCAGAATTACGCGGATTACACGGAAAAAGAATAAAATAAATCCGTGCAATCCGCGTAATTCTGCGTAATCCGTGCCTAAAAAAACATCAATCACTACCCAACACACCTCTCCTATAGATTAGGATTCGCATTCGTCTCCTTTTCCGGAATGGCATACAAATAATACACACTGTTCGGCACAAACTTCGTTCCGTCGGGAAAGGAAGTAAACCAATGACCTTCGGGGTTATATTCCCTATAAGTATCTCCCTGCTGCCAACAATCGTACGTTTTCTCCGCTTCCTCTTTCGTCAACGGCATGCGTTCTACCGAACGTTGCGTACGGAGAATATCGGTAATGCCGAATCCCTCACCCCACAATTCGCGGCGACGTTCCAGCAGAATATCATCGACAAGCCGTTCCTGCGTCTTGCCTGCCAGGTCATAATCGGCAAGTCCGCGGGCATTACGCAATGTGTTCAACGGCTTCACGGCTTCCTCCAACCGTCCTTCACGAGCCAGTGCTTCCGCAGCTATCAGATACATCTCGGCGGAACGCATCACGACTATATCACCGGTCTGGTCGGCACGGATGCGGAACTTGCGATAACCCAAATAGCCTTCGCGCATCCACTGGAACAGCTCCAGACGGATATCCCCCGTTTCGAAAATGTCCTTAAAATGCGGGTCGGCCATAAAACTGTTATACGCATCGGGAGTCACCACATCAATATAATAGAAATTATAACTGGCGTCGGACTGACTCACAGATTGGGGATGCCCCCACATCCACTCGGTATTGGATATGTCGTTAAAGCCCATATACGTTTTGGCATCCGTCATCAAAGTATATCCTTCAGCCGCCTCAAGTGCAGCCCCGGCGGCTTCATTCCATTGTCCGGTAAGCAAACAGGCACGTGCCAGCAATCCGTTGACAACACTTACATCCGGCTTGAACTTGGATTTGTCGTCCGGACGGACATACCCTTCAAGAAGCTCCTTAGCCTTATTCAGGTCTTTGAATATCTGCGTATATATCTCTTCCAGGGTAGCCTTCCCTTTGGGCTCTGTCGTAGAGGCGGTAGGTTCCGTATAAAGAGGAACAGCTGGTGCGGAAGGGTCTTTCAGGTAAGTAAACTGGTAGTGCTGAGCCAGATGCAGGTAACAGAAAGCCCGCAAAGCGTAGGCTTGCCCCTGGGAATGGCGGAAATCGGCCGTATTATCATCACCGGTCGCGATAATAGAAATGGCGGTATTGCAATTGTCGATAGTCTTGTACATCAGATACCAGGCAAATGCGGTACGGTTGTTGGCCGGCATCCCCACATCGTTAAACTGGTAGGATGAGTTGAAGCCATACATCGGACGCGACACCACATCGTCCGCCATCATGTCGTCCTGCAACATCAGGGCGCGATAGCCGATATTGGCATACGTACTGCTGTACTCAAACAAGTTATACCATGCACCGTTGAAGATACGTCCGGCATTGGAAGGTACGGGGACGATACCCGAATCTACGGCGTCCGTAGGTTTGTTGTCGAGAAAGTCTCCGCTGCACGAGGACAAGACGGATAATAATCCCACTGCGAGGATTGCTGTATTTTTAAGGAAAGTATTCATTGTTAACAGTGATTTAGAATGAAACATTAAGCCCGCCCGAAATGGAACGCATGGCAGGATAACGGTAATAGGTCAGTCCTGTGATGCCCTGCTCCGGGTCCAGTCCCTGATTCTTGGAGAAAGTCAGCAGGTTGTCCGCCTGTACAAAAAGTTGCAGGCTGTTCAGGCTGATTTTCTTTATCAACGGCTGCGGGAAGTTGTAGGACAGCGTGATGTTCTTCATCCGCAGATACGAATTGTTGAACAGATTGCGGGTGGAGTTGGAGTTCCAGTTATTGGACACTGTTTTCAGGGCCGGCACGTCCGTGTAGCGGTTTTCCGGCGTCCAGCGTTTCAGTATCTCGGTAGACCAGGCACGTCCCGGATTGCTTCCATTGCTCCACAGCATCGTAACGTCACGGTCTACGATATAACCGCCTATGCTGTAGGCAAAGATGGCGGATAACTCAAAACCCTTGTATGAGAAAGCGGTGTTGAACCCGCCATACACCTTAGGGAGCGAAGATTTGTCCACATAGTAATAATCAGCCTGAGCATAGTCATTGGTGGTGGTGCGTCCGGTGATATTGCCCTGCTCATCCTTCACGTTCTTATACCACAGCGGGTCGCCGTTGTCCGGGTCTACCCCTGCCCATTCGCGCAGATAGAAGTCATAGACCGAACGCCCTTCCTTCAGGCGGGTAACTCCGGTAACGGGCATGTCTTTCAGCGGAAGGTCGGTCACCACGTTCTTGTAGTGCGTAAGGTTGACACCCATACGCCACATAAAGTCACGGGTGTGTATAAGCGTTCCTTTAAGGTCTATTTCAAAGCCCGTATTCTTTAAAGCACCTATATTCTCGTCCATAGAAGTATAACCCAGGGAAGTTGCCAACGGACGGGAATACAGCAGGTCTTTGGAACGGCGCTGGAAGAAATCGAACGAACCGGAGAAACGGTTATCGAACAATGAAAAGTCGATACCTACATTGAGGTTGAGATTAGTCTCCCATTTCAAATCGGGCGTTGCAAGACGGTCGGACACCAAAGCATTCTCACCTGCCTGTGAAACGATGGAATACAGTCCGCTGCTGGCATAATACGTACCCAGGTTGTCATTGCCCTGCGCGCCATAACTGGCCTTTAAGGTCAGGGCGGAAAGCCAGTCGGCGGTATTCTGCATGAACGCTTCGCGGTCTATGCGCCACGAAGCTCCCAACGACCAGAAATTGCCCCAGCGTGTACCCGGTGCGAAACGCGAGGAACCGTCGCGGCGGTAGGAAGCGGAGAAGAAATACTTGCTCCGGTAGTCATATTGGGCATTGATAAGATAGCCTAACAGTGAATAATCGATGCGATAGCCCGTGCCTGCGGTTACAAGCGAACCGACAGCCAGTTCCGGCATATCGGGCACAGCCATGTTGCTTCGTGCCGCCTGCAACACATCGTAACGGTAAGAGTAAGCCTCTTGTCCGGCAAGGATATTGAAGTGGTGCTCGCCGAAAGTCTTATCGTAGGTCACGATGTTATTCCATGTCCATGAGAAGGTACGGGTATATTCGCGGCTTGCTCCACCGCCCGTATTGACGGCAGGGCCAATTTTGGGATTGGTATAATCCAGCGTATTGTAGTCTATCAGGTCGAAGTTGAAGCTGGTCTTGAATTTCAATCCTTCAAGGAAAGTGATCTCAAGGAAAGTACGTCCGGAGAACTCGTCCCGCATACGCTCAGATTTATCATTGGGTAAGGTTGCAGGCAGGTTCCAGTTGGCTGTAGCGCCCGACGGCCGGTAGGAACCGAAGTCGTAAATCCGCTTTCCTTCCGAGTCGAGTTTGTATGTACCGTCGGCGTTCATCTCATACACAGGATAAAAATCGGGCATTAGACGTCCGGCGTTAATGACATTGCTCGTCTTGGCATCGGACGAAACCGGATAGTTCTGTATGGAGTGGGCATAGCTCATATTCACACCGCCGCGCAACCAACGGGTTATCTCGCTCGAAATGTTGGAACGCAAGTTGAAGCGTTGGTAACCGGACTCAAGGGCAATACCCTTGTCGTTCAGATAGCCGGCCGAGAAATAGTACTGGTTGGTCTTTCCGCCACCGGAAACATTCAATCCGACTTCCGTACGCAATGCCTGTTGTTCCATTTCCTTCTGCCAATCCACATTCCAAAGCGGAGTAGCGCCGGCAAGCAGTTTGCCGTCCGTACCTACAGGTTGCGGATAGTTGGGTCCGTAGGGATTAGGGCCGCCGCCCATCAGCTTGCCTACCAGGTCTTTCGAGGCTTGGGCAGCTGCGGTCTGCGGAGTATATTTATCCGAATTCAGAGCATATTGGTTGCGCAAAGCTTCCCAATAGAGTTCGAAGTACTGATTGGTTCCAACACGGTCGTAATCGCGGATAGCCCGGTTGGAACCACCGAAGCTGGCATTGATGCTGACCGTGGTTTTCGAGTCGGTATGTCCCTGCTTGGTAGTTATGATAATGACACCGTTGGCTCCCCGCGAACCGTAGAGAGCAGCCGAAGCGGCATCTTTCAGTACCGTCAGCGAAGCTATATCTTCCGGATTAATGGAGTTGATGCTACCGTCGAAAGGGACGCCGTCCACCACATAAAGCGGGGCGCTCGACGCATTGATAGAGCCGATACCGCGAATACGTATTTCAGCATCCGTACCCGGCTGGCCGCTGGGCGCACTTGCCTGAAGTCCGGAAACCGTACCTTCGAGCGCACGCGACACATTGGACACCTGCATCTTGGCAATCTCGCTCCCCTTTACCGTGGAAGCCGCTCCCGTAAAGCTATACTTCTTGGCAGTGGCATAAGCCACCACCATTACCTCATCCAGTTGTTCGCTGTCCGGAAGCAATTCCGCATTGACAACTGTGCGTCCATTGACTTTCTGTTCTGTAGTTTTCAGTCCGATAAAGCTAAAGACCAGCGTACCGTCCGCCGGTACGGTAAGGGTATATTTCCCGTCAACGTCAGTTACCGTTCCGTTGTGAGTACCTTTCACCAATACCGATGCTCCCGGCAAAGGTTCTCCTTCCGACATCACAATGCCCGATACACGGATATCACCGTCTGCTGAAGCCTGTAATGCTGCCACGAAGAATATAAACAGTGATATTAACAAAAAGCGCAGTTTACTATTCATTCCGTTAAATTTTGGTTAGACTTCATTAACAAAAGAATAGAAATTTTGTTCAGAACCTGCTTAATTTTTGTTCAGCATTCTTTAGAGAATTCTTTGTGAGGATGTTTTTCTGTCTTTATGAGGAGTATAGCAAGCTATATAACTCTTTAATCAAAATATAAACAAACCCTAAGATACAGTTATCTTTTCATTGCGGAAAGCCTACCATTCCAGTCGGGGAAGGTAACTGCTCAAGCAGTTGCGCAAGGTGCTCAATGTAATGGGCTTTACCAATACTTCCGAAGCACCGCTCTTTATGGCATTTTCACGGTCGGTAGAGAAAGCATAGGCCGTTTGCATGATAACAGGCAATATTCCGCCTTCCCGGCGTATAATTTGTGTAGCTTCCAAACCATTCATTACAGGCATCTTAATATCCATCAGTATTGCATCCGCCCTGTCACGGTATTCACGAAACAAAGAGACAATCTCCTCACCGTTCTTCGCCCACATTATCTCACACTTTCTCCCTATAATAGCCTTTATCAACTTAAAGTTACTATCATCGTCTTCCGCAACAAGGATGAGCGGACGGTAATCTACCGATTGATTATCGATTTCCATAACCTGTATTATTGTTTGTCCGAGACAAAGGTATAAAAAATAATATATTTGCATTATCTTTGCACCTTATTTTTAAAAACGACATAATGATTTCTATTGACGGACTCGCCGTAGAATTCGGCGGCACAACCTTATTCAGTGACATATCCTTCGTAATCAACGAAAAAGACCGTATCGCCCTCATGGGAAAGAACGGAGCCGGAAAAAGTACATTACTTAAAATACTCGCCGGAGTGCGGCAGCCGTGGGCGCGGGACAGGCTGTCCAGAAAGGCGGACGTGGAGCCCTTGCCGTTGGTGCCCACGATCTGGGCCACCACAAAGGGCGGGCGGGAAAGGCCCAGGCGGGAGAGGGCGGTCTCCATGCGCGTCAGGCTCAGGTCCATGTGGAAGAGACCAAGGCCGTCCAGGTGTTCCCAGATCTGGTCGATGGTCGTGAAACGCTTTGCAGTCTTCATGCCGCGACCATGCCACAATTCCCTGTCCTTGTCAGCGCTTGCGCCAAGGGGAAAAACGTTCCATCGCAGGATGGCCGTACGAAAAAAATATTTTATGCCTGTGGCTGCTGCGGCGTACTGACTGCAAGTGGTGGCCGGGGGATCGGGCAGCATAGTGATGCCTGTTGCAGACCGGGCTGCTTGCGGCAGTCCCATTCCCTTGCTAGGCTGGATTCCGAAAAGGAGGCTATGCATGATCCGTCTTGAAAAGGCCGGCCGGGAAGATCTGGCTGCTCTTGTACAGTTGCAGGAAATGGTGCGGGCGCGTCTGCTGCCGGAAGGGCAGCCTTTGCCCGAGACGGCCGGAGATTCGCTGGAGGATTTTTTTGCTCACGGCGTGGTGTTGCGGGCCCTGATGGAAGACGACACCATGGTGGGTGCCGTAGGCGGGCGAGAAGTGGACGGCGGACAGCATTTGGCCCAGCTGCTGGTGCATCCGCAATGGCAGGGACAGTATGTGGAGACCATGCTGCTGTTGCAGATGGAAAGCCTGCTGCCCGAGGCCCGGCGCGAACTGCTGTTCCCGGCACGGGATGCCGCGGATCTGCGGCCACTGCTGTGGCTGGGCTATACCGTCAGTGAAGAGACGCCCCTGCCGCACGGCCTGACCCTGTACCGGCTGGAGAAGTCATCGATCTAAATGCCGGATGATTCAGAGGGGGACAAGGGCAGGGCCGTATATCCAGCCAAAACAGTGATGCCTTGAGAGCAGATCTTCTGCATTGAAATGCCCAGCTTTTCCATAGTGTGATTCTCGCCGTTCAGATTTCTGCCCACAGAAAAATTCCACTTTATGGAATAAACGGGCGTAGTCTGAGGAAGCATGACGGAGAGGAAAGAACATGCCATTGGCACTTGGAACAGTTATCCTCGTCCTCGCTATCATACTTCTACTTGGACAAGGGAATTTTTTCAGAGGATGCGTACGGTTTTGGAAAGCCCAGCTGATACTTCTGGTCGTATATCTGCTGCTCTCTGGCTGGGCGTGTATCTGTGCCCTGTTGAATTGATCGAGACTACGGACGATCTATCAAGTCGGCATTTCCATCCTTGCTAATATTTTTTATTTTACTAAGCTTGGTATAGATCCACTGTAATCAAGGTAATGAAAGATATGCTGGAGTAACTGTTTTTTGTGAATTATTTCTTGGAAACGGAGAAGATTATGGGGCGCGTTGTAAAAGACGAGAAGGAACTTGCGCAAGCAATCAAAAATAATGTAGACTATATAGAAGTAGAAGGCGGAATAAAAGATTTTTTTATAAAGGTGAAAGGGACTGGAAAAATTGCATGGACATTGTGTATAGGATGTCTTGCAATTGCTGCTGCCATGACTGCTTATATGGTCACGAAAGAGGATGGAGATATTAAAAAAACAGCAGTTGCAGCTATATCTGCAACTGCAGCTGCCGCTATACTTGGGCCAACAACAGCTGCAACATGCGTGATGATGGCAGTTGCCGCTGGTGGTGTCGACGTGCTTAACAAGCTTCGTGAATATCGTATAGAAGAACAAGGGGGCAGGCTGTTTCTTGTAAAATAGAAATTCTTGAAATTTGTATATGGTATAAATACTATTTTGACGTATAAATAAATAATTTGTCTCTTTGGATCGATATCAGTAATGAAAAGTTGATATCCAAGAAGCACTGAGAGAAATTCCAGATAGATTTTCCTCGTTCATTCCATCCGCATGTGAGGACCGTGCCCCAAAAACAAAGTCTGGAAGTCAGCCACAAGAGAATGTCCACTTCTGTTATGCGGGATAAAAAAAGGTGGATACACGCGGGCATGCATGTATCCACCTGATCGTTCCATGGCGCGCCCGGGAGGATTCGAACCCCCGGCCAAGAGCTTAGAAGGCTCCTGCTCTATCCACCTGAGCTACGAGCGCGTGCTGTCCTTATAGGTGGCAAGCGTCTGTCCGTCAAGAGGGGGCAGCCTGCCATGGTCCATGCGGTGGGGCAGGGGGCGGAACTCCTTGCCTGCCCCTGTCCGAAGCCGAAGCGCCGGCCATCCATTTCTTCCTGCCCCGGGAAGGAACGGGCAGTATGTGCGCCATGTCCCGGCCGCCCTTGTGTTCCGCATCCAGGCGTGGCAAATTCTGTACTTACCGATAGTTTTTTACTGTTCCAGGCACGCGGGAGGTCCCATGAATTTTCAGGAAAAGTGGCGCAAATTGCTCCTTCCCCTGCGCTACGGGGGCAGCGGGGTGGATTTCAAGAAGCTGGACCCGGCCCGCAGCCCGTTTTTGCAGGATCGGGACCGCATCATCTATTCCAGTTCGTTCCGGCGTCTGGCCCGCAAAACGCAGGTGCATCCGCTGGTGCGTAACGACCACATCCATACGCGCCTCAGCCATTCGCTGGAAGTCAGCAGCGTGGGGCGTTCGCTGGGCGCCATGGCGGGCTATTTTTTGCGCCGCCGGGGCGAGCTGCCGGAGTATGCCGCACCGGAATTCCCCGGCCAGATCCTTGAGGCCGCCTGCCTGGCCCACGATATCGGCAATCCGCCTTTCGGCTCACGGTTTCCTTTTTCAACATATCCTCGCTGCTGGATAGTAGAAATAGTAGGT
>OGXA01001517.1_pt1 | contig 18934 bp, 10 predicted proteins | sample 1576171 | NCBI WGS metagenome assembly OGXA01 (sample SAMEA3541587, study PRJEB24748) | human gut metagenome | biome: human gut; feature: human-associated habitat; material: faeces | place: China | collected 2012 | reverse complement strand
GAAAATTCGGAATATAAAGTGCAAATTGCAAAGCTCCAGATAAACCTTCTAAAATGGTATCAGAGAACTTGTGATGTGGTTCCGTTTTCGTATGACAGACGTTTTACAGATGAGATGCTATGGGCGAAAGTGAAGAATTTATGCCCAAAAGGATATGAGGAGGAAGTGAAAGAAAAGATTCGGCAGGGAATTCGCCAGGGAGTTTTGATCCAATACCTAAAAAACTTAAAACAGAGGTAGATTTAGAAGAAAGAAAAAGGAACTCCGTTTTTGCGGAGGCCCTTTTTCTAAGGGAATGGTAGGTATATTTTAGGAAATTTTCTAAGGGGGGCCTGCTAAGGATCGCCCTTAGCAGGTATGAGTATGAAAAAGCTTTGTGATTTCAAGTGGTTTACTTGAAACAAAGGCTCGTTACCCTTTCGGATAACGTACTTATAATATATCGGAAAAATGTGACAGAAATGTGTCTCCACTATAAAATAAGAATAAAATTAATTAAAAACCCTTAAACAAACAAGAAAGGAATTGTAAGAAACCAACAAGACCAAAAAATAAGACGAGAAAAAATAAAAAACCCCTTTAAAAACTGGCAGACTTTGTATATAATATAGATATTATGGGCGCAATGGCATTTTGCGCCATATGGATGAAGAGAAAAACCGTCCAGTTACCATTTGCGCAGCGCGTGGATCGTAACACCGTCAGGAAAGACAGGAGGAAGATAGAGCATGGTAATGTCAAATGACATTGGAATCGATCTTGGTACAGCCAGCATTCTGGTATATATCAAGGGAAAAGGCGTTGTACTGAAAGAGCCTTCCGTTGTAGCCATTGATCGTGACAGCAGTAAGATTATGGCCATTGGTGAGGAGGCGCGTCTGATGATCGGACGTACCCCGGGTAACATCGTGGCAGTCCGTCCTCTTCGTCAGGGTGTAATTTCTGATTATACTGTGACTGAGAAGATGTTAAAATATTTCATTAATAAAGCCGTAGGCAAGAGAACCTTAAGAAAGCCAAGAATCAGCGTCTGCATCCCGAGTGGTGCTACCGAGGTTGAGAAGAAGGCAGTTGAGGATGCAACCTACCAGGCAGGCGCAAGAGAAGTTACCATCATCGAGGAGCCGGTTGCGGCAGCCATTGGCGCCGGTATCGATATTTCAAAGGCATGTGGTAACATGATCGTAGATATCGGAGGAGGTACTGCAGATATTGCAGTGATTTCCCTGGGCGGTACCGTAGTAAGTACCTCCATCAAAGTAGCCGGAGACGATTTCGATGAAGCTCTGGTCCGCTACATGAGAAAAAAACACAATCTTCTGATCGGTGAGAGAACTGCAGAGGAGATCAAGATCAATATCGGCGCAGCATACCGCCGTCCAGAGGTCCTGACCATGGAAGTCCGTGGCCGTAACCTGGTAACCGGTCTTCCTAAGACGATTGTGGTTACTTCCGATGAGACTCTGGAGGCTCTGCGTGAGCCGGCGATGCAGATCGTAGACGCCGTACACAACGTATTGGAACGTACTCCACCAGAGCTGGCGGCAGATATCTTCGACCGTGGTATCGTGCTGACAGGCGGTGGTTCCCTGCTTAGCGGTCTGGATGCCCTGATCGAGGAAAAAACATGTCAAACAGAAGAGCGGCCACAGCAAGGCGCGCACATTCTGCGACATTCTCTGGTGCGCGGCGCGCTACGGCGCAGGGTACTATGACTATGTAATGTTCGGCTTCTACGACATGAACGGCAGGCAGCGCGACACCTATCTGACGCGCGTGCGCAACAAAAAGGTCTGCGAGCTGATGAATCAGCCCGGCTATGGTGATGAGTTCGATGATAAGCTCCGCTTCAATGTCCGCTTTGCCGATTTCCTCGGCCGCCGGACGCTGAATGCCGCCGCGGCAACGCCGGACGAGCTGTCCGCATTCCTGCAGGGGCTCGACTGCTTCTTCGCCAAGCCGAGCCGCGGCACCTGCGGCAACGGCATCGAAAAGCTCCGCACGGCGGACTGGCCGGATGCGGAGAAGCTGCTGGCTTATCTGAAGGAAAAGGGCCTCGACGTGCTGGAGGAGCCGCTTGCGCAGCATCCGGATATGGCGAAGCTGCACCCGCAATCCGTCAACACCATGCGCATCGTCACGGACCGTGTCGGCGACACCGTACACATTGCCTATATCGTGCTGAAGATCGGCAGGGGAGACGGCTTCTGCGACAACTCCGGGCAGGGCGGCGTCATCTGTCGCGTGGACGAGAAGACCGGTAAGATCTGCTCCGTCGCAACGGACGATTATTTCAACGTCTACGAGACGCATCCGGACACCGGCATTCGCTTCGAGGGCTATCAGCTCCCGATGGTGCAGGAGGCCGTGGCTTTTGCCAGGAAGGCCGCGCTCGTTGTGCCGCAGATCTGCCACGTCGGCTGGGATGTTGCCGTCACGCCGGACGGCCCCGTGCTCATCGAGGGCAACGATTACCCCGGAACGGATCTGTGCCAGCTTGCGCCGCACTATCCGGAGAAGCAGGGCCTCTGGCCGTATTACAAGGAAATTCTGAATATCAAATAAATAGGGAGCATTCGTCATGGAACAAGAGCTGCACCCCAATGCGGGGAAAAACGACATCATTGAGGTCGACGGCGTGCGCTATCAGCGCCTGCCCATCAAGACCCACCTGATCACGGATAAGGACAACATCCTCGACGTGGCCGAGAAGTACGGCAAGCCCGTGCTGTCCAAGCCCGGCGACGTGCTGTTCATCTCGGAAAAGTGCGTGGCCTGCACGCAGCGCCGCGCCATTCCGCTTGCGGACATCAAGCCGCGCAAGCTGGCCTATAAGCTCAGCGCCCATGTCACCAAGACGCCGCACGGCATCGGCCTCGGCATGCCCGAGACGATGGAAATGGCCCTGCGCGAGGTCGGCTCGCTGCGCATCCTGTTTGCGGCCGCCATCTCTGTCATCGGCAAGAAGATTTTCCGCAAGAAGGGCTGGTTCTACGCCGTGGCCGGTTACCGCGCCCGCTCCATCGACGGCCCGTGCCACAACACGATCCCGCCGTACAACCACTATGTCGTCCTCGGTCCGCTGAAGCCGGATCAGGTCGCAAAGGACATTGCTGCGCGCGTCGGCTATGACGTCGCCATCGTCGATATCAACGACCTCGAGGGCCAGATCCTCGGCGCTTCCTCCAAGGCCGTGAACAAGAAGCTCTATGCCCGCATTCTGAAGGACAATCCGCTCGGTCAGGATGACCAGCAGACCCCGATGGGCATCATCCGCCGCGTGGACTGATCTCCCGCCTGCACGAAAAACAGCTCCGGCACATAGACTGTGTCGGAGCTGAAATTATGCGTGCGGAGGGGATCGGAATGGACTTTTCCCGGGAAAGGGCGCAGGCCTATGCGCACCGCTGGGCCTTTGGGCGAAATCCGGAGTATCTCGCCTTTGACCGGCTCGGCGGAGATTGCACGAGCTTTGTTTCGCAGTGCCTGCTGGCAGGCGGCGCACCGGAGGACCTGACTCCGCTGTGGGGCTGGTATTACCGCTCCGGGAACGACAAGGCGCCTGCCTGGAGCGGCGTCGAGCCGTTCTGGCGCTTTTTCACGCGCTCCGACCGCGAAGACGGCCTGCGCGGCGTAGAATGCGGCCCCGAAGATCTGCAGCCGGGCGATGTCATCCAGCTCAGCTTCGATGGGCGGCGTTATGCGCACTGCCTGCTCGTTGTGGGAACGGGGCGGCAGATCCTCGTCTGCGCCCACGATGAGGACAGCGATTTCCGCCCATTATCCACCTACGAGCGGCAGAAGACCCGCTTCCTTCACTGGATGCTGCCGTTCAGCAGCGCCTTGCCGAGCGCCTCCGGCGAGTGATAGATCGTCTGCGCCCCGGCTGCGCGCAGCTCGGCCTCCGTGCGGAAGCCCCAGCCGACCGTGGCGCAGGGGAGACCGGAATTCCTCGCAGTCTGCAGATCGACCTCGGAGTCGCCAAGATAGATCGCATCGTCCGCCGTGCTGCCGAGCCGCTGCAGTGCCGCGAGGACCATATCCGGCGCGGGCTTTTTGGAACAGGCAGGGGATTCGCCGACCGCAACGTCGATGATGCCGTCAAAATACAGCGTGCAGATGAGCTGCACGGCCGGATCGGCCTTGTTTGAGACGATGGCCATGCGGAAGCCCGCCTGCTGCAGGCGCTGCAGCAGCTCCGGAATGCCGGGATAGGGGACGGTCTTGTTGTGATAGTTTTCGCAGTAGTGCGCCTTCATGCACGCCAGCGCGCGCTCGATCTCGACCTCGGAGCTGCCCTGCGGTACGGCGCGGGTCAGCAGCATTTTCAGACCATTTCCGACAAACCGCCGGACCTCCTCCAGCGAGCGCTCCGGATAGCCATAGGTCCGCAGCGCAAAATTCGTGCTGTCGCGCAGATCCTCCAGCGTGTTCAGCAGCGTGCCGTCGAGGTCAAATAATAGGGTCTTTCTCAAAATGTGTCTCCTTTGGAGCCGGACGCGAGAGGGGATTGGCCTCTGCGGCGATCTTCAGCTCGGTATTTTCGATGTGGGTGTAAATCTCCGTCGTGTTCAGGTGCTCGTGGCCGAGCACCTCCTGCACCGTTTTGAGGTCCACGCCGTTTGCGACCATCAGCGTGGCGGCGGTGTGGCGCAGCTTGTGCGCGGAGTATTGCTCCGGGTCCAGCCCGGCCGCCAGCATGTGCTTTTTGACCAGACGGTGCACAGCTGTCACGCTCAGGCGCTTGTGGTCGCGGGAGCCGAACAGCGCCCGATCGTCATCCAGGACGATTTTGTTGCGTTCGGGAAGGTAGGTATCCAGTGCCTCACGCGTCGTTTCGCCGAAATAGACGAAGCGCTCCTTGTTTCCTTTGCCTGTTACGCGGATTCGGTCGCTGTATACGTCATTTCGATTCAGACCGACCAGCTCCGCGCGGCGGATGCCGCAGTTCAGAAACAGCATCAGGATCGCATAGTCGCGTGCCCGGTTCGGCCCGTCGACCGCAGCGAGCAGGCGGCGGCTTTCCTCGAGCGTCAGATACTTCGGCAGGGCACGGCGCATACGCGGGTACTCGATGTCCTGCGCGGGATTCTCGTCGAGCAGCTTCGTGCGGGTGGTCAGGTATTTGAAAAACGACTTGATGGCCGAAAGCTTCCGCGCGCGTGCCGACGCACCGAGGCCGGAGCCGTCCTGCGTCCTGCGTTCGCGAGCCAGATAGCTCAGGAAGTCGAAGATATCGTTCGTCGTCACGCTTCGCAGAAATTCGACATCGACGTGCCGGACGGAGATCGTCTCCAGATCGGTGTCGATCGGCATTTCGCTGCGCATGAGCACAAGGAACCGCAGGAACATCCGCAGGTCCAGATGATATTCGTCGATGGTCTTGGGCGACTGGCCCTTGATGGTCTCGTGGTACGCCAGAAATTGCCGCAGGATCTCCGGAGTATCCGGATCGATCATAATAACACCTCCAAACAGGCGCCGGGACCGGAAAACTGGCATTCGGCTTTGTACGCCTCTATTATAGCATATCTCTGTCTCAAACGCAACAAAATTTTTATTTTGTTGCGTTCGTTCATTTCAACTGTTCGCGAGAATTCGGGACAGCATTCCGGCCGCCTCCGGTTGCTGCCGCTCTCCCTTCCGGCTGCGGGATCGTGCCCGCTGCGACGTGAGCCTGAGCAATTCCGGAATCCGTTCGACCGGCTATCCGCAAGCTCGCAGGCCTCTCCATGAGCGCCCGATTTGTGCTTGGGGCTTGACGCCCGAACCGCGCTCTGGTATACTATAGTTGCAGACAATCGCATGGTTCCCGAGGAATTGGACCTCGGGTTCCCAGCGCGGTCTGACGGGAGGTCTTCGGAAGCAGCAGCTGATTTGCGCCATTCGGGTTGCAGGCTGGCCTGCTCGTGCCGGAGGCCTCCTTCTTTTACAGCGCAGATACCCCGGCGATGGCCGGACCGGTATCTACGTTCTTTTTATGCATTTTATACAGGAATTATATTCAATTTTGAGTCTTGTTTTGGCGGGAAATGGTGAATAATCCCCGGATTCCCCTGCCGATTTCTTTCATTTCTCCGTTTCAAGGTTATTTTTATGTTAAATCTTTCCATCCCCTCTTGACAAAAGGACTACTTCCCTGCTAAACTAGGTCAATAACTAACTGATATTTCGCGCGCGCGTAATATGCGCGTAATATCAGGAAATGAAAAAGGGAGGTAACCAAATGAAAGCAAGATTTCAACGCGCGCTGGCGCTCCTGCTGGTGCTGGTACTGACGCTGGGGTGCATCCCGGCCGTATCCGCCGTGCAGCCGGATGAGCCGATCACCAACCCGGAACCGGCTGAGGAAGCGGCACAGCTTCCAGAGGGCTCCGATCTCGGCGCGATCCTGCAGGGAAACAAGGACGCAGAGCTCGAAGCGCTGCAGCCGGAGACCCCGAAGGACACCGATCTTGTCCGCGTCATCGTGGAGCTCGACGCTCCCGCCCTGACGGAGCAGAGCGGCATGTTCGCCGGAAAGGCCCTGACGGATGCGGGCCGCGCAGCGCAGCAGAACGCCATTGCGGCACAGGAGCAGGTCGAAGCGAAGATCGCCGAGGCCGCACCGGAGGCTTCCGTGCGCTATTCCTATTCTCTCCTGCTCAACGGTATTGCGCTGGAATGCGCCTATGGCCATATCGCGGAGCTGGAAGCTCTGCCGGGCGTCAAGGCCGTCCATATGGTGCAGACCTATGAGCTTCCCACGGAGCCGAAGGTTACCTCCGGCGGCGGAATGATCGGCGCGCCGACAGCCTGGAATCTCGGCATGGACGGCTCCGGCATGGTCGTAGCCGTGCTGGACACCGGCCTTGACACCGATCACGCTGCCTTTGCCGTCGATCCCAAGACGCCTGCCGTTGTGCGGGGCGACATCGATGAGATTCTTTCCGCAGGCACACTGCAGGCGCAGCGCCTTGTGCGGGACCTCTCCTCCAGCAGTGTCTACCTGAGCGGCAAGGTCCCCTATGTGTTCGACTATGCCGATCACGACACGGACGTCAACCATCACGGCGGCTCCGACCACGGCACGCACGTTGCCGGTATCGTTGCAGCCAACCCCGCGGACGGCAGCGTCACCGGCGTTGCGCCGCAGGCTCAGCTCATGATCCTGAAGGTCTTCCCGGACGGCAGCACCGGCGCAAACTCCGATGATATCCTTGCCGCGCTGGAAGACTGCGTCACGCTCGGCGTCGACGTCGTGAACCTCTCGCTCGGCTCCCCCGCCGGCTTTACTTACCGCAGCGACCTGCTGAGCACGATGGAGGTCTATGACCGTCTGGCCAAGGCCGGCATCATCGTTGCGGCGGCCGCAGGCAACGAATACTCCGCCGCCTATAAGAACCTGTGGGGCACGGACCTGTCGCTGACGTCCAACCCGGACTACGGAATCGTCGGCTCCCCGAGCTCCTATTCCCAGACCCTGTCCGTGGCGAGCGCCGACAACGTGACCGTCCGCAGCGCCTACTTTGAAGCGGCCGGACGCAAGATCACGTTCACGGATACGGCCACGACGAACAACCCCGAGGGCGGCTTCATCCGCGTGCTCGGCGGCAAGACGCTTGACTATGTCGTCGTGCCAGGCAGCGGCGAGGAGGCGGATTACGCCAACCTGAATGTCAAGGGCAAGGTCGTGCTCGTCAGCCGCGGCGTTACGACGTTTGCAGAAAAGCACGAAATGGCCCACGCCAAGGGTGCGGCAGCCTGCATCGTCTATAACACCGAGGCGGGCATGATCAACATGAGCATCGACTCGTTCCCGATCCCTGCGATCTTCATTTCGCAGGCAGACGGTCAGGCAATGGTCGCAGCCGCCAAGGACGGCGTCGGGACGCTGACCGTTTCCGAGTCGACCTATGACGCTCCCTCCGAGACGGGCGGCCAGCCCTCCTCGTTCTCGTCCTGGGGCTCGACGTCCCAGCTGGAGATCACGCCGGACATCATGGCTCCCGGCGGCAACATCTATTCTTCCCGCGACAACAACTCCTATGGCCTGATGTCCGGCACGTCCATGGCGACACCTCATCTGGCGGGCGCCAGCGCACTGATGCTGGAGTACCTCCGCACGGCGGGCATCGAGGGCGACGCCATGACGCTGGCCTACGCGCTGATGATGAGTACGGCCGTCCCGGCCAAGGGCAGCAACGGCATAACGGCGTCCCCGCGCAAGCAGGGCGCAGGTCTTGTGAACCTTGCCTCCGCTATGGCGACGAAGGCCTATCTGCAGGTCGAGGGCAAGGAGCGTCCGAAGCTGGAGCTTGGCGACGATCCTGACAAGACCGGCGAATATCAGATGACGTTCCGCGTGGTGAACTTCGGAACCGAAGCGCTGCAGTACGCCATTACCCCGACCGTCCTGACGGAAAACGCCGAAACGAAGGGCGATTACGGTAACGTACAGGTCTATTTTGCCACGCAGACCTCGCGCGATATCACGGCGCAGACGACGTGGACGACGAACTGCGCAAACAACGTTGTGACCGTTCCCGCCAAGGGCTCGGCAGATGTGACCGTGACAGTCAAGCTCTCCGACGCACTGCGCAAGGAGCTTACGGACACGTTTGAAAACGGCATTTACATTGAGGGCTACATTACCCTGAAGCAGCAGGCAACGGCCGAGGGCGTCACGGGCTGCGACCTTTCTATCCCCTACCTCGCCTTCTACGGCGACTGGGATCAGGCCCCGGTCATCGACATCGGCTACTACTGGCAGAAGCTGCAGGGCGAGCCGAACTGGGCCAGCCAGTACTTGAACTACGGCGGCAGCATGCTCTCCGGAACAGGCAGCTTCTATGTGTTCGGCGGAAACCCCTATGCGCCGGAGCTGGCCTACTATCCGGAGCACAATACGCTCTCTCCCCTGCGCACGGACGGCTATTATGACAAGGTCGACCTGATCTACACCGCCCTGCTCCGTAACGCAAAGTCCCTGACCTATCGCATTACGGACGCCAAGACTGGTGAGACCTATTACCGCAAGACGGTCGACTATGTCGGCAAGTCCGTCTATAATGCGAATTACGACACAATCCTCCCCGCGGGCTCCTTTGCCTCGACGGCGATCGATCCGTGGTACGGCGTGGATTCGGCCGGTGAGATGCTGAAGGATGACACGACTGTCATCGTCTCCATTGACGCCGAGCTCGATCACGACGGCTTCACGGCGGCGCAGAACAAAAACGCCCACTGGGAGTTCCCCGTCACCATCGACAATACGCCCCCGCAGATCCTGTCGTCGACCTCCGACGGCGAAACGCTGACGCTCGAGGTCGCGGATTCCCGTTACCTTGCTTATGTGGAGGTCTACGACGTGGAGCACATGAACGTGTTCTCCGAGCCGGTCTTCAGTCAGGGCTACAGCAGCAAGACCCTCGGCGAGACCGCGACGGTCCGTGTGAACGTATCGGGCCTCAACAAGGTCTATGTCTGCCTTGCGGACTACGGACGCAATGAAAAGGTCGTCACGCTCGATGCCAAGACCGGCAAGCTCATCGAATCCTCGCAGTTTGAGTATTTTGAGAGCAATGGCGAGATCACCATCACGGGCTACACCGGCTCGGAGCTGGACGTCGTTATCCCGGACGAGATCGGCGGCTACCCCGTCACCGCCATCGCAGAAAAGGCCTTCCAGCTCAACAAGACCGTCCGCAGCTTCACGATTGGCAGCAAGATCCGCTCCATCGGCTCGTGTGCCTTTGCTCGCTGCGCTTCGCTGACAAACATTTACGTTGACCGCGCCAACCCGTACTACCAGTCCATTGACGGCGTGCTCTACAGCGGCGACGGCAAGACGCTCCTGTCGTATCCGACCGCCAAGGCCTACAGCAGCTATCCCGTGGCCAGCGGCACGGAGACCATCGGCGAATATGCCTTCTTCCACAGCAAGGTGCAGACGGTCTTCCTGCCGGATACCGTCAGCACCATCGGTGATTATGCCTTCTACTATGCAAGCGAGCTTTCGTCCATCAATTTCCCCACCGCTCTGACGAGCATCGGCGATTCCGCATTCTTCGCCTGTCAGAGCCTGACGGCGGTGGATATCCCTGCTACGATCACGCAGATCGGTCCCTCTGCGTGGGCGGCCTGCACGAGCCTGCCTGCCATCACCGTTGCGGCAGAGAACCCGAACTACACCGCCGTAGACGGCGTGCTCTACACGAAGGATATGACCGTTCTGAAGGTCTATCCCTATGCAAAGTCCGGCGTCACGTTCACCGTTCCGGACAGCGTCGTGGAGCTGGAGGCCTATGCCTTTGCCTACACCGGCATGCAGTCCATTGACGGCTGCGCAAGCCTGCGCGCGATCGGCGACAGTGCCTTCTATTCCTGCACTGCGCTCAAGTCCCTGCCGGATGCCCCGAAGCTCGAGACCATCGGCGAGCGTGCCTTCTATTCCTGCAAGGCTCTGACGAGCCTGTCCTTCCCGGACAGCATGCGTTCCATCGGCGAATACGCCTTTGCATGGTGCACCGCCGTCAAGACGTTCGACTCCGGTAACGGTCTGCAGGAAACCGGCAAATACTCCGTCTATTACTGCACCGCGCTGACCACCGTTCGCCTCGGCAGCGGCATGAAGACGATCGGCGAGTATACGTTCTATAAGTGCAGCAGGCTCGCCAATGTCGACTTCGGCACCTCGGTCCGTGAGATCGGTTCCTGCGCCTTCGGCGGCTGCTCGAAGATCACGGAAATCGTCCTGCCGGACAGCGTGGAGCTGGTCGAATCCGCAGCGTTCAACAGCTGCTCCACAGCGAAAATGCTCGTGCTGAGTCAGAACCTCCGCGAGATCGGTGCACGCGCCTTCATGGGTCTGAAGGGCATCAGCACCCTGACCATTCCGGACAGCGTGCAGAAGATCGGCAACTCCGCCTTTAACGGCCTGTCCAACCTGCTGGAGCTGCACCTGTCCGCCAAAACGCAGGAGTACGGCAGCGGCGTGTTCAGCTCTGCCTCGAAGCTCCCGCGCGTGGAGCTGCCGGAGGGCATGACCGCCGTTCCGGAGGAAATGTTCTCCAGCTGCAATGCGCTGACTGAGGTCGTCATCCCCTCTACCGTTACCCGCATCGAAAAGGGTGCGTTCCGCTCCTGCAAGAAGCTCGGCAATACGGAGCTGCCCGCCGGTCTGACCTACATCGGCGAATCGGCATTCTACTATGCCGCCATGACGTCCGTGACCCTGCCCGCAGGCGTGACGGAAATTGGTGAGCGCAGCTTCTACAACATCGCCGCGCTGACGGAATTCAACTTCAGCGAATCCCTCAAGACCATCGGCGATTTTGCCTTCTATGGCTGCGGAAAGCTGACCCGCATCGTCCTGCCGGATTCCGTGGAGTCCATCGGCACGTCCGCCTTTAACCGCTGCAGCTCCCTGCAGGAGGTTGTGTTCGGCAAGGGCCTTGCCTCCATCGGCAGCATGTGCTTTAACTACTGCCACAAGCTCGAGCGCTTTGTCGTGGACGAGGCGAATCCGAATTTCAAGAGTGTGGACGGTGTGCTCTACAACAAGAACGTCGATACGCTGGTCCTCTATCCGCAGGGCCGTCCGGATGCCTCCTTTACCATGCCGGAGACCGTGAAGCACATCGGCCCCTACGGCATCTATGAGCCGCAGCTGCTGCAGGCCGTCACCGTCTCCCCCATCCTTGAGACCATCGATGAGTTCGGCATGGCGGGCATCGCACTGACCGGCGTACTGAAGCTTCCCGCAACGATCACGAGCATCCACTTCAAGGCCTTCCAGTATGACGACGGCGTCACCGCCTTCGAGCTGCCGGAGAGCTGCGCGGCCTATGCCACGGTCGACGGCGTGCTCTATGACAAGGCTGTCACGCACCTGCTTGTCTACCCGGCAGGCCGCCCGGACGTCAGCTACGAGACGCCGGACACCGTCCGCACGGTCGGCAGCTACGCCTTCCACTCCTGCAAGTACCTCGAGAATATCCGCCTGACGGGCGTTGAAAAGCTCGAGGAGCGTGCATTCTCCACCGCAAAGGCGCTAAAGCATATCGATCTGGCCAATTCCGTCCAGCTTATCGATACCTACGCCTGTGCGAACCTCAGCACGCTGACGTACCTCACCGGCACCGGCGCGCTGCGTGCCATCGGCGCAAACGCCTTCTCCAGCACGGGTCTGGAATTCGTGACTCTGCCCGCCATCGAGCTGCTCGGCCAGTATGCCTTCAGCTTCTGCAAGGACATGAAGCGCTGCGTCATCGGCAGCACGGTGCAGTCGATCTATGCCAGCGCGTTCAACTACTGCAAGGGCATGCATGAGGCCTACTTCCTCGGCGACCGTCCGGACAGCGTCGGCGCGAACATCTTTGCCAAGACTGCCAGCGATTTTACCATCTACTATGACGCAGCCAAGGCTGCGACGTGGGCGCCGTCCGGCGAGATCAAGTGGGGCGAATACCCCATCGCCCCGGCCACGTTCCACGCCGTGCGATTCCTCGATGTCGACCACAGCGTCCTGCTGGAGCAGCCCGTTGCCGAAGGTCATGCCGCCATGCTGCCTCCCGAGCCGCAGCGCGAGGAAGCCGCCTTCACCGGCTGGTCCGCAGACACGTCGAACGTGCAGCAGGATATGGACGTTCTGGCCCAGTATGACGGCCTGACCGACAAGGTGACGGTCAACGTCATCGCCGGAGAGAACGGTACCGTCGATCCGCTCGGCGAGACGGCCTGCTTCTACGACGGCGAGCTGAAGCTCACGATCCAGCCGAACGAGGGCTATCACACCGACCGTGTGCTCGTAAACGGTGAGATCACCGCCTGCGAGGACAACACGCTCACGCTTGAGCACATCCGCAGCAATACGACGGTCACTGTCCTGTTCGCGCGCAACACCTACACCGTCAGCCTTGCAGACGGTCTGACCGGCAATGTCTTTGCCGCGCTGCCCGTGGAATACGGCGAGGACGCCGTCCTGCCGGAGGTCACGCCGTGGCACGAGGGCTACCACTTCACCGGCTGGAGCGCCGACGGCAGAAACATCACCGCCGACTGCACCATTACGGCAAATTACGAGCAGAATTCCTACACCGTCCGCTTTGTGGACTATGACGGCACGGAGCTGTCCGTCCAGACCGTCCTGCATAGCGAGGCTGCAGAGCTGCCCGCTTCCCCGGCACGCGAGGGCTATACCTTCGTCGGTTGGAGCGGCGATGTCTCCGCCGTCACCTGTGATATGACCGTCACGGCCCTGTATGCGGTCAAGACCTGTACCGTCTTCTTCACGGATTGGGACGGCACGGTCCTGAAGACGCAGGAGGTCAACTACGGCGAGGCCGCCGAAGCGCCGCAGGCACCGTCGCGTGAGGGCTACACCTTCACCGGCTGGAGCGGCGACTACACGAACGTCACCGAGAGCCGCATCCTCATGGCGCAGTATGAACGCCTGTCGTTCACGGTCCGCTTCGTGGACCATGACGGCACGGAGCTGTCTTCTCAGTCCGTGTTCTGGGGCGAGGCTGCCGCAGCACCGGAGGCCCCGGCGCGCGAGGGCTACACCTTCACCGGCTGGGATGCCGACTTCTCGAACATCCGCAAGGACCTCACCGTCACGGCGCTGTACCGCTTCGTGCTGAGCTTCGCCGACGTGTCCGAGACGGACTGGTTCTGTGAGGACGTCCGCTGGGCCGTGGAGAACAGCATCTTCCAGGGCGTCGGTAACGGCCTGTTCGCACCGGAGCAGGCACTCACCCGCGGTCAGCTCGTCACGGTCCTGTACCGCATGGTCGGTTCTCCGGAGCCGAAGGCAGAGGCAAACTTCCGCGATGTCGCGGCTGACAGCTACTATGCCAAGGCTGTTGCCTGGGCCAACGAGAACGGCATCGTGCTCGGCATGGGCGACGGGATGTTTGATCCGGATTCCGCCGTCACGCGCGAGCAGATGGTTACGATCTTCTTCCGCTATGCCAAGTTCTGCGGCGTGAAGACCGAGGCCGGAACGCTCGATGCCTTCCGCGATGCTGCCAGCGTCAGCGATTATGCCCGCGAGGCCATGGGCTGGGCCGTGAAGGCCGGGCTCGTCAAGGGCGACGGACAGGATCTCATGCCGAAGGCAACGGCAAGCCGCGCACAGGCTGCCGCTATCCTGCATCGCTTCGCGGCTGTCGTGGAGAAAAAAACGTGGCATTTCCCGCAAGCATATGATATAATGGGCGCATAAACACATAGAGAGCCCCCGGCATGGCCCTGCTGTGCCGGGGGCGCTTCCAAGAAAGGAGAATGCCTCATGAAGCAGATCGTTTTACGCTCCCCTGTAGTGCTGTATGAGACCGTCGAGGCCCTGTATCAGCATGTAAACGGCCTGTCCGTCGAGGGGCGCAAGCGGGATCTGCTCCAGAAATTCGGTTCCAAGCTCACCCGCACGGAGCGGGAGCAGATCGAGCAGAGCTGCGCGCTTGCCGCGAAGGTGGCAGAGGCAGCCTGCACCGGACTGGAGGACGGCCCGACTCTGGAGACGTTCTTCCGCAAGTGGGAGACGGAGAGCAAGTGGCAGAATACCTGCCTTGCCAAGCTGATGATCTTCAGCTTCCTCGATATCCGGACGACCGATCTGGAGCAGTCGCTGCAGCGCACCCGGCAGTCCGCCGAGGAGCGGCTGAACGGCTCCTATCTCCTGCGGGACATCAATTCCGGCGGCATCAGCTTCTATGCGGCGGAGCCGGGGCAAACGATCCCGCCGCTGTCCGAGCAGCTGGACGGCCTGATGATCGAGGAGCAGTACCGCTGGCGGCTTTATAAGCTGCTGACGAACTATTCTGCGATGTTTGACGAGCTTTCCGCCCTTCTGCGCCCTGCCGCGCAGCGGGTGCAGGATATTCTGCCGCGGATCCTGCCGCAGCTGCAGCCGGTCTACGACCACTGGGAGCAGTATTTTGCGAAACACGCCTTTTCGGAGCTGCTGGAGCGATTTACGAACCAGAGCATGCAGCTGGCCGAAATGGACACCTATATCAACCTCAGCCTCGTGGCAGGCGGCGACATGATCTATACCTATGACGAGCTGGCGTGCAGCGACTGCCGTCAGGTCTACCTCGGCGTGCTGCTGCACGAGAACTTCCGCGTCGACCGCCTGCAGATGACGGATGACGGAATCTGCAGTCTGCTCAAACTCGTCGCGGACCGGAGCAAGTTCGAGCTGCTGCGCCGCTGCGCGCGTCAGCCGTCCTACTGCCAGCAGCTTTCCCGGGAAATGGGACTGACGACCGCTACCATCTCGCGCCACATGAGCCTGCTGCTTGAAGCAGGCCTCGTCCGCGCCCGCAAGGGTGAGAGCCGCATTTACTACACCATCGACCGTGAGGCCGTGGCTGCCCTCTGCGACGCCGTATATACGACGCTCCTGCCGGAGCAGCTTCACTGACAGGGTGATCTTTTTGCCTGCTTTTGGACAATCGTAAGAATTTCCCTATTGCGGCTTTTTGAAAAATACGGTAAAATAGGCTCGATAATTCGTGCCGCGTCAGCGGCAGACTGGTGGTAATCATATGAGTGAAACCAAGAATAATGCAGTAAAGCGCATCGGCGTGCTCACGAGCGGCGGCGACGCCCCCGGTATGAATGCGGCCGTTCGTTCCGTTGTCCGCGCCGCCGTGTACCGCGGCATCGAGGTCGTAGGCATCCGCCGCGGCTGGAACGGTCTGATCAACGGCGACATTGTCCGTCTGGACGAGCGCAGCGTGGCACATATCATCGACCGCGGCGGCACGATCCTCTACACCGCCCGCAGCGAGGAATTCCGCACGGAGGAGGGCCAGAAGAAGGCCGTCAGCACCTGCAAGCTCCTCGGGCTGGACGGCATTGTCGCCATCGGCGGCGACGGCACGTTCCGCGGCGCGCTGGCTCTGTCAAAATACGGTATCTCCGTCGTCGGTCTCCCCGGCACGATCGACAACGACATCGCCTGCACGGATTACTGCATCGGCTTTGACACGGCGGCCAACACGGCCATTGAGTGCATCGATAAGCTGCGCGACACCATGCAATCGCACGAGCGCTGCTCCGTCGTGGAAGTCATGGGCCGCAACGCCGGTCATCTGGCGCTGTATGTCGGCCTTGCCGTCGGCGCGACGGCCGTCCTCGTGCCGGAGAGCAAGGAGAGCTTCGACACCGAGATCATCGAAAAGATCCGCAATGCCCGTCTGAACGGCTTCACGCACTATATGGTCGTCGTTGCGGAGGGCGCAGGCAGTGCCTTCGACGTCGCCAACCGCATCCGCGATGAGATCGCGCTCGATCCGCGCGTGACCGTCCTCGGCCATGTGCAGCGCGGTGGTTCCCCCACGGCCCGCGACCGCGTTATGGCAACGCGTATGGGCTATCGCGCCGTGGAGATCCTTGCGGCGGGCAGCACGAACCGCATCGTCGGCGTACATCAGGGCAAGATCTTCGACATCGACATCGACGAGGCGCTCAGCATGAACAAGGGCCTCGATATGGAAGAATGGGCCGTTCTGGAAGCCATGACGGGCCTTTAAACCGACTGTTGGAAAAGCCTTTCGGGCTTTTCCAACAAAAAGATTTCAGTCCGCTGCGCGCACGAATCGCCCGCCAAAAGCGGGCGATTCGCACACTAACGGACTGATTTGTATTTTCTTCGACGTACACGCCGCCGGAGAAAAGGATCCTATTGGATTCGCCGCCTGCGGGCGGCGAACTCTGCGAGGCTTTTCAGGGCGCATGATGCGCCCTGATTTTTCGTGTCAGAGCTTTTTGCGGAACTGGATGAGCTTGCGTTGCATGCCCTGCGCTTCATAAAAGGCCAGTGCCGACGTATTGCGGCTGTCACAGGCCAGCTGCAGGTCCGTACAGCCCAGCGCGCGGCCACGGCGGCACAGCTCCTCGAGCATGGCATGTGCGATGCCCTGCCTGCGGCACGGGCCGTCGACACACAGCGCGTCGAGCATCATCACGCGGCGCGGCAGGATCGACGCGCCGTCAAAGTCCCGCACGGCAAAGGCGGCATAGGCCACGATGTGCTCCCCGCGGCAGGCCACCACGAGCTGATCCCGCTCCACCATCTCCCGGAATTCCTCACAGGAGATGGGATGCTTGACGGAGCGATAGAGATCGGGGTGCAGCGAGACGTGCAGCTCGTGCACCTGCCGGGCCAGCCGGTTCACATGCTCAAAGTCGGGCTCCGCCGCAGTGCGAAACGTCAGCATGCAAGAACAGCCTTGTGGAAGACCTTCTTGCCCTTGCGGAGCTTGACGCCGTTCTTGAGCTGCTCTGCCGTGAAGACAACGTCGATGGATGCAACCTTCTCGTCATCAGCGAACACGCCGCCCTGCTGGACGAGACGGCGCGCCTCGGACTTCGTGGGCGCGAGCTTGCAGGCGAGCATCAGGTCCAGAATGCCGATCCTGCCATCCGTGAGCTGGCTTTCCGTCAGCTCCGTTGTCGGCATATCGGCATCGTTCGTGCCGCTGAGGAACAGAGCCTTCGCCGCATCACGGGCCTTATTGGCCTCTTCCTCGCCGTGGACGAGCTTCGTCAGCTCATAGGCGAGAATTTCCTTGGCCTTGTTGAGCTGGCTGCCTTCCCAGCCCTCCATGGCGTTGATCTCCTCGAGCGGGAGGAAGGTCAGCATGCGCAGGCACTTCATGACGTCGGCATCGTCGATATTGCGCCAGTACTGGAAAAAGTCGAAAGGCGTCGTCTTGTTCGGATCGAGCCAGACTGCGCCCTTGGCTGTCTTGCCCATCTTCTTGCCCTCGGAGTTGAGCAGCAGCGTGATGGTCATGGCGTGGGCATCCTTGCCCAGCTTCTTGCGGATCAGCTCCGTGCCGCCGAGCATGTTCGACCACTGGTCGTTGCCGCCGAACTGCATGTTGCAGCCGTAATGCTGGAACATGTAGTACCAGTCGTAGCTCTGCATGATCATGTAGTTGAACTCCAGGAAGCTCAGCCCCTTCTCCATGCGCTGCTTGTAGCACTCTGCGCGCAGCATGTTGTTCACGGAGAAGCAGCCGCCCACCTCGCGCAGCAGCTCGATATAGTTCAGCGGCTTGAGCCATTCGGAGTTATAGAGCATCAGCGCCTTGCCGTCCGAGAAGTCGATGAACTTCTCCATCTGGCGCTTGAAGCACTCGGCGTTGTGCTTGATGGTCTCCTCGGTCAGCATCTGGCGCATATCGGTGCGGCCGGAGGGGTCGCCGATCAAGGTCGTGCCGTCGCCGATCAGGGCGATGGGCTTGTTGCCCGCCATCTGCAGACGCTTCATCAGGCAAAGAGCCATGAAGTGGCCGACATGCAGAGAGTCCGCCGTGCAGTCAAAGCCGATGTAGAACGTGGCCTTGCCGTTGTTGACCATGTCACGGATTTCCTCTTCGTTGGTAACCTGCGCAATCAAGCCGCGCGCTACCAGTTCCTCATAGATTCCCATAGTGTTTCCATTCCTTTCTATATATTGCTAACATTTTGACCGGCAGAGGGGAAAAATAAACGCCCCCTGCCAAACGACAGAGGGCGACAAAGATCGCGGTACCACCTCATATTCGCCGCCCCCTCGCGGGAAACGACCTCATCGGGTGCAGTCACACCCTATCGCTGTAACGGGCGAACCCGACACATCCCTACGCGCCGCAGCGGCGGCTTCAGGAGGCTGCTCCGGGATGTATTCGCGCGCCCTGCCCTCTCCTCTTTTCACCGGCCAGAGGTTCTCTTTGCAGGTGCCCGGGTGCGTTACTTCTTCCCTTCATCACGATGGCAATTTGGATTTGTTGGGGCTATTATAGCCATAAAAGCGGCGTTTGTCAACCATTTTTTCCGTTTTTTATCCTTACAGGCTTTTTTTGAATTCCTCCGCCCCGGCGAGCAACTCCTCCGCGCCGGAGAGCATTGCCTCCGTCAGGCGTGCGCCGCCCGTGAGCCGGGCCAGCTCCTGCCT